>Ga0302281_10000669_pt1 | contig 25243 bp, 14 predicted proteins | sample III_Fen_E1_2_FD_198762 | JGI IMG/M metagenome (GOLD analysis project Ga0302281, IMG submission 198762) | Peat permafrost microbial communities from Stordalen Mire near Abisko, Sweden - III_Fen_E1_2 | ecosystem: Environmental > Terrestrial > Soil > Wetlands > Permafrost | place: Sweden: Abisko...
GCCTCACCCGTTCCGTCCGGCGGGTCGCCGGACGGTACGGGCCAGTGGCCCGTGCCACCCTTGTTTGCAAACGCTCGTTCATGGTGATAAAAGTGTTAATTCGGGGATTTTGTGGGAAGTGTTCAGCCGGGACCCCGGATGGGGCTGATACAGGAAGAAACGGACGGGAGGCGGCTCTGGATATGACCACCCCTCACCCTCAATCCCTCTCCCCGTTGAGGGGAGAGGGAAGCCAGTGGCGACGCGGCCGGGCATCTTGGGCGCTTTGGATTCGAACGTAACAGGCTTACAAAAAGTCACTTGCATAATGGGTTATTTCAGGGGTTTTTTACCAACGAATGGGCATGAAACAGGTCTGAGTCATTATGGACCGGGTGTTTCATAGTGAAAATAGTGATATTTCGGGGGTTTTGTGGGAGTTTTCAGTGTTCAGTGATCAAGTGTTCAGCGCGAACCCAGCGATCAATATCAATCGCTGGGCTATTTGCTTTCGCCCTCCGGGCTTGATGGTGGCAGCCCTGCATCGGAAGCAAGTCTAGCAGGGTTCGGGGAAACCGGGTTGTTAGCGGCTAACGGATCCGTCACTTTTCCGGCATTTATTTTCAAAAATGCGTTAGCGGCTTACAATGGGAAAGGCCGAGAAGATAGAATTTAGAAGCTGGAAGTTAGAATTTCACACAACCTGCCTACAGGCAATGAGTTGCGCTTGGGCTAACCGCGAAAGAACAGGAGCTTTAACGAAAAACAAAGGGGGTTCGCGGGAAGTCCCAGGAGTTGGTGGGCTGGATGGACAGGATGGACAGGATAAATCAGAAATTCGAAGTTGGGACGGTGAAAGGTTCCTGGCTGTTTTCAGTGGAATATTGTCGCCGAATAGGAGGAAGCCAGTGGCTTGCGGGGCGCATAACCCAGCGTAGCCGCTCCGGGGTCGCGGCAACGTTGGGCTGAATGATTTAATCCCTTCGGGATATCAGGGCGGGCTATTCCAAGCCCCGTTCCGTCAAATCGTCCTCCCCCAAGCCGAAAAAATGGCCCAGCTCGTGCAAGAAGGTGGTGCGGACCTCGGCCGCAAACACCGTCTCATCGCCGGCCGCGAAATCCCAATGATTTTCCAGGAACAAAATGATTTGCGAGGGCAGCACCTCGCCCCCATGGCCGGCAAACTCCATGCCGGTGAATAGTCCCAGCGTGTCTGCGGCAATGCCATCGGCCTGGAGTCCCGCATTGGGGGTCGGCTCAAACGTGACCGGCAATTGCCGGGCCCGGGTCTGCAATGGTTCCGGCAATTCGGCCAGCGTCGCCTCGATTTCCGCCTGGGCCAGCTCGCACCACCGGAGCCAGGCGCGGTTGGATTCACGGTTCACGTTTGATATATACCCGTTCACCGCAGGCAATTCCAGATTTCCCGCGCCACCCATTGGCGGATGACCATGCGGGCGCACGAGCGGTACCTGGCCGGAACGATTCAGTAAAACAGATTTAAAACCACGGATGGACACAGATGAACACGGATATAAACGTGATTTTCCAACCGTCCAGAAAGCGCACCGTTTAGCCCGGATATTTCATAGCCATTTTGGAAAGAGTCGCGAAACACCCTATGAAAAGAGGGGCGCAAACACGTGCGAATGAGTGGTTGAAAAGACGCGGCACGCAGGTTTGGAAACCTGCGATACGGCAGGCTGGGAAGCCTGCGCTACAAGGGTTTGCCATGGTTTTGCCGGTTTCACTATGAAATATCCGGGTTAGTGACTGGCGGAAAACCAAGCCGGAGCGCCCTTCTGACCTTTCTTCATCCGTGTTCATCCGTGTCCATCCGCGGTTAAATTATTCTTCAGCTGCATGGATACGGCTTGGATATTGGCCAGCTGCAGAGTTGCCGGGGGTGGCGGCAAATGGATTTTGGAGGAATACGAGGGGATTGGCAGCGATTTCATTCTGGGTCGGAAGCCGATACGCAGAATGTTCGGGTCGGCAATTGACAGCGTGATGGGTTTATGTAACAATCGCAATTAAGTAACCTTTATCAGATCAAAGGTGGTAAACGCGGTAATCAGCTGTTTGGAAGACGCACCCTGTAGCAACGTAGTGCAAGGTCTGGCTTTATTTGATTTTGAATAAGGCCGGGCGAGGCGCAAAGGTTGCAGACTGTTTTCCCCTATTTCTATGAATTCGCTAATAGCCGGTCGCCTTGACCGATTAATGTGTGGTGCCAAACCGGGGACGCCGTGGCTTTGTCTGGTCCTGAGGGTGACGTTGACCCTGGCGGCGCTGCTGTTTCTGGCTGCGGGCGCGCCGGCGCAGACGACGATCATTTCCGAGGGCTTTGAGGGGGCGTTCCCGAATACCTGGAGCACGGGGGATCTCAACCCCAATAACGGCCTGGTTTATTGGAAGGATGAATATAACACGTTTGGCAGCGTGACGGCGCACAGCGGTTCGTGGAAGGGGTATTGCGCCGGCATCAGCAACGGGGTGCCAGTGACGGTGGCGGGTTATGCAAACAATCAGCAGGCGTACATGTCCAAGCCGATGGTGCTGACGGGTTATACCGGGGCCAACCTTTCCTTCTGGTACAACATTCCTTCCATCGAGTCCTACGATTATTTCCGGGTTTATGTGAATAATACACTGCTGTTTAACACCGATGCGGCCACCGTCACCACCAATGCGGGCGGGTGGGAATTGGTGACGCTGCCGCTGAATGGTTATTTGAGCGGCACGAACACGTTGAAGTTTGAATTTGATTCGGATTTTAGCGTGACCTACGAGGGGGTATATCTGGACGACATTCTGGTGCGCGGGGCGAACCAGCCGTTTGTGGCCTCGTTGCAGTCGCTGCAAAACATTAATTACATCGGCTATGTGCTGAGCGGGAATCCGATCTGGAGCAATATTGTGGCGCAGACCACGTTCAGCCTGGAGAATTTCACGGGCGCCAACACTGTTTATACCAATGTGCTGAGCTTTCGCCTGATCAACACCAACGGCAATACGGTGTCTCCGCTATACGACATTGGCGGGCAGGCGACCAATGGCGGCTACTCCTATAATATCACGAACTTGATTCCCATCGCGGCGGGAACCAACTTCCTGGTCACGAACACGGCCGATTTGACCCCGGCGGCGTGGTTGAGCCAGTTCACGCAATATTATGTGGAATGCCGGATGTTCACCAACGGGGTGCTGGCGCAAACGCTGACCACCGCGCCGGCCACGTATTATGATTTCACGAATGCGGTCAGCGGGGATAACGCGCTGAACGGGCTGCTGAATTTCACCAACAACGCCTGGTCCCGCACCTACGCCGTGACCACGATCCCGGGGCAGAACACGTTTGAAACCACCGTCGGTTATGAAATCCGGCGGTTTGATGATTTCGCGGCGGCGCAAGCTGCCGCCAGCGTGCCGGTGGTTTTTAACTGCACCCTGCGGGACAACTTGGGCAACGTCGTGCCATTGGTCAGCAGCAACCTGGTTTTCTACGACACGGTGACCAATCACAATTACTTTTTCAGCATCCCGATCCCCAGTTTTCAGGCGGCGGGCCATGTGCTGGATCTGCAGCCGGCGGGGCAGCTGGATTCGGTGAACAAGACCTACTCGCTCACGGTGGCGCTGGCGAATACCAACGATCCGGTTTCCGGGCAGGTGATCGCGGCGAACACGCTGGTGACGACGACCAATGAATTGCTGCATTTTGACGGCAATCTCTATTTTGGGAATGTGGGCACCATTTTGACCGGCCTGGCGGGAGCCCCGCCGGTGAATTTGCCCAGCGGCGGCAGCATTGCAACCGTGCTCAGCTCTCCGGGCGGGTATGTCACCTTGCAGGCGAATCACACCTATGCCAGCGCCGGTTTTTTGAATGTCGTTCTGGTGGCCAGCGGCGATGCCTTTGTGACCTCGGGCAATGTGACGTTGAATGCCCCCTCGCCGGACGCGGACAGCGTGGCCCTGGTTAACTTCACGCGCGGTCCGGTGACGCTCACGCCGGTGGGCGGGACTTGCGACTTCAAAGTGACGCTGCCAACGGGCTTTGGTTACCGGCTGAATGACACGAGTAATCTGGTGGTTTCGCCGTTTCTGTCGTTTACGGGCGTCACGCTGAGCGCAGCGCTGGATCCGGCCAATGATTTGAATTATCTCCCGGGGGTGCCGATTTTTGCGGCGGAAGAAACGAAGCCGGTCTGGCTGGCCATTGATCATATCCTGTGGCATGTGAGCCAGGGGACGTTTGATATTGGCAGCGGCACCGTGGGGGCGTTTTTCACCGCGACGAACGAATATGTTTTTTTGAATTCCAATGCGACGAATCTGGTGAGTCCTGGCACCATGGGGGACAAGCATGCCAATGACAAATATTGGATGTCACTGAACGCGGCGGACGCGCCCACCCTCCGCCCGGATCCGCAATCCAATGCCTTGCTGAGCACCACCTTCCATTATGGTCCGGGGTATTTCTTTGCGCATTTCCCGTATAATACGCTGTTCATCTGGAATGGGGCCGGGGTGATGAAAGACGTGGACGATCTGGCGGTGCCGGGCAGCCAATTGAGCGGGGCCAGCCCGGTGCATGTGCAATATAACCGTGATTGCACGGATATCGGCTGTGGTGGCGGGGCGGGCTTTGCCGCGCCGGGGATCACGCCGGATGGCAGCGTCTTTAACTTTACAGCGGATGGGGGGCTGATTGCCACGGGGCCGACGCTGAGTACAGTCAATCTGCAATGGGGGTGGATTCCGGGCGCGGATTATGCCCAGCAGGCGTTTGGTTTCACGAACGGGGTGCTGCACATGCCGGGTGATTTTCTGCGGGGCGACCAGAATCTGATGACGCCTGACCAGGGGCCCAGCACGATTCTCTTGAGCGGTTTTGCGGGGACGAATTTGAACTACGTTGAGCGTCCGCTTTCCAAAGCCTATACTGCGGGATTGGCGGACTATGCGGGCCTGAATTTCCGCTGTGCCGCTGACAGCCTGCACCCGGCCCGCAGCACGATTGCCGACGAGACCAACATCAACTGGTCGCTGACCGGGCGTTCCAAATATTATATTCGTTACGGCGGGGTGAGTGGCATTCATGAGGCCGTGGCCGGGACGTTTCCCACGAATCTGGTGTTGTGGGGTTATCAATTTACGTTCAGCAATTATGGTTTGTCCTACCTGGACAGCCAGAACAAGGATTCTTTGACCGATGGCCAGATTTCGTTGCACGGTCCGGCGAATTTTGTGCAGGCCTTTCTGGACATGAAATTCTCCTGCCTGGGAGCGCCCACGTCGGGCGACGTGCCGCCGAATGATCCGTTCAAGGTGATGTCGTATTGGGGGGCGGATTTCAAGACGCACTCCATTACTTTTCAGGGGAATGGGAGTTGCTCGCCGGCGGATGGCTATCTGGTGCTGGGCATTGAGGGGTACGCCTCGCATGTGACCAAGGCGCTCTACGGACAGGTGGGCTTTTTTGCGGGCGGGGATCAGATTCCCGCCACGTTTGGGCTCGCAGGCGTCACTTCGCGGTTGAAGATGCCCAACACCTTCCCGATGGATGGAGCCAATGGCACGTCCTATACCTTCACGCCGGCCGAGGACGCCTACTACAATACCTATTCGAATGCCATGAATCTGTCCCCCCAGCCGCCCGGGTGGATCAATATTTTCGGCAAGCTGAAGGTGCCCTTCTTTGAGGACCTGCAGTTGCATTGGCAGACCAGTTGTCACACCAACGGGGTGCAGGCTTCGAACTCGTTGATCCATCTATCCGGTGGCTGGCCCAGGCCGGGCACCACCAATCCCAATTATGGCTGGAACGACGGCTCGGGCCGGACGCCATTTGAAACCAATTTGTTTGACCCCGGCAACGCGGGGTGGCCCGGGGTGGCGGGCGGGGTGGCGTCGGTGGATTTGTACCGCGCGAACACCGTGCAGCAATTTCATCCGCGCGCGCAAAAGCTCTGGCTGGGGGTGGTGGATTTTGACTACCCGCTTGCCTGGGATCCTTCGCTGCGTTCCTTCACCTCTTATCAGCCGACCACGAATAACTTGCTGGTGGTTTCGGCGCAGCATCAGGTCAAGTACATGGATGCCTACCACGCCGAACTGGACTTTGGCGCGCAATATTCCGGTCTGCCGCAAATCAACCTGGCGAATATTGCCTTCACGGCGCTGGATCAAGCCACGGGCGTGAGTGATGCCATCATCAAGACCGCGACCCAGCCGATCAATGACGCGTTGAACACGGGCATGGATCAAATGAACCAGATGCTCAATGCGCAGATGAAGGACCTGATGGATGGCGTGTTTGACAAGACCATCAATCCCATTATTGATAGCTATTACAATTCGTTGTCCAACCAGTGGGCCAACACGTGGAATACGCTGACCCCGGCGCAAAAGCAGTTGTTTGCCGCCAGTGCCTATACCAATGGGCTGAATTTCTTTTCGGGGACCGGGCCGAATCCGGCCGCCTACACGCTGACGCAGGGATTGAAGGATCTGGGCAAAGGAGTGGGCGCGGCCACCAACCTGATTGGCCAGTTGCAGGGCGACCTGCGGAACGTGACGAATGCCATCAACGCCATCATCGGGGTGGTGCGATTTGACACCAATGGCGTGGATATGGGATCGGATATCACGGGTTTGTTTGACAAGGTGGGAGGCAGCCGTCCGCTGATACCGCAATTGGCCCAATCGCTGGTGGGTGATCTCGCCCCGCAGTTTTTGAACGCGACCGTGGGGTCGACGTTGACGGACTTGATCCAGCAGGCCGAACCGGCCATGCAGCAGATCCAAGAGACGTTGCGGGATACGCAGAACGCGATCATGCAGGTGAACGCCCAACTCGCCAATGGCGGCCAGTTTGTCTCGCAGATCAATGATATTCTCAACTCATCCACGACGGAACTGGGCAACATTTCGTTGAACGTGTCGCAATCCACCGAGCAATATTTCGGGAAGCTCAATTACAACATTGATAATCCGTTCCAAGTCATCAGCGCCAGCGATGTCAAACAATCCATCCGGCAGCAGGTGGAGGATCAGTTCTTTGCGTCCAGCGCGGCGGCGCAAATCCAGACGGCGTTGCGCCAGCAGCTATATGATCTGGATTCGTCCATGAAGCAGCAGGCGGACTCGGTGTTCCAGCAGTTGAATGGCGTGTTGCGCTCGGTGATTGGACAGTCGCTGGCCGGCGTGGACGACTCCATCAACCAGTGTCTGGGCTCGGTGAAGGACGAGATGGGGGCGGGTTCCCTCAGCGGCCATGCGGACATCGTGGGGGATTCGCTCAAGCTGCTGCGCATTGACGGGCATTTCCAGTTAAAATGTCCCGACAGCATGGAACTGAATGCCTTCCTCGAAATCAAGGAGTTAAACTCGGATGGCAGCAAGGCGGGTTGCACGGACTCCAATTCGCCCTTCACGGAAGTGACGCTGGGGGCCACCAAGATCCCGCTGAAATGGATCAGTTCCGGGCTGACGGCCGATTTTGAGACCAAGTTTACCTTCAATGGTTCAGGCTACCTGGTGAACCTCGCGGGCCAGGTGACGTTGGATGGGGATCTGGATTTTGAAACCTTTGTGCTGCATGATCTGGCGGCGGGCATTGCCTTTGGCCAGGAGGAGAATTACATCGCCCTGAAGGGCGGGGTGCGGTTCAACGGTTATGATTTTTCCGGGGCGGTATTCTTTGGCCGCACTTGCACCCTGGATCCAATCAAGTTGATTGATCCCGACGTGGCCAGTGTCATCGGGGATCCGCCCTTCACGGGGGGCTACGTCTATGCGCAAGGCTGGCTGCCGGTATCGGAGCTGTTGACGGGGGTGCCGGCGACCTGTCTTTTCGAAATCTCGGCCGGGATCGGAGCCGGGGCCTTCTACTTTGAGGAAGGGCCGACCTACGGCGGCAAGATGTTCCTCGGGGTTTCCGGTTCGCTGTTGTGCATTGTCAGTCTGGAGGGGGACATCACCATGATCGGCTTGAAGCATGGCCACGACATGCGGTTCGATGGGCATGGCCACTTTGAAGCCAGCCTGGGGCCGTGTCCGTTTTGTATTTCAATCAGCAAAGACGTGAGTATTACTTACATCAACAATTCCTGGAGCATCCAATGATCCCGCATTCCTCAAAATCATTCCCCGGTTGGCCGCCGGCAGTCATTTGGCTGGCGGTATTGCTGTCCTGGATGCCGGTGACGACCCGGGCGCAGAGCGGCATCGGTGATATCATTTATACCGTGGGCACCACGGTGCGGGACGCCAACCAGCAGGATTGGGCGTATATTTTGTGGCAGGGCACCCAGCCCGGCCTGGTGAGCAACCGGGTGTTTGCGGTTTATGGCAAGCCCGGGGTGGCGACGAATCTCGCGCCTTACACGCGGCTCTCGCTGGTCGCGGTGCAAACGGATCCGCGCGTGATCAAACCGCTGCTGGCGCGGGCCGGGAATTTGGGCGACAACCTGGCGAAGCTGGATCAGGATCTCGGCGCGTTGTTTGGCAGTTTTATTCCGCTGAACACCGTCACCGTGGAGGAACAATTGTCGGCGGTGATCAGCGGTTCGCTGGGGCGGGCGGATTACTACCAGTACCTCACGCTGCTCGCCCGCAATCACGCGGGCATCAACCTGGCGCTGGGGTTTGCGGATGCGGAGTTGATGGTGGCCGGGAGCACCAACACCTATGAGGTGCGGGCGTTTGACCCGATTTCAAACCAGGACCTCGCGGTGATTGGCCGGGTGACCATTGAAGCCGGGCATCCCACCGTGCTGCCGCCACCCGGACCGCCGGTTCAAGTGCCGGAAAACAGCCCCAAGGGTGACCTCAATTTGCGGTTTCGCTGGGGAACGCCGGACAATTTGCGGCGCCTGGGGTTGGTTCAGTTTGGTTACAATTTGTACCGGGTGGAAAGCGGCTATGCCGCCGGCCGGGGGTGGAGCATCGTCCATCCGCCAGCGGATGCGGATTTGCTGGCGTTGATCACCACGAATCCCGCGGACGGCAAGTTGGTCAACAAGGTGCCGATCACGCCGAACACCCAGTTTTCGCTGCCGGATGCCGCCACGGTTTATCCGCCGGGTGACACCAACACTTTTTTCATCATGGATGACGATGGCCGGGGCCGGACGAATTACATCAATTACAATTGGACCAATGGCGCGCAATTCATTTATTACGTCACGGCGCGGGATGTGCTGGGCCGCGATGGCGGGGTTTCCGGCGGTTTGCAGGCGACGGTGTGCGATCACATGCCGCCTTTGCCGCCGACCGCAGTGCATGTGGTGAACGATTATCAATATGACACGAACACGATGAGTTCGCAGCAAGCCTTGCGGATCAACTGGCACCAAAATCTCGGCACGAATGATCATGTGCAGAATTACTGGATTTACCGGTGGACCAACACGGTGGAAATGAATGCGCTTTCCGGGGATCCCAACAACAACTTGATTGGCACGGTTGCGCAAATCCCCGGGGCCACCAACAATACGTTCCTGGATAATGGTCCTGGTTCGCCCTCGGCGGTGGGGGCGTATGGGGAAACCTACTGGTACACGGTGCGGGCGGCGGATGATGGCGCCTGCGGTCCTAATTTGTCGGGCTTTGCCGGCCCGGCCTACGGCGTGTTACGCCAGCGGATCGGGCCGCCGGCGGGGTCGGGCTCCATCCGGTTTAATTGTGTGCAGCCGGTGGTGAACTACCTCAACTATGGCCTGGTGTACGAAACCAATTCCAGTTCCCGGTACGTGTGGTTGGAATGTGTGCAGTCGAGCCCGCGCGTGGATTGGATCCAGTTCGTTTGTGTGGCCACTTATTCCCAGTCCGTGAACGGAGTGGTCTCGGTGACTACCGTCACCAATACCTTCGGGCCCACTTATTTTCTGGGCAACCCCTTGATTACCGCCCTGTGGACCCCGCCGAATGATCCCAACGGGAATGGGTTGCCCTATGATTCGGTCACGGCCACGGTCAGTTGCTGTGAGGGGCTGAACAACGGCAAAATTTCGGGCTATGCGAGTCAATCGGGACTTCCGCTGCAGTTGACGGCGGTTTATGCCGCCTTTTTCCAAGCCACCACCCAGAACACTCTGGGAGTGGTTTCGGCGGATGGCAAGCGCTCCGATTGCACGGAGCACGATCCCGGTGGCGGGTTGTCGGGGACCAATAACATCATTATTCAGATCCAGCCCTCGCCGGGCAGCGCGGAATACCGGCTTTATCGGCGCGTGGACAATGGTCCGCTCTCGCTGTTGTGCAATGGCAGCATCACGAATATTGCGCAGTTGATTCAATGTTTTGAGGATTCGCCGCCGGTCAACGGCGGCACGATTTGCTATTACCTGCAACTGTTTGATGTCAACGGCAATCCCAGTCCATTGACTCCGTTGGGCTGCGTGGATACCGCCCCGACGACGGCGCTGCCGGCCCCGGTGCTGGCCAAGATCACGCCCATCGGCACTGATCCCGCGAGCGCCGGGATGAAGCTCTCCTGGTTCTGCCCGCCGTACGGGGTGGATCGCTTTGAAGTGCGGGTGGGCGCGGTGCCCACGCTGCCCAGCGCCTTTGCCTTATCCGAGGAATTGGCGGTGACCGGGGTGCCTCCGATGTCGTTTACCAACAATTTGGGCACCAACACACCGCTGGCGTATTTCGCTTACGTGACGCCCAAGGTGGGGCCCTCCTTTGGCAATGGCGGGGCGGAATTCACCGTGCCCTGCAATGTTGAATTGGGCAAAAAATATTATGTCACGGTCCGGGCGTTGAGCGCGCATGGCGATCCGGGCGATTTCAGCAATTTCCAGCTGTTCACCTGGGTGCCCAGCAATGCCCCGCCGCTGCAGGTCCCGTGGCCGGAGCGTCCGCTGCCCAGCACAAATGCGAATTTCCTGGCGTTTGCGTTTTATCTCTCCCCCACCAACCCCGCGCCCTTGCTCCAAACCCTGGCCCATTCCGGCAATGGGGTGCTGGTGGGTTTTGGGTTTCCACCGTACCTCGATTACAAATGGGGGGCCTGGCCGCTGAGCATTCCCCGGCCTTTCGATCCCAACACTTTTGTGGGCACCAATTTGCTGGGCGAACCGCTGTTCCCCTGTGCGCTCTATCGTTATCAAGTGACCAACGCGAATTTCTCCACGGTTTCGGGCGACGTCATCCAGGTGTCGCCGCTCATGGAAAACATTGCGTATCAATGGCAGGTCCCCGGCAACGGGCTCACGAACACCATCATTCTCGATCCGTTCATCACGGAGAGCCGGGCGAGCAATTACATTTATTTCTGGTTGCGCGACATGCAGCCGCAGATTTCCGGCGCCTCGTACCGGTATATCATTGTGAAGTTCAACCCGCTCACCCATGAAATTGACCAACTCATCCCCTCCAATGAGGTGCTCGTGCCATGAACGCTAAATTTTTAAAATGGAAGTGTCCGGGGCGGTTGCTGGTTCCCGCGCTGGCCGTCCTCGCGGGCGCGTTGGGTTTTCTGCCGGCCACCCACGCTGGCCAGTTTGTGTACGAGAGCGCCACGGAGTTGCAATCCGGCGGTGATTTTGATGGCAACGGCCTCGGTGATCTGGTCATCGTGGACAAAGCCACGGGCAACTACCGCATCGCGTATCAATTGTCGGCCGGGAATTATACCTGGGTTTCGGCCCGGGCCAGTGGCATTGCCAATGCCACCGGGTTGGGCATCGGCAAGCTGGATTCGCTGGGGTTCGATTCCCTGGCGGTGACGGGTCCGGATGCCAATCGGATTAATATTCTCGATGCCAGCAGCCCCGCCGCGGCGGGTTTGCCGGCCAGCGTTTTTATCCCCTCGCTGGGCCCCAACGGCGTGGCCGTGATGGATATCGGCGGGGCGGGCAACAACGCGTATGACGACCTGTTTGTGCCCAGCATTTACAATGGCGCGGCGCCTTTCGGGCAGACCCTCCTGCGCAACGACGGCACCACCAACCGGGTCGTGTTGTCGGATGCCTCCACGCCCTATGATTGGGAGCGGCTCAACCCGGTGCTGCTGCACACCAATCGCTATGCGCGGCTGGCCATGTTTGCCCGCAATGTCGGCGGCAGCGGCTCGGATTATTTTGAGCTCCAAGACTTGTCCAGTGGCGCGCTGGCGTATGTGACCGCGCTGGGCACGCTGGGGGGGGCGCGGCCATTTGAGTATGTGACGGGGCAGTTTGTGAGCACCAATCCCTACACCCAGTTTTTGTTTTACCGGGCCAACGACTACTATTTCTCCGAATATCAAATCATTGAGCCGACCAGTGGCAATTACTCCCTGGCTTACACCAACTATTTCTATTTCACCAATTACGTGGACCGCATGTTCACCCTGCCCGGCACGAACGGGACGCGGTTGCTGGTGTTGTATTCCAATGATGTTGCCGGTTCGGTGTTTGCCTTTGATGGCGTGAATCCGCTGGTGCCCGTGCAGGCCTTGAACGCCGCCCCGGGCGAGCATTTCACCGGCATGGGCGTGCTGGGCAACAGCGGTTTCATGGCCTATTCCGCGCCCCTCGGCGAGAACGTCTCCAGTCGTTTTCAGCAGTGGAAGTGGACCGGTTCGGGCTACACCAACCTGCCCGAGGCGGATTTGCCCAAGATGTCCGCGTTCAATTCCTCCGGCAACGTGATGCAATTCCAGTACGAGCCGTTTGTCACCAACAACCCCATTTTGCTCCGCTTGAACAACGCCGGCGACTGGGCCAGCGCCCCCACTTTTTCCGGCGGGAATATTTCCGTCAAAACGGAGACATTCATCAACTCGACGCAGGGGCTGGCCAATCCCACGCTGCAAATCGTCGGGGCGGCGCATCCCCTCGCGCAGTTCGGGCTGGCCAACCAGTACAGCAACATGATTTCGCTGTTCAGCTTCACGCCGCCGGCGGGCGACAAAGTCAGCGACGTGACCATTTCGCCCGTGCCCGGCACGTATTCCACCGCCTTCAAGCTGCAGTTTGCCCCCGCCAACGCCAGCGATAATGTCTATTTCCGCGCCGGTTCCAGCGGTTGGAACACCTGGACCAATGGCCTGGTGTACTGGGTTTTCACCAACACTGCGGTGCAATACTACGGCCAGCCGACCAACACCGGTAACGCCAAGTCGCTGGTCAAGTCGGCCAGCTATCAGTTCACCCAGCCGTTTGCCACCTTGGATTCGGACGGCGATGGCGTGCCCGATTTTGTGGAGATTGCCCTGGGGCTGGATCCCACGGCGGGGGATTCCAATGGCGATGGCTACTCGGATCTTGAGGCCCTCATCCATGGCATCAGCCCCACGAATTCCACGGGCATCATGACGAATTTCCCGCACCTGGACGGCCAGGCGGTGTTCAACCTGGTGGTCACGCCGGTGTCCTGGGATGGCTTTTCCAACACGCCAGCCTTGTGCGTCACCGGGATGATTCTGCATGCCTATGATTTCCAGGGCAGCTTGTTGAGCGATGGCGTCATGGACCCATTGTCCCAGCCCACGGTTGTTCTGAGCAATCTGGCGATTGTGGTGGAAGACCGCCTGGTGGTGGAGGCCACGGATTTGCATTACAACATTCAAACGACCAATCTGGACACGCGGGTGGGCCGGGAAATGATTGGTTTGATGCCCGTGCCGGCGCCGCAGTTGCCAGCCATCAATTACACGAACAGCGGGGGCACCCTGGCGGTGGAGGCCAGCAATTGGATCACGGCGGCATCCAACGCGCTCAACCAGGTTTCGCGGGCCACGTCCTACAATGAGTTGACGGTCAACAGCACGCTCGAGGCGCTCCTGTTTGAGCGCGCGGTGGCAATGAGCTTTGAGGCGCGCGGCGTGACGTGGTGGACCAATCTCACGTTGTTCCCCTTCCGGCCCAGCGATGTCGCCCGCACCAACCCGGCGGCGGCGGATCTGCTGGCTTTGGAGCTGACCACCAACAGTCTGCCTGGCTATCTGCTCCAATCCATGTTCGCCACCATCAGTAACCAGGTGGAAACCTCGGCCTTGCCCAGCGTGGCCAGCCTCCGGGCGGTCGTGCAGGACATCTATCGCATTGACAGCCTGCTGAACAACAGCAACCCCGCGACCTTTGTTTCGCCGGTGGATGAAATCCGGCAGTTCCTTTGGACCGGCTCGGAAGACACCAATTATCTGGCGTGGACCACGACGTCCGGGCAATTCGCCGCCGCCAGCACCGGCGAGGCGGTGGTGCTGGCTGATATTGTGCCCCGGCCAACCACCAACGTTTTGCTGGTGGTGCGGAGCGACACGCTCAGCAGCAGCACCTGCCATATTCTGGACGCCCTGGCCGGAGGCACCACCTTTGCCCTGCAAGATATCAATGGCCTGCCGTTTGGCTTCCCGGATAATTTCCAGCTGCCTCCCGGCACGGTGGTGCAGGTCAGCGGCTATACGGATGTCACCAATGTTGCCTGCGGTTACCCGGCCATTGAAGTGACGGCGGCGCTTTTGAACAGTGTGCCCGCATCCACCGATACCAACGCCAGCAACTTGCTGGTGCAATCCTGGCTGAAACGCTTTTTTGGCACCACCGGGCTGACGGATCCGTTTGGCGATGCCGACGGGGATGGCTATAGCAACCTGGAAGAGATGCTGGCGGGCACCGATCCCAATGACCCCAACAGCCATCCCCCGGGGCCGCCGGCGCATTTCCGTCAACCCGTCCTCACCTTCAAAGCCACTGGCGGCAGCGGGGGTGGCTCCAGCGGGCAGGTCGAAATTCATTTCGATTGGCCAGCGGCGTATATGAGCTCGTTTGTCGTTGGGGTGCGCCACACGTCGGACCTGACGCAGCCGTTTACCGATCTGCCGGTTTCCGCGCCGGTGAATGTGAGCGGCGATGAATTCAAGGTATCCTTCACCCCGCCCGCCACTCCGCAGCATTTCTATTACGTGACCATTTCCCTCCAGTGATGGGCCTGGATCCGTTGCGGAAGGCCCCCCGGCAAACTCTGGCTTGGGGGCGGTTCCCGGCGGTGCGGTTGCCACCAATGAACCAATGTCAGCGTAAAGGAAAATTCAATCAGTCCAGCCGCACGCAGGATTCCATTTCGCCCATGGTGAAGGGCACCTGATCCACCCGGAGTCCCAGGTGGCGCACACTGTCTTCTTCAATTAAAAGCACTTCCTCCTGCAAGCGAAGTTTGCCGCGCAAACGGATGCCGCCAGCGAGCCAGACCTCGACTTCGTGATGGAGCGGGAGATTGAGCCGGCGGGCCAGCTCGGCGGACGCCAGCTTGCGCCCGGCCAGCCAGCGCGTGTAACCCTCATCGGGGCGGCTGGTTTCAAAATCGAATTCACCTTGCGCACTCATCTGTATAACAGGTTTGTCGCCCTGATTGGCCCACGCAGGCCAGACGGACGGCGACGTGAACCGCTCAAATGTATCCCAGTCCGGGGGTGGTTGGCAAGGCGGCGCGGGGCTTCAATGCCAAAGGACAGGGCCGATTTAAAGTCGCCCTAATGGCAAAAGCATGGACCATGCAGGGGTGGCCCGGGCCACTGGCCGTCCTGCCGGGCTACCAGCCCGAGCGGAGCGGGGCGCACGGTGGGAAACGGACTCCGCAGGCAAAAAGAGCGCCTCACCCGTTCCGTCCGGCGGGTCGCCGGACGGTACGGGCCAGTGGCCCGTGCCACCCTGGTTTGCCACCGCTCGTTCCTTTGATTCTTTGTTGTAAGAATATTTCCACCTTGGACAGCCTATGTCCAAGGTCCCCGGGTAAACTTGGTAATGGAATAGGGATTGGCCGCGTGGCCATGATGCTTTTGACCTTATGCGATGGCGGATTCAGCGGTCGGAGTCCGAGTCAGTCCGAGTCAGTCCGACCTTTGAGCTCATTTTGGCGTGGGTGCCAACGGCGGAAGTCCGAGTGGGTCAGGGTGGGTCAGACCGTTGAAATGCAAGTTGGCGTGGAAGCAAAGGTCGAAAGTCGCACCCGGTGGCAGTGGGTGGCACCTTTGGATTCAAAAAGCACCCAGCCAAAACCCTGCACCAAGTCCGAGGATAAACGCCGCTGATTTTTGTAATTGCCCGTTTCCGGGAAAACGCTAGAGTCATTCTGCTAGCTTTGAGGATTCCTGCCGCAGATGTTTGCGCCGCCGTGGTTTCGGCTGCCTTATCGGGTCGCGGAGGGATCGCTTCGAGGCTGGTTAATTGGCCGGGATTTATATGAAAACGTTATTGACCATCGGAATTTTACTGGTCGGCCTCGGTTTGTGGGCGCAAACGAATACTGCCAGCATACCCGGTGCGACGACGAATGCGTCGGCGGCGTCCGCTGCGGGCATTGCGGTCATGATTGTTTATGATGGCTCCGGCAGCATGGCGGACCCGGTCCCCGGCATCGATTCCAAACCCACCCCCAAGTTTTTCATCGCCAACAAGGCCGTCAATTCCATCATCCGCCAATTGCTGGCTTATAGCCAGGGCAAGCACGTGGAGGTGCAGGCGGGGCTGGTTGATTTTGTGGGCGGCAAGATTCAGCGCCCGATCCCGCTGCTGGCGCTGACGCCGGAAACGGCAAAGCGGTTCGTCGCATGGACGCGGGATTTTCGGCAGCCGGAGGGGGGCACTCCGCTGGGGGCGGCCATTCTGGCGGCGCAGAAACAACTGGCTACATCCCAGTGCCTTCATCAGCATATCCTGGTGATCACCGATGGCATGAGCAACGCGGGCCCGCCGCCGGAGAAGGTGCTCAAGAAATTGCGCAACGGCGACCATCCGGTGCCGGTGTATTTTGTGGCCTTTGACGTGGCGGCCGACCTCTTTAAACCAGTGAAAGAGGAGGGAGCCATGGTGGTGAGCGCCAGTGATGAGACCCAGTTAAACACGGAGATCAACGCCATTCTGGGCCAGAAAATCCTGTTGGAAGCCGAGTAGCCGTTCAAACAACAACAACCTGACACAACCAAAACCTATGTGGAAATCCCTTAAACGACTGCTGATTTACCTGAACTTGATGGCGGAAAAAGCCACCGAGACCGATGCCATCAACGAGGCCCAGGTGGAAGCCGGCATTCGCGCGCAAAAGGAAAAAGCGGGCAAGGCCAATTATGCCAACGGCCAGCTGGCCGGGCAGGTGGCGTTGTTGAAAGACCAGATCCGGCGGCAGGAGCAAAAGAAGGCGGAATTGACGTCCCTCCTCCAGGCCGCCGCCAATGCCAACGACGAGGCCAACGGCGCGCAATATGCCGAGGAACTGGCCAATCTGGAGTCGGACATCAAGGACAACACCAACCAGTTGCAGGTCATTGAGGAAACCTACAAGCAGAATGTCGAGATCATCGCCAACAGCCTGCGGGAAATCCAGAAATTCCAGCGCGATTTCGAGCGGGTGAAGACCCAGGTGGCCATTGGCAAGAACATGCAGAACTTGTCCGGGCTGATGCAGAGTTCCATCCAGGAACTGCAAGGCATGGGCGGCGAGATGTCCAAATCCATGGATCAATTGCGCCAGTCGGCCGCCGGCGGCGTGGGCCAGATGACGGCCACGATGGATCTCGCCAAATCCATGGGGTCCGATATTCAGCGCCAGCAGGATGCCCGCAAATTGCGCGGCAAGGCGCTGTTTGACCAGTTCAAGCAGAAATCAGCGGCGGGCGTCAATGAGTCCGCCCCCGCGCCCAAGCAATCCGATCCGCCGGCCCCGGAACGGCAGAAGATTTCAGTGTGAAATCCGGGATTGAGCCACGAATTTCACGAATTTTCACGAATTAAAGAAACCCATTCCTGCTATGACCAAAACCGCAAAAACACTTCTTACCATCATTATTCTGGCCGCCATTGGCTTTGGCGCCTGGCGTTGGAAAGACAAACTGGCACCGACGGCGACGCCCACCACCGTGGACACCGCCGCCGTCAAACAACAGTTGGATGCCCAGAAGGCCGCCGTGGCCGCCCAGGCCGTCTCCGCTCCAACGGCCCCGGACATCACCTCCAAGCTGCTGGCCGGCACCAACGAGGCGGCGGTGGTGGCCGCTTCCACCCTGCCTCCGGTGCAGGGCGTGAGCGATTACGACAAGCCGACCAAGAACGGCAAACTGGTGGTGCAGTTCCCCATCAACGTCTGGCCGGGCTGGGCACCCATCATCGTGGCCAACAACGGCCTGGAGCCCAACGACGACAGCTGGTTTTACAAACACTACGGGTTTTACGTGAAGCTGGCCATCGTGGATGATCCCATCAAGGCGCGCGATTTGTTCGCCTCCGGTCACAGCCATGTGCTGTGGGGCACGCTGGACATGATCGCGTTGTTTGCCCCGGCCTTGTGCGCGGATTCCCGCACGGTGCCGATCGTGGCGCAGCAGGTGGACTGGTCGCAGGGCGGCGACGGCATTGTGGTGCGCGGCGGCATTCGCTCCATCAATGATTTCCGGTCGGTCAACGGCGTGCGCAAAAAAGTGGTGCTGGCGCAAAATTCGCCGAGCCATTACTTCTTCATGTCCGTGCTGCTGGATGCCAACATTGATCCGGCCACGATTGATTTCAAATGGGCGGCGGATGCGCCGTCCGCCGCGAAGATTTTTGTGCAGGACAAGAGCTTTGATGCGTTCGTGGGCTGGTCGCCGGATATTTACACGGTTTCCGACGGCGTCCCCGGCACGCGCATTGTGTTGAGTTCCGCCAGCGCGAATCATGCGCTGGCCGACGTGTGGGCGGTGCGCAACGACTTCTATCGCGACAATCCCGAGGTGGTGAAGAACCTGGTGCGGGGCATTTTCGCGGGCATGGACATGGTGCGCAAAGACCCGGCCGCCGCGGCCGCCATCCTGTCCCAGGCGTTCAGCATTCCCGTGGATGACTGCAAAAGCATGATTGGCAAGGACGGCGGGATCACCACCGGCGACGCGCATCTGACCAACTACCGCGAGAACTCGGAATTCTTCCTGGACCCGCTGAATCCTTCCTGCTTCGAAAACGTGTTCGACAAGGCCAGCACCATCTACAAATCACTCGGGGCCATTGACACCACGGTGCAGCCCGGCAAGGTCAAGGGCGGCGTGATCATCGCCGCGCTGGGGCCCGAATACAAGGACGTGATTGACCTGTCGCAGCCGACCTTCAAGCCGGGTGCGCTGTTCAAGAACGCGGAGGCCACCACCTCGGAAATCCTCACCAAGTCGGTCATCATCAAGTTCGAGCCGAATTCCGATGCGCTGAACACCAACTACGATCCCGGCATTTTGGGCGTTCTGACCGAGGTCGGCAAGATGGCTGGCACGTACGGCAATGCGTACATCGTGATCGAAGGCAACACCGACGCCAGCAAGAAGGGATTGGTGCCGGCGGATTTGGTGAAACAGTTGTCCTACGACCGGGCCAACTCGGTGAAGAAGGCCATCATCGCGAAATATCCGAACTTCAATCCCGACAAGTTCAAGGTCATCGGCAACGGCTGGGATAATCCGCTGCCGGGGCTGAGCGATGCGACCGTTCCGGAGAACAACTCCAAGAATCGCCGGGTCGAGGTCAAGATCTACCCGCTGGAAGACTGAGCTGGCATGCCGGGGGTAACCCCGGCCCAATTTATGCGAAGACCGGCACCGCTGGCATGTTCAAGCGTTAACGTGGCGCGATAGTGGGTTTCCTTCTCCCCTCAATGGGGAGAAGGATCAAGGATGAGGGTGGGTATACCCATGGATTCCATGTGCTGGCTGGACGGAACCAGAAATTGCAAACCTATGCCGACCTTTTTAATCTCCATCCTCGTGCTGATCGCCGTGCTGACGGGCATGATCCTGTTTTTCAAATGGCACGTCAAAGCGCCGTTGTCCCAGGAGACGGAGCTGCTGTTGACCGGGGCGTTTCTGGCCTTGGTGCTGGGGGGATGGTGGTTTGTCACCAAGGGGGACCGGGTGGAGGATCGCATGTTGTCGCCGCTGATCCTGGCCTCGCCGTGGGAGGTGCTGAAGCAGTTTCCGCAGTTGCACCTGCATCAGGCGCTGGTCCGCAATGCCATCGTCTCCTTTACGCGGGTGTTTGAGGGCTTTGGCTTTGCGGCCTTGCTGGCCGTGCCGCTGGGCTTGTACATGGCGTCGTTCCATCAGATCTCGGCGTTTTTCCGCCCGCTGGCGCTGGTGGGTTCGTATGTGCCCATCGTGATTTTCATTCCGCTGACGCTGGCCTGGTTTGGGATGTCGGAGTTGCAAAAGGTGGTCTTTTTGTTCGTCAGCTGCTTTGTGGTCTTGCTGCCGCTGGTGGTCAAGACCGTGAGCAACGTGCCCGAAGCCTTTCTGGACGTGGCCAAAACCAAGGGGGCCACGCAATGGCAGTTGGTCACCCGCGTGTTGTTTCCCATCGCCCGCGCGGATTTGTGGGATCACATGCGCGGCGTTTATGGCGTGGGCTGGGGCTGGATCATCATGGCGGAGGTGGTGGACGCCGAGAACGGCCTGGGCTACCTGATCTCCCAGTCCGAACGGCGCGGCCACATCGACGCGCTGTTTGCGGTGGTTCTGGTCATCATTGTCATTGCCGTGGTCTGCGACCAGATCTGGAAATATTTGGGCTACGTTTTGTTCCCCTACCGCCAACGCTGAGGGAGGATTATGGCCTGTTTCCCCAATCGTTTTTTGTCCAATGCCCTGCGAGGTGGGGCGACGCCCCGTCGCCGGTTTTTGGCATTATGGCGGGTTTTTAAAATGGGTGGAACGGGCGACCCGCCCGTCCCGGTTGGCGACCCGCCAACCGCAATGGCCAGACGCGTCGGGTTTCGCAAACGCGCCGGGGCCAGAAAAACGCGGCTCTGCGTTCCGTCCGGCGAGTCGCCGGACGGCATCGGCCAGGGGCCTGTGCCACCCAAAGCCATTTTGAAAACACGCCCCAGGACTTCGTCATTATTTCGTCATTTGCCATTCGTCATTAGACATTTCCGCTCTCTCTGATCATGGACACGCCACCCACCCCCGCCCATCAGCCGGCTGCCCCCGCGCCATCCGCCGCCCCCGCCGCGCCGGTCGTACCGGCGGCCGCCTCGGCTGCGTCATCCGCGCCACCGGCTGGAGCCGCCCCCGCGCCCAAGCCGTTGCCGATCGTGGTCAAATTCGACAAGGTCACCAAAGTCTTCGGCCACGGTCCCTCGGCGCAGACCGCCTTGCAAGACATCAGCTTTGTCGTGGAGGACCTGCCCGACACCGGCGAAATGATTGCCATCGTCGGCCCCTCCGGTTGCGGCAAGTCCACCCTCCTGCGCATGATCGCCGGCTTGCATCCGCATTACCCGCAAACCACCGGCACCATCGAAATCCTCGGGCGGACCGGGAACTTGGAACCCTCCTCAGAACGCGGGTTGGTGGACCAGAAATACTCGCTCTTTCCGCATCTCACCGTCCGCCAAAATATCATGTTTGGCCTTGATTTGCGCGGCGAGTCACGCTCTACTCGGCAGGACAAAGCCGACCTCTGGATCAAGAAGATCGGCCTGGAAGGGAACGCGGACAAGTATCCGCAGGAATTGTCCGGCGGCATGCAGCAGCGCGTGGCCATTGCCGCCACGCTCGTGCTCGGCCCGCGCATCCTGCTGATGGACGAGCCGTTTGGCGCGCTGGATCCGAAGATCCGCTTGAACATGCAGGAACTGCTGGTGCAGTTGTGGAATGAGCAGCAGTCCACCGTGTTTATCGTGACGCATTCCGTGGAGGAGGCGTTGTATCTGGGCGACCGGGTCTTTCGCCTGGCCGCGCGGCCCGGCCGGCTGGTGGAGATATTGCAGGCGCCGCGACCCGACGTGCCGCCGGAAGTGATGCGGCAAAAATCATGGTTTGTGGATATGACACGCGAATTACTATACCGGCTCGAGCAGGATAAGAACGCCATCGGCGAGTTGCACGCCTATGCCGAATACGCCAGGGAGATGAAAGAAAAACACTAAGCCGGAGTGATTCGGCAACAGATTTTTAACCACGGATGGACCCAGATGAACACGGATAAACCCCCTGGTTTTCAAGCCACTCATCAAGCGCAACGCTTAGTGACCGGCAGGAACGCCGTTCTGACATTTCTTATCCGTGTTCATCCGTGTTCGTCCGTGGTTAAATCCGTCTTTAACGGCATCGTTCCGCGCGCAATCGGCAATCGGCAATCGGCAATCGACAATTCTCCCCAGGCAATCCGCCCCCATGTTTAACCCCGACGATAACTTCTTTTGGCGGTTTCTCAAAAGTCCCCATCATTGGTGGCTGGCCGGCTTGACCCTGGGCCTCGGGTTTTTGAGCGCCAATTTCGTGATCTTGGGCGTGGGGGTGGGGCTGTATGCCCTGGGCTGGGTGCATCTGCCCGACACCGCCATGTATCAGAACTGGGTCAAGTCCCACCTGGACAAGCTCGCGCAACAGGCGGACAGCGCCAAGGTTCAGGCGTTCATCGCGCGGCGCAACACGTTGATCAGCCAGCTCTCCCGGGAACGGCGCGCCCGCTACCAGGAATTGGGCCGGGTGTGCCAGGAAATCGTCAAAGCCACCCAGGACAGCGGCATGGGCGAGGCGGACGATCCGCGTTTGCGCAAGCTGGATGAGCTCATGTGGACCTATCTGCGGCTGCTGGTCATGGAAGGCTCCCTGCAAACTTTCATTGATTCAGAAAACGAGGAAGGCCTGCCCGACGAGGTGGAAACCGGCAAACAGGAAGTGGCGGATTTGGAAAAGCAAGTGGCCGGCGTGCCCGCCGGCAGCAGCCCCGCCGTCAAGCAGCGCCTCCTGGATTCCAAGAAAGAAAAACTGGCGGCGCTGCTCAAGCGGCAGGCGCGCCTGGAGGAGGCGCGCGACAACCGCACCCTGGTCGCCGCCGAACAGGAGCGGTTGGTGGAGCAAATCAAGCTGCTGCGGTCCGATGCCGTCGCCTCCCGCAACGCCGAGGCCCTGACCGACCGCATCAACGCCACCGTGGATCACCTCACCGAGACGAACAAGCTCATCTCCGAGATGGACCAATTCAAAGACCTCGTCGCGGATGACCTGCCCGCGACCGCCACCCGGCTGGGATTTGAGGTGAATTCGGCGGCGGAACCCGAGACGAAGCTGGACGCCCAGGCGCCTCCCCGCCTGCCATCGCGCAATCGCACGCTGAATTGACGGTAGTGGCACGGGCATCTTGCCCGGGTGTTCCAACGCCAACCGATATGCGCGGGACTCGCACACCGATGGGCCACGGTGGCAGCGGTTCCATGGCGGCATCCTTTTTTCTTTTTTTTGCCGGGAAAGGTATTTCTGGTTTGACGCCGCGCCATAAAAGGGCGACAACTCACAGACATGAATGCCAAACGCTGGTTCGCCTGGGTCTGCCTGGCACTGATGCTGGTCGCGGAAATCTTCCTGTTTCGCTCCAATCATGAGCGGGACGCCGCGCTCAGCGACCTGAAAAATTCACAGACGCAACTCCAAGACACCCAGAAAGAGCTGGATGCGTTGAAGAATTCCAGCGCCGGGGCGCAAGCGGCGGAGCTGGTGGGTTTGCGCAAGCAGAATGAGGTGCTCGCGGCCAAGGTCAGCGCCTTGCAAAAAAACGTGGACCGGTTGCAGATGGAAAGCCAGCAAAACGCGCAGCATCTGACCACGGCGCGGAGCGCCCTGGAACTGCAGCAGGAACATTTGCGGCAGTTGCAGGCGGAGCAACAACAGGCGGCGGGCGTTAACGCGTGCATCAACAATCTCCGGATGCTGGATGCCGCCAAGCAGCAATGGGCGCTGGAAAAAAACAAGACCGCCACGGACGTGCCCACGGCGCAGGATTTGCTGCCGTATTTCAAGGACAATCTCTTCCCGACCTGCCCGGATGGCGGCACCTATACCCTCAATTCCCTGGGCGAACTGCCCACTTGCACCGTGCCGGGGCATGTGCTCCCGGCGCAGTGAGCAGATCCAGGCTTAGAAAACCTCGGCGCGAAGGCGGGTTTGTTCGCGGACGCGGCGGGCGATGGCGGAGAGCCGGCTGAGGGGCAGGTGGCCGCAGCGCGGATTGAGCGCGGGGCGATGGGCCGAGTAGATTTGCACCAGGGAAATTTGCGCGCCGCCCGCCATCAGTTCCTGCAGGCGGTGTATATAGCCGTCAATTTCCCCGGCTTCGGGCTCCTCCTGATTGAGCATGGGGAACAGGCTTTGAATGACAATGGGGCGTTCGCGGCCCACCCGGAGAATGTTGGCCATGACGTTTTGCAGGGTCATGTCTGCGGGCTGGTTGACGCGCTTCATGTATTTCGGGGTGCCAGCCTCAAGTTTGAGCCAGATTTCATCCTCCTGCGCGAGTTGCCGCCAGCCGCTCTGGACGTGGGGCAGAAACAAACCGGCGGTGTTGGAAATGAGCGCGATCTTGACGAAGCGGGGCAATTGGGAGCGCACGCGCAGGACCGCTTCCACGGCCTGGTCAAAATTGGGGCTGAGGGTGGGCTCGCCATCGCCACTCAGGGCGATGCTCTTGAGTTGCAATAGTTCGGCGGGGAACTTGCGAAAACGCGGCAGTTCCCGCAGCTTGTCCCGGCTGGCCAAATGCAACAGGTCCGTCAATTCCTTGGATAGCTGATTCACATCGACCGGTCTTTCCTGCCGGGCCGGGCCGCGTTTCACCTCGCAATAAACGCAATCGAAATTGCAATGGCCCTCGGGATTCAAATTGACCCCGATGGAAAGCCCGTGCGCCCGCTGCGAAACCACCACATAGGCAAAGCGATTGCCCAAGAAGTCGCGCGGCCACCCGGCGGTGGCCGCCGGCGAAGTTCCGGCGGATTCGGCTTGAATGCTATGCATTAAGCCAAATAAACAGCTTCATTCAGCGATTTACTTTCCGTATTTGGCTAAAAAATGGACAAATATTGTTATTCTGGTGGCCCGGCGCGGGGAAGATGCGAAGCAGACGAGCCGGCACTAATTACTGCGGCAGGAGCGGGATCGTTATCCTCACGTTCTGACTAAATCTTCGGTGCCTGTTCCCGCCAGGTGAACCATCCGCAGGCCGCCAGCAACAGCAGGTTGAAGATGCCCAGGGTTTTGAGCACGGTGATCAGGCTGCCGTGGAATTGGGTGAGCGCCACGCCGTAAGCCACCGCCAGCACCAGCAGGACGGGCACAATGCGGAATTGCGAGCGGGCCAGCAGGTTGTTGACCAGCACATTGGCCAGGGACAAAGGCACCATCGCCCACGCATACCAGGGCAGCACGGCGGCCGCCACCGCCACATAGGAATCCTTGAAGGCAAACCGGATCACCCACGGAGCCAGAATGGTCAATCCCAGCGCGCCCCCGGCCGCCAGAATAATCGTGCCG
>Ga0302281_10000674_pt1 | contig 25202 bp, 42 predicted proteins | sample III_Fen_E1_2_FD_198762 | JGI IMG/M metagenome (GOLD analysis project Ga0302281, IMG submission 198762) | Peat permafrost microbial communities from Stordalen Mire near Abisko, Sweden - III_Fen_E1_2 | ecosystem: Environmental > Terrestrial > Soil > Wetlands > Permafrost | place: Sweden: Abisko...
GAATTCAGAGGGTTGCAAATCGTCGTATAGCCAGACGGGCTTACTGATTACCACGTCTACGTACTGTTCTAGCTTAAGGGTTCGTACCGCTGTCTCGGCCCAGTCGTATCCACCCGAACTCCAGACCACTACGGTATGATGGCGAAGTCGATGCTTCTTAAGCTGTTCGATTTGGGGCCAATTAGGGACGAGTAGTTCGGACCATTCTCCAGCAAATCCAATTTCGCTGCCGTCTTCGGGGTCGTAAACCATTGAACCTGGGCAGGTAAATAGAACGCCGTTCTTTTCCTTATCCTCTTGGGTGGAGTCCCAGTCTAGAATAGTCGAGTCAACATCACAATATACGATACGGTTTCCTGGAATCACAATCATAGGCTACAGGATAAACTAAAATGATAGCCATGTCAATAGCTAAATATCACAATTTCCAGAAGAACAGGCTAGAGACTTAGCTCCTTCCGTATTGTCTTCTTTTTCGTATGTACTTAACTTAGAATAGTCCAGTTTAGGGAATGCTTTAGATAGCTTATGGAATTCTTCCTCTGTAATAGACTCATACGGGGCCTGCTCGTAAACATTGTCTTCGTGAGGCAAAAAAGATACTCCGTTGACAATATCCCAATTTTTGTAAACCCAATCCCCAACTGCAAGCCAGTCCTCGTTCTTTACATAGACCGTAATAGAGGCATTATGTTCACACCAATTCTTTTGAACTTTCTTATAGTGTTCGAGCTGTTGGATGGCCGTAACATCTTCTACTGTGATGGCGTTTTTAGGGGCTGCAATTGGAAAGGATACTACCCAAGTGGACACCTTATCTTGAGACCATCCAGTATTGTCGAACATAGGGCAAATGGACTTTGCCTGTCTCATGGCCTCTGCTTTGCTTTCGATAGAGTCGTAGATCTTAAAGGCCTTAACGTAGTCTTGTTTGCGTTGACCATTTTCTGGGGACACGGGGCACCCTTGGTCTCTAATCATCCTAAAGAGTGGGTCGTTTGCAGAAATGCGGTACCTACGAATGTAGAATTTTGAGAAGCGAGGATGGAGCCCAGAGGCAGAGTCTACCAGTTGTGAGACCGTGTTGTGGCTTCTAACCGATCCATTGTAATACTGATGTTCTCCGCCGACTTCGATATCGAAAGTTTCTTTTTGTCCAATAGATCGAACGTTAGAAACAACTCCTGAAACGTTTAAGGATTCCTTATTGTCTCTTTCAAAAAACCATCTACCTTCGTTAATAGTGTCAATGCTAGACATCTTATTGCTGTTCCTAATAAGGGTCTTACAAGATCCATTATCCGATATGGCCGCAATGGACATTAAGTACATTTCTTTATTTTTTTGTAAGTTTTTACCTTTATCATTTAAGGATCTTCCTAGACAAATACCAACAGACCAAGCTACGTGCTGCAAATGCTTTGAAAAATTTTTATCTGCGGTGGTTATCATAGCTCTTTTTACTCCATCCTTATCTACTCCGGACCAACCATCGGAGTCGATTAGGCCAGAAATAAAAGCGATTATATCATTTTTAGATGACATCCTAACGCATTTTGGGACAATATCTAACTTATCGGAAAAATATTTCCATACATCGTTTTTTATGAACCAGTGCCAAAGCATCTTGGATGAAATGTCTAAAGTAAGGGCCTTTCTATGTTCGCTAGCTTTATGAAGTTTGCTTTCTATTCCGAATGTTTCTTTTAATACTCTCTGGGCCTTTTCAAGATTGAATACGTGTTCGTCGATAAAGCGAATCCTATACTTGATAGGACTCATGGCTCCATCACCCCAGAGATAGCCTAGAAGCCAACAGAGATCCTCCGTCAATTCATTGGGCTGAATAATGGAGTCGTGATCTCCTCTCATTTTTAGGGCTCTAGAGTCTAATTTTAGTAATTTAGAATGTTTTTCTGAATCGTATAAGTTGGGATCAATCTGCAAAACATGGTTCTCTGAAATATGTTTGGTTTCCATCCATTCATTAATCGGCTCGATTCCACTCCTACCTTTTCCGATTTTTTTACCCACCACGAACCATTTGTGGTTGGGTGTGCTCTGAACTGAGAGGCCATAGGACATAGTGATTTCCACGACTTCAGAGATACCGTTATCGTAAGTTTTAGTTATCCATTGTTCTTCATCTTTACAGACAACGGCCACATTTTTGTTAAACTTAGACCACTGTTCTCCGTCGATATGGCCCTCAAACAATTCTTCTAATGTAAGGATTCCAGTGCTCGTTGTTGTTAATGCGTCCCACGGGCGACAGCCGCTGGGCTTCACGCAGGTAATAGCGGTAGGCATAGGAATACCCATCGTTTCAGAGGCCTTCTTAGCGACCTTAATAGCCTTAGACTTGTAGGCCTTGAGAGCAGCATCAGTACATACATCGAGATTGTCGAATTGTCCGGTGATAGAGACCCCCAAAAGACGTTCTTCATCGCAGTTTTCTTTCCAGGAACTGCTAAGATTTGGAAAATTGGTAAAACAAGATTGAAGAATGCCCATCCAAACGGCTGTTTCTACCTTTTCAAGCATGGTCTCAATGTCGTCTTCCGCGCGAGCTACTATTTCAGATAAATTGCAGAATTCTTTTGAGCGAAGTAAAATTTCTGAACACGGGTTAACTCCTTGAATTAACTCGGCTTTTCTACGTTTAGGCGCCATCTTTTTTGCTGTTTCTAGATTGCAAATACCACGTTCGCCAGATCCAGAAGCGGCTAGGGCGGTCCATTCCTTCATGAATGTGATCAAAGTTGGCTTCTTATGGTATACCGCTGAATTATTGGACATATAGCGTCTAACGGGAAAGTTTCCACTCTTAGAGTCTCGCATAAGGACATCGTCCAAATCAGACAGGCTAATCTCTGAACTTCTGCGGACTCCACCTACCACTACGATTTGAGCGATCTCATTTAGGATATCGTGACATTCCAGAGAAGTAAGCTTACGACCTCTGGCACCGTGAAATGTGTCCCTAATGAAGGAGTGCAACTGGGCAAGAGGTGCTGGACCAGAAGAACGCCCTCCCATGGTTTTTAGGCGTGCTCCTGCAGGACGGAGTTGATTATAGTCATGGGTAAAGTCTTGACCAGCGTATAGGGAGTAGATGTGATCCCTGACCGAATTAGACCAGCCAACACGGGAGTCTTCTACGACGTGAACTTTTTCGGTAAGATGGATGTCCTTGGGCACTTCAGGTAATAGAGAGGTGTATTTATTCTCAACGGAGAATCCGTATCCAGTTCCACACATAAGGATATATAGAGCTTCATGGAAAGCGTCAATGCTATCTACAGCCGCAAAGGCACAGTTATAGATAGTGACATTATCAGCCATTGCAGGAGCACCAGCAGCCCAAAGGAACCGCATAGATGGCATAACTTCAAAATTAAGGACTTTTTCTTGAATCTTTTTAAGTACTTTAGGTGGGATCTTATCTCCGAGATTAGATTTTAGAAAATCGACATATCTCTGTACGGTTTGTGGCCAAAACTCTCGGCAGCCCTGCTCTTCAAGCCAACGAGAATAAGAACGAACGTAAACAAATTCGGCAGCTGGACTACGAAACATTTGTGCTCCTGGCATGGTGTGGTTACGAACTACTTATTCAAAAGTTCTTTGATCTTGTTACTAACTATATCAGAGTTTTCTTTCATGGCGCGAGAAAAATATGTGCTCATGAAAATAGCATTAACCACAATGCAAACTCCTTGATATCCAACGACAATTCCTGGATCTGAGTCTACAAATAGTGCTGCACCTACCAATAGACAGACGAGATTGGCAGCAAATAGTCCAAGTCCAGCCTTCATGGATGCCCAAAGAAGTCGATTTCTGGCTTTAGTTACGGTCTCTTGCAATTCTTTTTTCTGTTCTGGCGTGAAATTGTCAAAATTGGGATTATCCATGTCAATCCCACCAACTTCTCAGGTGGTTCTGCAGAATGGAGTACATCCAGCGTTCCTCTCTTTTCATCCTGATATCTGCAAGTCGATATTGTTCTTTAGTTTCTTCCCAGCATTGAGCTTCTAATTCTGGAGTTGGAGCGCCAGCCCTACTGCTATGCATTTTGGATGTACCATGCTCATTAGGCTCAAACCATATCTTTGATTCGCCCCACTTCTTAACTATGCGAGCGTGTCCTACTGATTCATAGTGTTCGTCTTTGAGTCTTCCTGCAAGCTTGATAGCGAGGCTAAGCGCCTTCATGTCCTTAGGTTCCTGGTAGGCGTGACCGTTCTCCAGAACTTTCTTGACCCGTTTCAGTTTAAATTCAATGATAGCAAACAGGGAATGACCATCGAAGTCGAAATCGTACCTAAATACATTGAGATACCACTCGACCAGGCGTTTGACTTGAAAATATGGATTGCCAAAGAATTTCCATGTAAAGTGATAATAGTGCCTAGAAAATCTGGTACCGATCCACCACAAATACAGCTTAGAGGATTCTTTTTCTTCTGGAAAATCTTTTAGTGCTTGACTTTGTAGCATTTTAGTCTTCTTTCAGATGGTTACGTAGAGACATCATACAAAATCTGGCAGTAGTTTCGGCCCATTCATCGTTTGCATCGGTCAAGGCCTTAATGTGAACTAGCCATTCTGCTCTGAGGGGCTCTAGACCGTGCTTTTCTACCCATTCATCCAGGGTCATTTTCTGTCCTTTACCCGAAGCATAACCATTTTAACGTATTCGTGCATCTTTTCCGTATTCGCTTTCTCTTCAACCAATAGCTTCGCGAACTTCTCGGCAGCTCTGGTCGGATCGTTAAGTTCAAGCCATTCCATGAGGAAGACCTGCTCTTCTGCGGTCAAGTAAATACGGTCGTTCATTGGCACTCACTATCTTCTTCGTGCTCTTTAGCTTCTTTATCTTCAAGATAGCACTGATAACAAGGCTTATCGCCTGCCTCACTCAAGAGATCATCACCAGGATAGGTCTGAAAAACGCGTTCGTTATTGCAAATCCAGCAAATCAAGTTGTTCATATTTTACTTAGTGGGTACAGCCTTAAGCTCTTCAATACTCCGATTTACGGCATCTAATTCGCGTTGCAAGAACTGGCGATACTGTTCTGGGTGCTTCTGATGCTTTGAAGGCGTTGGAGACGTAAGCTTGTTCTTAACTCCGTCTTGGTACTTTGAGAGACTCTTCAGCTTTTCCTTAGACATTTTTATCCTTTTTATTATAACAAGTTAGGCAATAGTAGACACTAAAAACTTCACCGTTCAAGACCATATGAGTTCCGACTTCAGACTCCTGACCGCATTGACAGTTCATTTTTTACTCTTTTTCTTCTTCTTCTTAGACTTTTTCTTAGATTTCTTTTTGGACTTCTTTTCCTTAATTGGAGCTTCTGCGCCAGTCTCGTCCCAATAGAATGTTGGCATAGGATTGGACCAATTTGGTGGTCCTTCGACAGCAGCCTCGATTTTAGCGTAAAGATCTTCCTCTAATTGAGCTGCGAGTCCAAGCATTGCGGGACACTTATCGAGGGCCTGTTCGACCAGTTTTTCTAATTCTGGAACGTAGCCTTCATCCAAGACTACTTCCTGATCTTTGGACCAGAGAAAATAACTCAGCCAGGATCCAAAAACTACGAGGCAGCTCAAAAACACGATCTTCTGATGCAAGGTCATACTTTTACTCCAAAATCAAGATACGAACATTACCTTCGTTATCATTACAGGTCAAGTAGCCATTTTGGCGGGCGGTCCTAATGTACCCTTGAGTATATTCGTTATCTTGGCCACAGAGATATTCCCAAACGCCACGAAGCTGCCAATTGTATCTACGATCACGATCATAAATAAGATAGAAGGTATTGTCTTCAGGACGCCTACGAAGTGACCACATATTACGTCTCCCTCAGAAATGCCAAGTATGGATCGTCTTGGACTGGATTGCAGTTTGGGCAAAGATTTCGATTGTGAGCCTTGGGAATAGGAACTCCGTCATTGGAATGGACTGCATTTAATTCTGGGCATTCATTTTCTTTAGATTGTTCCGTATTCACGCTAGTTCCTTCATTTGGCACCAACCGGAGTGCTGGTTAGATCCTACCTTATGAGCGCCACATTCGCAAGTAGATTTGTAGGGAGTAATGTTAACGGTGATATTCGGCCAAGACGCATCTTGCTGCGTGCCGGGGAATGAGATCCTATGGTTGCCAGGTGTTGAAGAGATTTGGCCGCTTACGTTCAGGTAAACGGGAGTTGCGGGATTGGGAAGTGGAATAAAAAGTCCGGTGCAGTCCTTGATTACTTTCCCATTGTGCCAAACATAAACGGATTTTGAGATTTTCTGTGAAAAAGAAAGAAGGGGGCCGGACAGAAAATCATTTTTGGTAGAAGCGGGGTGTCCAAATCTATATCCCGGATCTTGGGTATCGCTGCTAATGCAGTAATTAGGGTCTACGGTCCAAATCTTGGTTTGGAATTCCTGTTCGGTACAATTCATGTCCTGAGATTACCAAAGGATAGGGTGAAGGTCAAGGGGTATTTTTCTTTCTTGGGCCGGATAAATCGCGAGACGTCTTTCGGCGGTGACAAGTCTTACATAAACAGACTACCCCTTCCAAGTTCAGTGAAAGAGGTTTATTTCCCTTATAGATGGCCTGCACATGATCGATTTCCGGTTCATGTCCTTCAGGGCTCTTTTGTTTAATTCTCTTCATTAGCCAATAGGAATAAACTACCTTAAAATCATTAGGCTTATCGTAGACTCTACCGTTAACCAAAAGCTGAAGGATGAGCGGAACGTAGTCATATTGACAATCGGAGCACTTGAAATCTTGTCTGACCAATAAATACCATAGGGAATTCTCACCTTGAGGGTAAAAATGAGCCTTTGCAGATTGAGAGCAGTCTTTCCCGCAGTACTTTATTCCTTTAACTTTCATGGCATTACACCATGCGCACAGCCTTACGCCATCTACGATGATGGGCTGTATTAGAGTAAGGGCTACGGACCTGTTTTGGCACGATTTAATAAGTTCGATGGCTTTAGGGTTCGTAGGAGGTTTGAGCATCAGAAGGATAATATCATGGATCGGTCTCATGATATAGGTTATTGTAGTGAAGCCCTCTTTCTCTCGTACGAGACGGTTGGTTTTGCAACGAAACTAACCGGAGAGAAAGAGGGTTTTTATGTCTGATATTCCTGCCGCGAATCCTACCAAGCAATGTTCCAAGTGTAAGGAAGTTAAAGAGTTGGGTGAGTTTACCAAAAGTAGGAACCGCAAAAACGGAGTGGGATCTTGTTGTAAGGATTGCAAAAATAAGCAAAATGCAGCCTGGCAATCTCTCCCTTACGATCCAATACCTGAGATTAAAATCTGCACACTTTGTCTTATCGGTAAAAACCCAAATCGGTTTAGCAAAGCTAAAAATTCTAGAGATGGTCTGTGTCCCCAATGTAAGGATTGTAATAAAATTAACGCTAATCTCTATAGAGAGCAGCCATTGGACCCTCAGGTAAGTAAGATATGTGCCTCTTGCAATACGGAGAGATCTCCGCAAGAATATAGTTTTAATAAGACAGCGAGGGATGGTCTACAATCTATCTGTAGGGACTGTGCTAGAGAAGCACGTTTTAAGAAAGATTACGGAATTTCTATTGAATACTATAATCAGATCCTAGAAGAACAGGACGGGAAATGTGCTATCTGCCACATAACGCAAAACGAGAATGTTATCAATAACAAATCTGGGGAGCCTGCGCGATTTGCGGTAGACCACTGCCATAGAACTGGGAATGTGCGAGGATTACTGTGTGATCGTTGTAATAGAGCATTAGGAGCATTGCGCGATAACCCTAAAAGTGCTGAAAATGCTGCTGCTTATTTAAGATCCGGAGGGTCCATAAAACAAAAAGGGCACCTGATTACCTCAGATGCCCTTAACAAGATGTCTACCTAGATGAACTTAGCAGTGATAGGCGTTCTGGACAACAACCGTAACAGTTGATCCAGAAACATAAGCATTTGCGCCAGCGAGAACAGGCGCTCCTGGCCCAGTAGCTTGAGCATTGACGACAGAAGCCGCACTCAGAGTTACAGCTCCCGTAAGAGCGATGAGGCTCCCATTGACCGTTCCACCTAGGGTATCTGTGATACTGGCTTCAGCAATAATGTTACCCTGGAAAGTGCCAGCCGTACCGGAATTAATAGTAGCCGAACTACCAACGATCCAGAAGATATTGGCTGCAGTAGCTCCACCTGTCAAGGTCATGGTTGGAACACCGCCAGCACCGGTAGTAAGGGTAGAAGCCGCATAGATATTGTATACGCCCGCACCGTTGAAGGTCAAAGTTCCAGGACCTGAAGTTGCCAAATGGAAGGTACCACTCGACTCCTTGTAGTTACCTGGAGTCAGAGTTTGACCGTCAAGGGTAGCTGAAATAGCGGTCCCAGCCGAGCAGAGCGTTTGCTTTGCGGTAAAAGACGCTTGAGCGTTCGTTTGTCCAGTTGCAGCCACTGAATCAGCAATGTGCTCAGTTCCCGTATATGTACCAGGTGGGAAACCGGTGATGGACGTCCCTGGAGAAATACCCAGATCTCCGGTCAGAACGCTAGCACCGGTATTCGTCACGGCGGAAGCAGCTAGAATTGCGAATCCACCAGGAGGGGTAATGGTAGAGCTAAGGACGGCTTGCGTCTTAGAGGCGACAGTAGCAGCAGAATCGCCAGCGCCAATCGTCACTTCAATGCCAGTAAAGCCAGCAGGAGCTGGATCAGTATTTGAACCGCCAGAGACGTTGTACCAAACGTAGTACTTGTGAGCATTAGCTGCAGTAAACAATTCCCAATACTTACCGGCACCAGTCGAAGCAAAGGCGGATCCGGCTGGGAAGGTCATAGCCTCAAATTGCTGCCGAGCATTTCCTACATAGTTGATAGTAAAACTAAATCCGGCAGGCATGGAAACGTTAATTACTGGGCTATTAGAAAGAGGCGGCCCACTTTGATAGCCACCGGCCAAATTGTCCATGACAGATTGAAAAGCGGAATCGGGCAATTCAAAGCCGTCACGAACGAAGGACTGGGAACGCAGAGAGAGGCATACCGAGCCCAAGATGCAAGCCTGAAGTTCCGAGGCCACAGCGGGATCCGTGAGGCAATCCGTGAGACGGATATAGTCAGCAGGCGTAAGAACGGTACTGTTCTGGATATTAGCCGCTAAACGCTGACCAGAGGCTGTGCTGGCCATGCCAGAAATCAAATAACTGAGAGACTCGGTGGATAATGCCATAAAAACTCCTTAATTGTAACCCAATATAGTGGATTACGTACAAGATTGGAATAATGTTTCTTTCTGAATAGACAACTAGTTAATATCTTTGACTATTTCCTAAAATAAAAGGAAACCCATAGCTTTTGAACCTGAACTTGACTTCAAACCTAAAACGGTAATAGTTTACCTCCGTTAAGCCTCCATTTTCCCATCCCCAGCCAAAACTAACCCCATATTCGGGCGGATTGTAGTTCAGTCTTTTCCAAGTAAGGGAAAACTTAGGTAGACTCATTTGTTCTTCACCAATCCAATAAATACTGGTTTCTTAGGTTTCTTCATCTCTAATATCATTCCTTTCGTGCCTGGACTTACCCCGTCCCAAACAGCTACAAGGGCATCAGCGTATTGGGCCATTTCTCTATTCCTGCGATGGCCAGCGCTCTTTCCGAACCGAATCCAGTCAGCCGGAAACACCTTCACTGGTAATCCATTCTTTTCTGCAAAAATCTCGCCTAAACGGTCTACCCCTCTAGCCCCACCGGAAACGACCTCGGTAATATCAAACTTGGACATCAACGAGGCATCTTCTACTAGATATAGACTCGTTACATCTCTAGAACCTGCAATGATGACTTTCATCCAATAACCACTAGTTGATTCCTGCACTTCCAAAAATCCCACAGTCTCATTCGTTTGTATTCGAAAAGAATTCCCACTGCTTGATATGGTTCCAGGAACATCCTAGTCTCATCCACAAGATCGGCATGGACTCTGATAACTACCGTATGTTTCCTATTGTTGATATGGATCCTAGCAACGGTCCTTAAGCTAAATAGGTATTCTGCTAGTTTATCGGCGCTCATGGCTTTCTTCCTGTGATCCTGAGAGGGGGTTGATTACTGGGCATACTACATTGAACCGAACCTACGGACCTATTCTCTTCGTCGAACCAAAACCTATGCGAGATAGGCGCTACGCTGCTGTCGAATAGGCCAACTTTTACGTGGCTATATCTATTACCTGGTTGAATCGGGGCAGACCACAAGTCTAAAGGCTGAACTAAATAGTTATCGAATCCGTTAATTTCTTGAATCTTAATAATCTTGAAAGAAGCTAAGAATTGAACTTCTGATGTGTTTTCATTTAGGTTTAGGGTTGACATATAACAGCCTCCTTCCTCCAGCATTGGAGTATGAGCGCAACCAGTCAAAAAGAGTAAAAACGGAACGAGATATTTCATAAATTTATTCCTTCAAGTGTTTCTCTCTAAAAGAGTTCAGAGACTCAATAATATTCTGTTCTAGGATATCTCGTGGGCAATCAGGATAGCCGAGATGCTCATGTTCGTAGAATTTTTCGTCGTATTCTTTAGTAAATTCGATTCTAATCATTCCGGAAAAATCAGAATGAAAACTAACAACAAAATCTTCTTGTGTGATGTCATGAAGCTGATTTACGATATGGAGTCCAATTTTCATTTAAGGCCTCTTTTATCATTCAGTTTATCATTCATTAAAAACGGTAAGTATATAAAAATAAAGGGTTTCTGATAAAATTTATCATTCATTTTAACGCTTCTTTAGATAACCCTAGCACACGCAAGGCCCAAAGCATATCACCATATTGGAAACCGTGCAATGATGAAGTCTTTACGAGTTTATCGGCTAAATGATCCATATCAGAGTCGTCATCAATAATTACAAAATCGGTAACTTCAAGATGATCATCAAGCCATCTCTGAATCTCTTGACCTCTAGATGTTCCCCAATCGAGGCGAGGGGTAACATCTATAACGGCATCTGAAACTAGTTTTGAGGGAGAAAGTATTTTCTTTAGAGATTCTACGGTTTCGCCTATACGCCAAGTACTAGAGACTACGATCTTTAAATCTGGTACTCTACGAATCAATTCTTCTACATTGGATAAAGCAATAGGGCAGAATTCCATAGCAATGTACTCTTTGAGAGTTCCTGGCCAATCACGGTACATCTCGTTTTCCCATTTACTCTGATCTCTTCGGTTATGCCAAAAAGTGGCGGACTGATGGGAATTGAGAACTCCGTCCACGTCTAAAAATATAACTTTCATTTTGTTTCTCCCTGTCCTCTATAGTGTTCTCCCCTTTTTATTTTTCCTATATTTCTATCGTTGCAGTTCATCCTTTTCCCTATTTCTCTACATGTTACTCCTTCGGACAGCCATTTCTTAATCTGAATAATCTGTTCTATATTGAACATCGCTCTTTTATTTTTTACACCTATGTCATCAGTTCCGTGTTCTTTTTTCCTGTGACAGTTTTTGCTTCTATTTTCCCAAATCAAATTTTCGGGTAAGTTATTTTTGTCGTTTCCGTCTAAATGGGATGCATCTTGATTTTCGTTAGGCTTTCCATTAAAAGTTTCGCATATAAGCCGGTGTACACTTCTAAGATAGGTTTTTCCGTCTTTTCTTAAGCCCACAAATAGATATTTACCTGTACTGTAAGTATGAGACTTTAATTTTCTAGGGTAAATATTCTTATAAGAATAAATATGCCCATCAGAACCTGCTTTGTAGCCTGGGTAGTCTTTTAGATCTTTCAGTTCTACCATTTCAGGACCTCTTTAAAGAATTCTTCGTGTTCCTCTTCTTGGATAGCCATATCTAAGAGTAGCCCATAGGTAACTGTTTTGTCAAGGCCGTTACACTCCCTAGAAATTCGGTAGTAGGAGATTGACCCAAGTTTTTCGATCAATCCCGCGCCCCACATAGCCACTCTATAGGACATAACTCTACAAGAAACGGAGATAGTCCTACCGATGAGCCAAAATACTCTATCTAGGAATGGACTTGGCTTAGCTTCTAACGATTGCAGGATAGCCTCTACATACAACTTATGAGTCAGTTCTTCCAACCGGATTATCCTAAGTTCGGTCTTAATTCGACCGTGCGGCAAAGAAGCGATATGCCCAGTGTAGGCTTCCATGGCACCGACTTCCATCGCGTGGGCTTGTTGGAGCATACGAATCAATTTCTTATTCATTGGGTCTCCCTAACGATCTTAGAGTACACTTCATAGACGAAATTGTCAGCCCATTCTCGATCTGGCTCATCTCGAAGGGTAGATTTTTCATGGGCAATGTATAGATCGGCCAATCCCTGTTCAATCATTTCTGCTACCTCATCGTAGGGAAGTTGGCCGAGTTTAACCTTCAAAAGAAGGTCGCGATCGGGACGAGGAAAGGTGATATGACCCGTATTTAGCAATTCCAGAGCTTCGCCGTTAACCCTCAGGCAATGTGAGATCGCCTTCCAGTCTTTGCCGCCCGCAATATGAGCCTTTTCAGCTCTAGCTCCATAGCTATCCAGCATCTTACCTACGATATCCTTGGCATACTTTACCGTAGCATGAAAGGGGATAGAGCGACCGTTTACTTTAAGGTGAGGAGCATCCAGTTCACCTTTAGGTCCTTTAAGCATTACAATTTCAATAAGCGGAAGTTTCTCAAGAGAAATAATGTCTCTAGATTGTTCCACAAGAGTCTCAAGATATGGACGGTAATCGTTTAAAGTAGCTCTAGGTGCCGTGAAATCTTCAAGCAATGCTGCGGTGCGTTTAAGGGCATCCATACGAGAACCTTTAATCCCATATTTGGCACATTGCTGTTTTGCATACCCAACGAACGCGTTAACGTTGCGAGTTAGAAGCTTATCTTTGTTGTCTTTGATAGTTCTCCATATGGTCAATCCTGGAACTTTCCCGTCATAGGTCCTGTAATAGGATTCCTCCATTGGAGCGAAGATCATATCGAGCGCGACCGTCTGTCCTTGCATTAGAAGGTCAAGATACCGATCAAGACTAAAAACTTCAACGTCTATATCGTCCTTAGTATTACGTTCACAAGTAGCCTTTGGGCGACATGTAGCGATAGTCTTCTTATAGGTACCAAGAACGATCTCTTTGGCGGTTGGAAGATAGATACCCTTAAAGTCTAAATCAGAATTTTCCGTATTGGTACCGTACAAGTGACTTCCGAATTTAATTTCTAGAATTTTATTCATTCCACTTATCCAATTCTTCGACTGTGTAGGTAAACGCGGCATTGTGAGAGACGGATATCGTTCGATAGTTGTCAGTAATCAGTATTACCGTTCCGTCTGCATAATAAGTTTCTGGATCGTCATCGTGCCAATAAGGGACTAGGGCTGCTTGACTTAAGGGGTATTTATTCATGAGTAAACCTTAAAAGCGCTTTTTGGGTCCACTACCCAAAACTTATACTGCCAAAGACACTTAACTAGAATACCAATTGGCATAAAACGTACGATCCTAACAAGCCTGCCATTGATATCGAGTACATCGTCTACTTTCATTGCAGCACTTTCATGCTATTGCCATCTGGCCTGATCTGTTTTAGTATGTAGCCATCGAGAGCATCGTTCTTCCCAAGAAGGAAAGGGAATATTCCTTGGCTATACTTCACATCGTTATTGGCCAAGTAAAGACCAACATTTTTACGCCAATCAGGCCCAAAATTCTTCAGATTGTGGGTAACTGTCTCAAGGGCAATAGTAACGAGAACATTCTTATATTGCTGATCAAGTTCAGCAACGTAAGGCTCATAATCCTTACGAAGTTCTTCCGGGAGTTGCTGTAAGTATGTCTGATCTACTTTGCCGCCCTTCATAGTTTCCCAGAGCGCGATTGGGGATAGGCTGGACATGAGTTTGGCGATTCGGAGATACTCTTTTCCTTTGATCTTAACGCGGGTTCCATTTTCAAAACGGACCACGAATCCTTCATCGTCCTTTGGTAAAGTTTCTTGGAGAGCGATCATTTCGGGGATAGTGTAGTTGTAACTCTTAGCCATCCTCATGCCCATAGAAGCGGCCATATATTGAACGGTTTCGTGATCGTGCTCGTAACCATCGTTGCGGCGGAAGGCCCCAAGTAGAACCAACTCTTCCGTGTCTCCATAGTTAATTATGATTCGGTTCTGAGGGTAAATGATTTCAGCGAGAAGAGTCGTATTGGGCTCGATGGATGAGAGGTTGTATTTTTTGAGTAGTTCTGCTCCTTTGGCCGCTTGATCTGAATAGAAGCTACCGCGAGTAGAAACGTGCCATTCTCCCTCGTAGTGGAATATGATGCCAAGAGAGCCGTCGACCTTTTCTGAAACCGTATAGGGAAGATCTGGTAGATTTTTAAGAAATGTCTGCTCCATCTCACCCAAATTAAAAAATTTTGGTATGCATTTTCCGACAACGTCGCCAGTATCCTTATTTAAGATCAGTCCCCGAGCGATAAGTGTGTATTCGTCCCAAGCTCTTTCGAACGTACATTTATCGGTATAACCGTATAAAATCAAGGACTTATACTCACTCTTACGAAGGAATCCCAGTTCTACACGTTTTTCGAATTCTGATAGGTCGTATTTCACTAAAAATGCCCCTTCTCTCCAGCGCAGTCCAAAACTACAATTCCGTGGGATCTGATCTGGTCGATTACTTGCTTTCGATCATCCACGCAGAAGAGTAGATTATACTTAGTTTTGATCTCAAACTCAAGCATAATCTCCTTAACGATAGAGTCCTTTCGAGAATCATTAGTCCTGCGCATAATTAGCTGGTCGTAGGGAATATCATGGTATTTTAACCACTTCTCTGTTTGCTCTCTATAGTCTTCTGGACGACCTGAACAAATGAGAATATGGCTACAATAGCTCATGCCCACAGTCATTTTTTTACACCACCCATTTACTGGGTCTTCAGACATTCCCGCAAAGAAGGCAGGCCAATTCTTTTTAGGTCCTTGAACGTAGTGCTCTCTATGGGAAGCGTCAGACAGCGTATTGTCAGCATCCACCCAAATAGCTGGCGTCTTATAGCCTTCAGGCCAGCATCTCAAAACCCTATCGGCTTCCTCATCGGTAACGCGCTCGTATTTTGTAAAAAACATGTGTAGAGCTGACTTAGCATCGGTCTCGTTTTGAATGGTAAGATGGTCTTTACGTTCCATGCAGCGCTTAAAGCACGTATCGTAGGACTCATGAAGAACGGTAATGTGGGTACTATAGCCCAAAGCCTTAGCTGGATCTAAGTACCGATTCCGTTGACCTTTGGAGAAATTAAGGCGATCTACTACAATATCCTTGCCTTCTTGAAGGGCCAAGTTGAATAGGCGGAGATGATCTTTACCTTGAAGGTCTTGATTGATATACGTGACACCGCCCTTAGAACAATAGTCCAAAGCTAAGGTGGATTTCCCAGATCCTGGAGGGCCAACAAGCAATGTGAGTCTCTTCATACTTTCATAGTATGCCATAGGGTTAAGGGATGGTCAATATTTAATTTGACTTCTTTCAAGAGATAGGTTAACGTTTTAAAAGGTCGGTAAAACAAAGGAGGTTCAAATGAAAGGCTGCAGGAACTTAACGGACGAAGAGATTGTCAATGTTTACAACGAGCTAAGCACTCCAAGGGATAAGAATATGTTTCTCGTCGGCGTGCTTACAGGCCTAAGAATTAGCGAACTCTTGAGTCTAAGGGTAAAGGATGTTTACGAAAATGGTCGAATGTCAGAATGGATCACCGTAGCTAGAAAGAATACTAAGGGAAAGATCGAATCCAAGACCTTGCCCATGGTGGATGAGGCTCGAAACTCTTTGGAGAAGTTCATAAGCTCAATGGAAAATCCTAAGCCTACAGATCCACTCTTCAAGTCAACTCAGGGGGATAAAGCTATCTCTAGGGTTATGGCCCATAAGATTTTAAAGAAAGCGTTTACTTCCCTAAAGATGACCGGAAAGCTTAGTACTCATAGCTGTAGGAAATCATTCGCTCAGAGGATCCATAAGGAGCTTGGAAATCGAATTGAGAGAACACAGGTAGCTCTTTGCCATAAAAGCTTGTCGAGCACGGTTAGTTATATTCAGGTTGATAGGGAAGAAGTTGAGAATGGTATTCGGAATGTTGGTGGATTTTTGGCTGGGAAGATTGTGGGGTAATTACCGACCGTACTTGGCGATCCACGATTCGATCTCCGAAATAGAAACGGGCCTGTAATTATTTCCGACAACTCCAACATCCCTCTGTTTCCCTAAGATCTTCTGAGACTTACCACTATTAGGGCTATGTACATGACCATGACAGTGAAACTGGCCTCGATCAGGAACAGAATAGGCATGATTTTTATGGTCGCCATGCCAACAGGCTCCAAGTTGAGCGCCCTTCATTTCAGAAGTATCCTCACGCCATACACCCATAAGAGGACAATGCGACATGGTAACTTCATGTCCGGCAATCCAAAGGGAAGCTGAGTTCAAGACTACATCGAACCCAGCTTTATACATGGCGCTAGAGCCTTTGTCGTGATTGCCCATGATTAAGACTTTGGTGCCGTGGAGTTGGTCGATAATACCTTTTAGTTTATCTCCAGTACAAAGGCCCATATCGCCTAGAAAATAGGTAATGCTATCTTCGGGAACGGTAGAATTGAAGTTATTGATGAGAACCCTATGCATGTGGTCCAAGTTATCAAATGGACGCTTATCGAATTTTAACGAATTCTCATGAAAGCAATGCCAATCCGACGTCAGAAAAACGAGTTTACGTTCATTCCCCATATGGTTTACCCTGAAACAAGTACACTTCCCTCTTCACCTTCCAAATTTGAGCCTTGTTTGGGGTATAGCAGGCAAAGAAGTATCCTTTAGGCGTAAGATGAATTTCGAAGTTCTTAGGCTCACAAGCCATCCAAAGTCTAGGCTCAAGTCGAACGAGGTGGGTTGGGCTACCCATGTTCTTAGCGCACTCTACGACGATATCGGAAACTAGTTCCAGGAGAGATTCTTTAAAGACTTCTACGGTTGGAATGTGCTGTAGGAAGTCGTAAGGAGTTAAAGGAAGCGAGTAATTTAGCAGAACAGCCGTACACCTGCGAAGAGGAGATTCGTAAAAGGATGAGCGCCCTATTCTTTTATAATATTGGAGATGGTGAGTGTCCCATTTATTTTCTCTAGTGGGAATGAGCTTTATGAATTCCTTGAGAGAAATAGGACTGACTGACCCAAAAGAAGTGTTGATGATGCTAGGGTTCATTAATACCTCGTAACCAACCAAAATAGTTGAAGTGTTGCAAGTTTTTCTTCGAGTTCTTCGTAAGAAGGTTTCATAAGGAACATCTTAGCACCAAGGACGGACTTGTGCAATATTTTTCTTGGGCGTAGCCCAAGGGGCGCAGTGCCCCTTCAAGTACGTTGCAACTGATGCAAAATGGGCGTCGACTCTTGGTAGGTAGTTGATACTATGGGTGTTTTATGGAGTGTGGATGGGCTAGATCGCTACTTCTAGCTTTGGTGGGTATTTATCAGATTCATTTCCCACCGCCGACGTGTCGGGCCGGTAGACTGCTCCAAGGGTAGTGCCGTTCGCGGGACACGATTCCGAGTCACACCTTTCGGTGAAGAACCTTCTAGTTATTTATATCCCTATCTACAATCAATCTCATCCAAGGCTAGGATATCAAAATGGGGAAGGGTGTCAAGCTTTAGATTTCTTTGGCCGAAGGCCAAGGGGGTTATAGGATCCCGTTGGCGAGTTTATACGCGTCCCATTCTTCGGGCGATTTATCTCTCTTGAGAAAATTATCTTTTTGCCATAAAGGCTGGAAATTTGAGAAATGGTTCAACCTGTATAGGTCTTCCACGCTTTTAGCCTCGGCCATGGGCGTGATGTGGTCGATATTCCACTTATCTTCGCCGTAGCCGTAGTTATCCCAGGACATGCCTGGTTGCCAGAGGGACTCTAAGTGGGCCTTAAACTCTTGCGAGTTGCAACCAAGGTAAAGACTTAGCTTAGAACTTTTTACGAAGCCATTGTACTTAGTGGCACCGCTAACAGCTCTTCTAATATTGTCGGCCAATTTAACCATAGGGTTTTCTTGGCGCTTCTTTCTTCTTTTGGCGTTTAGGGCGTCCCTATTTTCTTCGTGATACTTTCTAGTCTTAATTTTTCGTTTTTCTCTGTGTTTGTAGTGGGATGCTCTTTGCCCTTCTGCTCTTTTTTCTGGATCTTTCGCTTTATATTCTTTATTGTAATCTGAGCGACATTTTTTACAGTCCGCCGACAGTCCATGAAAACCTCCCGCACTTTTATTGAAGAATTCTTTAGTTTCTTCTTTTAATATTAAGCACTTAGAGCAGTTCTTAAACCCAGGAAGAGGAGCTTCGTGCTGAAATCTTTTAGGCCTACCTGGAGGCCTACTCGTTTGTTTTGATTGGGACTCTTCGTTCTTTCTCGGGCGACCCCGTGGTTTTCCGTTAGGAACGTACCCCTGGGAATGCCGTTGCGCTGCATACAGTTGCATGCAGTTCTTACACCAAGAGGATAGGCCGCTTTTTATTTTAACGTTGATGTTAAAATCGGCTACCGGAAGATTTTGGCTACATTTGGAACAGTTTTTATGGCCATCGATTATAGAGAATTTGGTATTCATAAATGTTATATATCATAGGATTTTTTTAAAAAAATATTTTTGTACATAGGATGATAGGTAATGAAAATATTTAGAAATTTTAAAGACGTTTTCATGTCCGTATTACTCGGGTGAAGTGTGTCGTAGGTGACACAGACCCCGGTAAACGGGTATTATGTCAATCATTTCATATACTTAAACCTGTGTCAGTCTCCTGCGACGCAGGGATGTGTCGCCTATTTTAAATGCATGGGCAATATACGTGCCGAATCAATAACCGTGCCATTGCGTCATATGCGCTATAGGGCGTTATAGACGACGCACTGTTACATGACGCCATTGCATAGGCCGATACGCTGAAGGAGCGCCATAGCCTTGCAATGCCTCAATAGGTCAAGTCTAATAGGATGCATTAGACGCGGTTAGATAGGCGCGGCGCAGTGCTCGCTTGAGTGTGTCATGATGGACACGGGTTGTGAGCGCTCGTTTGAGGTAGGTTTCGGCGTGGTTAACATTATCCTATATCGTATACCGTATGGATAACTAATTAGAATTTAAAGAGAATATAGAATCTCGTTTTATAGCGCGGTGCCAGTCAATCGACCGTTATCATTAGACGCACGAATGCACCGCAAAACCATGGTCAAGCGATGCATAAAACGATTGATATTTTTGGCGCTCATAACGCTAGGGCCAATATATGAGATATGAGAGATATCCGGCCTAGACTTCTCCCATACCCTAACGCTAAGATTGACTGTTTTTGGCCCATATCGCATATAGCTTAGCTTAGCGTTTAAGTAATGATCAAATGTACTGACAATGATCATATTTCGCCCTAACTCCATTCATTTTTCCCTAATGAATGTATCTATTATCCCTTTGGCATATCGTCTGCAATAACTCATGGTGTCCAGTTTGATTTAAACCGCTAGTAACTCGACTAAGCCTAACCCGCATACCGCACCATTGTTTTACATGGGTTAGACTTCCAAGGGTTTACACGTCTAGGTATCCCTGTACCAGACTTTGACGCTAGCAGGATATCCCACAATTCTATCGGCACTGGCGCATGCGCGGTCGATACGGTCAAGGGGATTAGACGACTAAGGCTCTAAATATTGACTCAAGTATTTGACTTCATTAAATAAAACTTTCATTGCGTTTTAACTAACGCATCTAATGGCATGTTGCAACATGCCTAACGCCTCATACCGGGTTAGCAATGACTCGGTATGAGGTCCCGCCTTTGTCCTATTGAGTCTGATAACATGTTGAACGTATGAGGTACTTATGATCAAGGTATACGCTAAGATAGGTAAACGGTATTTTGCCAGTGAATATAAAGCCGACCGTCAAGGTAATTTGCGTGAAGGTTCGGTTAAATCGTCTGAAACTAAATTAGTTGCTAGGGTTTATGACTCGGTAGACTTGGTTATCAGGGATGCTAGGCTTTTAGGTGTATCCCTGGATTGCATTGAATTCGAAAAAGCAGCATAACTTTTAACAGTCTGAAAGGATATTCCAATGAAACTAGGCATCTATATCGACGATAATGGTCAAGTCATTGAAATCTTTAACGATACTCCGAATATTCGATTGGAGCAAGCCGATGGTTTCGTAGAAGTTCAAACACTGCGGAATGACGGGAATGAAACAGAAGTTACTGGCTCGTATGTGTTCTATCAATTGGTTACCGATCTTAAAATGATTAAGGCGGCTATGAAGCTAGTTCCTAAGAGGTCTAAGGCCTAACCGATGCATTCCCTTATAACCGCACGTAACTTTGAGTCTTTTTTGTCTAATAACCCTACTAATGAGGTATCTATGTCTAATCAAGTTGTTAAGTTGTCCGGCTCATATGTCCAAGACCAACGTCATACCAATGTATCTAATCGTTTCAACGTTATTCAGCCTAGCGCAGTAGGGGATGCTATGGCGCGTCATGGCTTGCAACTTGCTTCATTGTCTACCGGTAAAGCACGTCATGTTGATAAGCTTGATTTTCAGCGTACTTTGTCTCGGTATCGTGGCGCGGAAATTATGCCGGGTATTCATATCGATATCATTCATTCCGGTTATCATATGGGGCGCGGCGTGGATTCGTTTTCGGTCGGGTTTTATCGCATTGTCTGTACTAATGGTTTGCAGACTGGTACTAGCTTTGATCGTTTTGAGGTCCGGCATTCGGGCGATACGTTTTTGAACCTGGACAATGCAATTGCGGCATGCCTTGAATCTAAAGAACGCTTGACGGCCACAATTGAACGTATGAAGTCTACTGTCTTGACTCCGGAACAACATGTTGAATTCGGTGCGCAAGTTGCTAGACTTCTAACTCCTAGCGGTGCATTGCGGGTTAAGCATCGGCTATTGACGCCTAAACGCGATGATGATAAGGGTTTTGGCTTGTTTGAGGTCTTGAACGTTGCTCAAGAGTCTGGAATGCAAGGCAAAAACGTTGTTTACGAATTGCCCACTGATAAGCTTGATTCTAGTGGTCAAGCTAAGGTCCGCACCATGACTGCTAGGGCGATTAAGCCTAACTCGGCGAAAGACGAGGAGTTTAATTCAGCTATTTTTGACCTTGCATTGAAATTTGCGGCATAATCGTTTGATATCCGGGAGTTACGGCCTAGCGCTGTAACTCCCTTTTATAGGAGTGTGTCATGGTAGACGCAATTAAGGTTAGCACTAGCGTTTTAGACCTAACTGGTATCGGCACTGAATACCTAGTGTCTGAAGATGGTACCGTAATTGCTAAGTTTTACAATGGTCAATTTGCGCTGGATTGTCCGCGCGGTAACTTAGACCAAACCATTGCAGCATAACAAAGGGAGATTTTAAAATGTCTAATAAATACAAGCTTCTTTCTACTGATACTAAAATCAATTGGGATGGAAAAACTCTTTATAGGATTCAAGCGCTTATCAATATCGGGAGTGTTTTAGCCGGTACTTTAGGCGGATATATCGAAAAAAAATCTAACCTATCTGTATCCGGCAACGCATGGGTCTCTGGCAACGCACTGGTATCCGGCAACGCACTGGTATCCGGCAACGCACAGGTATCCGGCAACGCACTGGTATCCGGCAACGCACTGGTATCCGAGAAAAAACATTGCTATGTGTTTCATTGCGAAAGTTACTCTATGACAGTAACTCCTCAAAATATCTCAATTGGTTGCCAGTTAAAAACGCATAAAGAATGGTTGAAAGTAACTAAAAAACAAGCTATCACAATGGGATTGCAAGCTAATCTCTATGAAACCTATAAGGGACTAGCTAAAATTGGAATGAAAGCAGTTAAACTCAAGTAATCGATAGGCTAAACAAGGGAGTTTTTATGTTTAAAATCAATAGTATATCTCGTTTTAGTTCGGATACTGTCAAGGTTTCAATTGACTGCAATGCGCGTGCATGGGCGATAGCTAAAAAGACTGGCACGCTAGGCACGCTATACGGTATTGACGTATCTAATGCGGTGTATCAAATGCATGGGGTTAAGGCTAGCAATCCGACCGTATCGGACGATAAAAGAGCTAGTATGACAGGGGTTAAGTCTATTGATCTTTATTACCGTGATTCCGAATGGTCCGCGCCTATCGATAACGTTATCCGCATGCCTAACCTTTTTGCCTCTAATGCCAGTGCTAAGGCTATTCGAGGGGATGGAGCTAGTCCTACGGATAGTGTGAATAATGTTATTGCGGTCGATTTCATTAATCGCCGCAAAATCGCTTGAAAGGGGATAACGTGTTTAAATCATATAGGGAATTTACCTTGGATAAGCCAGTTAACACTAAACGTCTAAAGGTTAGGCATATACACGATACAAAATCTAAATTAGCTTGCACAATCGTACAGTTACACAATACTGACGTGGTACATAGGGTAAACGTCAATAATGTTGTGACCTTGAATAGTGGCGGATGGAAAACACCTAGCACTAAGGTCACAATGAATACGGCTATGCGTTTAATCTATGGGTCAATTGCGCCATGCATCTATCAAAGCAAGGGTAAATGGTACGTGGAATTTAACAATGGAGATATTGAATTGTATTTTGACGGTATGATTATCGGTGGCGGATGCGGCGCACCATTTGCCGTATTGAATTGAGGGATACTATGCCAAAGTTAACAAAGGTTCAAGTCAAAGCAATGCAAGACGTATGCCACTATATCTTAGACTGTACTGATGCGGACTATGACGATTATGTACAGTATTGTGACGATTATGGTTATGATCCTGCTAAGATACGCGGCAAGGGGCAGAGTAAACACGTATACGCTAAGGCTTATCGCACTGTTAACCTTGCAACGTTGCGCCGCGTATCGCTTGACGGTACGTCATACACGGTAGTTTGATCTAAGCTAGTTAACTCTCAATTGACGGTATCACTTCGACCGCTAGGTTTTGCTATAGGACACGATTAGAGGTCAATAGCGGTCGAAGTGATACCGGGTTAGGGCGATAGCCTATCGCGCTGTTTTTGACTCCCTGCTAGGCATGCGGCGCGAGTCAATACCGTGACACGGCTATTACATTATATAGCTGTTAAAATTTCAAGTATTCCCGACACATGGGTTACTATCGCTATGCCTTGATTGACACATTGCGTTAATTTCGGCCCAGTCTTTTTGGACACACCCCCTGTGTCAAATCGGATTTTTACCCTGGATCTTTTTCCCTAATAGGAGATTTTTATGGACGTTCGTCGTGGTCAATGGGTTAGATTCGACTGTTTTAAGTTAGTTGAAGACGATAAAGGGAAGTATACAGGAGAATTAGCTTCAATCCATTGCTATTATCGTATTATGGGTATTTCTAAGGCTAAGGGTATGTTCACCGTAGAATATCCCGACTACGTATTTAGCCTTGATGATGGGTCGGTACTGTATGGTGACGAAAAATGTCCGCATGTTGGCTCAGTATCTCCTCTTAACATTGAAGATATGATTTGGCTTAATGAGGTATTGAATGAATCCCCTCAAGCTATTATGATTGAAGCTAGGGGAGAATACTACCGAGTATAGTTTAGGGTAGGGGGTATGCAAAAATTGGCCTATCCCTTGCATCTATCCCAAAAGTGATTTTTGGGTAGGGGTATGTTGGAATAAGGCTTGCATTATATTTTAGTTCAGTAGTGAATTTTCTCAAAAGTGAATTTTATCAAAGGAGTTAGGGTGTCTCTATGAAACTGCAAATTAAGAATCGGTTTACGGATCTTGTTATTTTTGAAGCTGATACTGCGGATATGAAAGCCTTAGTTCTATTGGCTATCGCTTCCGATATCTCTCTGTCTGGGGCCAACCTGTCTGGGGCCAACCTGTCTGGGGCCAACCTGTCTGGGGCCAACCTGTCTCGGGCCAACCTGTCTCGGGCCAACCTGTCTCGGGCCAACCTGTATGGGGCCGACCTGTCTCGGGCCTACCTGTCTGGGGCCTACCTGTCTGGGGCCGACCTGTCTGGGGCCAACCTGTCTGGGGCCGACCTGAAAGAAGTTAAGAACATGACTACGTTCCAAATAGTTCCTGAAATTGGCCCATTCTATGCATTCAAAAAGCTTAAGGATGGTGTCATCGCTACCCTGTACGTTCCTAGATCTGCTCAAAGAGTTAACAGCACTAGCCGCAAATGTCGCGTTGAGAAGGCAAAGGTTGTAGCTCTATCTAGTGGGACTGAGGCTTACGACAAACACACTGGTAAGCTCCTGTATACAGTCGGTAAGTGGGTTCGACCAGATAGTTTTAATGCGGATATCAGAGAGGAATGCACTAACGGTATCCATTGTTTTATTACTCGTGGTGAAGCTGAAAAGTACTGAGGGGTGTCCAAGAACGAGCCAACCGTACTGACAATTGCCAGAAGTGAATTTCGTCTAGAGGGTTTACTATATGCATATCCTGAGCGTTGTGATGTTTATCTATGGTGTTCAATTTGGTTTTGAAGCCTACTATGATGTTTAGTTAAGGAGATTGATATGTGTCCGCACTGCCTAGGTATTGGCCTACTAGCCTTGTTAAATGTGGTGGCCGTATGGCGTAGTGGATGGCGACCATTTCGGAAGTGTGTTAAAGTGTGTTGTATCAGTTCAAAGAAATGATTTTTAGGAGGAAACTATGGGCTCATGTACTACTCTTCATATCGATAGCAAGCATTCTATTGCAGCAATTGCGGATCTGACGATCTGCATAGCAACTAATCCCAGAAGCGAATTTTAAGGAGATAATTAAATGGCGACTATTATTGTTAAGAATCAAAAAGAACTAGACGCAGTACCTCTTTCTTTTAAAGAATGGACTTATGTAGAAATTAGAACCAATGATTACATCGAAGTCAAAAGTACGTATGTTAATGGCCAGGTGACGGCGTGTGGTTCGAGCCAGGTGAGGGCGTATGATTCGAGCCAGGTGACGGCGTGTGATTCGAGCCAGGTGAGGGCGTGTGATTCGAGCCAGGTGACGGCGTATGGTTCGAGCCAGGTGACGGCGTGTGGTTCGA
>Ga0302281_10000679_pt1 | contig 25098 bp, 17 predicted proteins | sample III_Fen_E1_2_FD_198762 | JGI IMG/M metagenome (GOLD analysis project Ga0302281, IMG submission 198762) | Peat permafrost microbial communities from Stordalen Mire near Abisko, Sweden - III_Fen_E1_2 | ecosystem: Environmental > Terrestrial > Soil > Wetlands > Permafrost | place: Sweden: Abisko...
TGGAAATTCTCAGCCTTTTTTTCCGCAGCTGAATTTGACACCGCTTCGCAGCTTTTCCTGACGGTTCGGTAATAGTCAGTCACCGGTGTTTCCGACCCGCGATGGACGAAAGTTTGGGTGCCCCATCCTCGCGACGCCTTTGTTTTTGTCGCTAGGGTGGGATACGCGGATGCCTAACTTGGGCGCCGTCGGTTTAGTTTCTTATCAGGGGACTTTGGGTGCGTTAGCACCAGGACCAGAGCGCACAGAACCCCATTTCGAGCGATAACCGCTTTCCGGTATCGACTCAGAGGGCAGGTTAATTTTCTACTTGGCCGACAGCACCATTCCCGTTCGCGGCTTCTTCAGCGCCAGGTCTTCGCGGGGCTCGGGCACCCGTGCCCTGCTGTTTGTGCTGGAGTGCGCGCTGGGCATTGGGGCCGTGGTGCTGATAGCCGCTCTGGCACGGTGGTCAAGCTGGCTGCTGCCTATCTCGGCACTTCTATACCTGATGATTGTGGTGCCGACTGCGCTACTGTGCGGATTCTGGCAGGCCGTCATCGTTTCACTCTCAGCGGTTGTGATTCAGGCCTTCTTTTCAGCGGGCTCGCCGCTTGCGTTTGCCGCGAGTCCCGCCAATTCAATCACGGTTGTGGTGTTCATCCTGGTTGCGCTCACAGTTAGCCGGCTCTCATCGCGTGTTACCAACCACGCCCGCGAGGCTGAGTCGTGGGGCGGCCAGATGCACGACCTCTACGAGTTCACGCGCCGCACCCTGCAGATGAACCTCCACATGGAACCCGGGCCGCAACTGGTGGAACTGGTACACGATATTTTCGCGCTTGAAGCGGTGGCGGTTTTCGACGCGGATCTGCACGAGGTATATCAGGCAGGCTTCTGGGGCGACGACCCTCAGGAATTAGCGCAGAGCGTTTACTATTTCGAAACCAATGACGACGACCCGGAAACGGGCATGGGCCGAAGAGTGGTGCGGCTTGGAGTGGTTCCCGTCGGCAGCCTGGTGCTGCGCGGCGAAACCAGCCCGCTTACCAACAATGCCATCGCCTCGCTGATTGCCGTCACCTTTGACCGCTACCGGGCGTTCGCTAACGAAAGTCGCATTGAGACGGAGCGGCGCACCGAGCAGTTGCGCTCCACGGTTCTTGATTCGCTGGCGCACGCCTACAAAACCCCGCTCACGGCCATCAGGGCCGCTTCAACCGGGCTGGTGGAGATGGGCAAATTGTCCGCTGGTCAGTCTGAACTTGTTTCACTCATCAGCGAGCAGACAGGGTTGCTGGGCGAGTTAACCACCCGCCTGTTAACCACCGCGCGACTCGATGCCGGAGAGATTGCCATTCACGTGGAGCAAGTAGCCATCGGCTCTCTGCTTGAAGAAGTAATGACCGGCCTGAAAGACCGGCTGGCCAGCATGAAGGTCTCGGTGCTGGTTGAAGATGAGGAACTCGTTCTCTGCTGTGACCGGCAATTGATGGTGATGTTGCTGACGCAATATATTGACAATGCCTGCAAGTACTCCATCTTCGGGTCCACGGTCACCATTCGCTCATTCCTGGCAACCAACGAGGCCATCTTCTCCGTGCACAGTTACGGTCCGGTAATTCCGATAGCCGACCGCGAGCGCATCTTCGACCGGTATTATCGCTCTTCAACGTATGCCAATCGCGCGCCGGGCACAGGGATCGGGCTCTCAGTAGCCAAGCGCGTGGCGATGATTCACGGTGGATACGTGTGGGTGACCAGCGACGAGCAGGAGGGCACCACCTTCTTTGCCGCCATTCCAGTTCAAAATGAGAAGGGAAGACCCTGAATGAATCAGCAAGGCATCCGCATCCTGGTAGTTGACGACGAACCAGCCATCCGCAGGGCGTTGCGGCCGCCGCTCGTCGAACTCGGTTTCCACATCACCGAGGCTTCGCGCGGCGAAGAGGCGCTGCAGGCACTGCGAGCGGCAATGCCAGACATCGTGCTTCTCGATGTGAATATGCCGGGAATCGGCGGAATTGAGACGCTGCGACGCATGCGCGCTGGATCGCCCCGGCTGCCGATTATCATGCTGACGGTGCGCGACCAGGAAGAGGACAAGGTTGAGGCGCTGGAACTGGGCGCCGACGACTACGTAACCAAGCCCTTCAGCACCCGTGAACTGATTGCGCGCATCCGCGCATCGGTGCGCCGTGTGCGAGCCCCGGCGCGGGCTGAAGATGCGCCTATCGAGATCGGAGAAATCAAGATCGATCCGCTGAAGCGAATCGTCACCAGGCGTGGCGAGATGATCCGTCTTACGAGAAAGGAATTCGACATTCTGCATTGCCTCATGAGCAGGGCCGGCCGGGTCATCACTTACGCCAAGCTGCTAACCGCTGTTTGGGGCGCGGATTGCCGCGAAGAAGTTGAATACTTGCGCACCTTCATCCGGCAGCTACGCAAGAAGATTGAGGACGATCCCTCCAATCCGACCTATCTGCTCACCGACGTGTATGTCGGCTACCGGTTTGCCGATGCGCAGATGCTGAAGGACGAACCGGTGGGCAACGCAGCGGCAAACGAAACGGAAATGGTGCCGGAGGACGTCCAGTAGTGCAATCGCATGAAGGGCTGCCATTGACTTAAGCGGTTCCCCGGGGCAACCGCATGAAGGGCTTTCATTGGCTTAAGCAGTTCGGATCACACCGCGCCGTAGGCGCAACGTATGTTAGCCCAGCGTTTCAACGCTGGGAAAGCAGCCGAAAAACAACTCGGAGCCCCGTAGGGGCGATGCCTTCCGCGGCCGAAGATGGGGCGAGCTATTTGAAAGGGTGCGCATTAAATCTGCACGAACCGCGCCAAAGGCGAAAAGCAGCAGTTCGGGTCGAACCGCGCCGTAAGCGGCGGGTGGCGCACCCTAAGTTTTTGAAATCTTAACGGGCCCACCACTGAGGGTGGGCTGGGACGAAGCTCCGTTGTGTCCACCGTTCGCCTCGTCTTCGACCTGTCAATCCCACAAGTCCTCGCCGAACTACAATCCCAGCCAGCTAACACGCTGACCAGCCAGCCTTTAACTCCGCTAACCCCGCCAACTCCGCTAGCCCCGGCCAGTTGCAGTTAATTACGCCTCCCCGGCGCACAATCTAAATAAGAGACGTTTATGCCAAACATTACCGTTACCCTCGACCAAATCATCGATAACGATTCCCGCCGCGCCCATCGCAAGGCCGCAATAAGGTCCGCCCTATCCCCACAAAAGCAGGAAAAAATCTTCAAAAAACCGTGAACCTGTGAAAGCCGGTTGATTCGATTCAATGCCTTACCGGCACTCGCTTCACAGCTTCACAGTCGCGCTACTCGTCGTAGTGAAGCAGGCTGAAGACGTCATACTCGGTAAATCGATCGCGGCCCTTGAGGAAGTCAAGCTCAATGGCGAACGCCAGCCCGGCGATCTTGCCGCCTAGCTGCTTCACAAGCTTCACCGTAGCTTCCATGGTGCCGCCGGTGGCCAGCAGGTCGTCCACCAGCACTACACTCTGCCCGGGCGCGATTGCGTCCATGTGAATCTCGAGCGTGTCTGTGCCGTATTCAAGATCGTAGGTGACGCGGGCCACGGGAGCAGGCAGCTTGCGCGGTTTGCGGACCGGCACAAATCCTGCGTTAAGGCGATACGCGAGCGCCGGTCCAAATATGAATCCGCGAGCCTCAATTCCCAGCACCAGGTCGATCTTGTGCGCAATGTAATGTTGGGCGAGCGCATCAATCAACTGCGCAAAACCGGTCTTGTCTTTCAACACTGTGGTGATGTCGTAAAAGAGGATTCCCGGCTTGGGAAAGTCGGGCACGGTGCGCACGAGCGCTTTCAATGATTCGACATTGATGGTCTTGGTGGGTTCGGTCATGCGCATTCCTTCCAAAAGGCAAAAGTAGTCCAATGCAGGAAGGGAACAGCGCTCGCGCAGTCCGCTTCCCTATAGATTATATCTGGGGTATTGCTCTGGAAGTGGGATGCGGTGACACTCCGCCCGCATGATGTCGAGCCTTTGCGTTATACGTCGGGGCGATGTTTTTCGGCTAGCAGGTTTATTGGCTCGGTGCGGCCGGCTTGGTGTGGTCCACCACCACAAATCCATTCGGCAACTCGAAAAGCTTCGGGTCTGGATCAGAGGTGCTGATGTCGGTCAGGGTGAAGATTTCCTTTCCGAAGTCAGGAGAAGTGAGTTCGGATTTGAGATTGATTCCGAGACTGGCCGCGAACCAGAACTCGCGCATCCGGTTGTAAGGCCGGTCGTTTCCAATCACGCCTGGGTTATAGGTGATCGTGTCGCGCATTCCCTGCGTGTCGATGCCTCCGATGGTCTGGGTGCCAAGATCTTCATGGATTTGAAATCCGTCGCCGTTTGGCAATCCGCCGCTTTGCATCAGCGATGGCTTGTAATTGGCGGCAGCGCCTGAATCTGCGAACGGCTGAACCACGCAGCGGTGAGGCGTTTCAAGCAGGAAGCAGTTGTAGAGGGTGTGAGCTGCCGGGTCGGCAATCTGAATCACATTCATCCGTGACTGCGCCTTGCCATCCTTGGGCACAAGCCACCATCGTTCTTCATAAATTCGCCCGGCGCGGTCGCGCGCAACCTGACGCTGGTTCACAACCGTGTAGGTTCCCCCATCAAGCAGCGACCGTATCCATTGCGTGTGCACGATTGCGGTGAACGGGGCATTGGGAATCGGCGGAATGTAGATGCTTTGCAGCACCTGGTCAACGCCGCCATCTTGCATGATGACCGGAGAGTTGCCGCCGGAGTTTTCACTCTGCGACTGCTGGCCAGGCAATGCCGGGGCAAGAGAAGCAATAAGAAGGAGTGCGCCGAGAGCTCGCATCGAAACCTCCATCCTTTTGCGGTAACTATAGCACCGCTCAGGACCTGACGGCCTCTGGTTCCTCAACCCTGATCTCCGATCCCTGCGCTACCAAGCAGCTTCGATCCGGAAAGACTCGAGGTCCCGGGCTTCGCTCTCATCCAGCGTGTTTTCAATCACGCGATCGACGCGGCTGCCGCGCGGGCCGCTGCGAAGGCTTGCGCGCAACTCGTCGAGATCGGCGGCTTCTCCCGCGGCCAGAACCTCAACGTCGCCATCCTCGGTGTTTCGCACCCAGCCGTGCAGGCCCAGCTCGCTGGCCTCGCGCTGCACAAACCAGCGGAAGCCAACACCCTGCACCCGCCCCTGAACAAGAAAATGGAGAACCAAGCCTGACCTCGCTCCGTCATTTGTCGCGCAATCTGCCGCGGGAATCCTGCGCGCCTTCAGTTTCTGCGCCCCCTCCAGCATCGCACGGGCCTGGGGAAGTTGCTGGAAGTATAACAAGGCGCGGATTTTGCTTCGCAAAGCAAAATTGCGACGGTATCATAAACCCCAGCATGCGACTCAACACCTGGGCCGGCAGCATTGCCTTGATCACAATACTGTCCGCGGCAACGTCTGCCCTCGTTGCAGGCGCGCAGCCTTCTGATCCTCATCCGCTTATTGTGCGCGGACTCGGCACCGGTTCCGTGCCGCTGGACGGGCAGTGGAGCTTCCACGTCGGCGACCATCGCGATTGGGCTTCGCCTGAATACGACGACTCCGGCTGGAAAACCATCGACATTGCCAGGCCCTGGGGCGACCAGGGCTATTTCGCCTACTCCGGCTTTGCCTGGTACCGGCACCGCATCGATTTCGGTGACGCGGATAAGGTGGCGATTTTTGTTCCCGAATCCTCAGGCACTTATGAGCTCTTCTGGAACGGCAAGCGCGTGGGCGGATTTGGCCCGCTCCCCGGCAGACCCAGCGCGTATTCGATGCCGCCAGCCGTTTATCAACTCAGCACCCCAGGCAGCGGCACCATGGCATTTCGCGTGTGGACTCACCCGCTCGATACATCGAATCCCGGCAACATTCTCGGGTTGGCATGCACTCCCATGGCAACTAATCCTGAAGCGGCAGCCAATCTGCTGCGGCTCGCCCAATACGCGACGATGCGATCGTTCCTGGCAAGTTTTTCACAGATTCCCTTTTATGCCGGGCTCAGCATTGTGGGCGCGCTCGTATGGGTCCGCAATCGCAACCAGAAGCTCATCCTGTGGATGACCCTATATTGTCTTTCGCTTCTCTTGTTCGTCTCTCTCAACCCGGGCGCAACAATTCGGGCTGTTTTTCAATTGAGCCCCATTTTTCTCTCATCGCCCTTTCACTCGCTCAACGATGTCGCGTTATGGTACCTGCTCATCCACCTGCTCGAACTCGATCGCCATCGCTGGGTATTACGGCTGGCGCGAATCCTGGCGATCGTTTCTCTGCTCTCAGCATTTTGCGATGACTGGCTCTTCTCCATCCTCTGGAGCAGCACCCACATTTTCGCTTTCCAGATTATCGACGCCATTTCGACCGCTGGATTTTCTATTCCCGAGCTTTTCCCGCTCATCCTTGTCGGGATGGCAATTGGCGGTGGGCGGCTCGGCTCCTCACGCTGGCTCGTGGCAATCGCGGCTGCAGCCAATGAAATGTGGTTCGTGACCTGGCATACTGCCGATCAGGGATCGAGATTTACCCACTTGACTCTGGGCCTGAGGATGACGTTGCCGGCGTTCACCGTCTTCGGCGTTCCGATCCTCATGCAGGAAATACTCTCCACCATCCTGATATTTACGATCATTCTCGCCGTATATCTCTACATCCTGACAGAAGCCGCCCGGCAGCGCATCATTCGCGAAGAAATGAAAAGCGCGCAGGAGTTGCAACGGGTATTGATTCCTGAAGCGCTTCCGCGTGTGTCGGGTTTTGCAATCACCAGCGCCTACCAGCCCGCCGCAGAGGTGGGTGGAGATTTCTTTCAGCTCGTTGCCGTGGACGACGACACCTCCATCCTGGTTGTGGGCGATGTGAGCGGCAAGGGGTTAAAGGCTGCCATGACTGTGTCACTCATCATTGGAGCTCTGCGCACGCTCACTGACCTCACATCGCAGCCCGACAAGATTCTTGAGATGTTGAACCGCAGAATGATGGGTCGGTTGCAGCACGGGTTTGTTACCTGCCTTGTCATCAGAATAAGCTCCAACGGTGCTTGCGTTGCGTCAAGCGCTGGGCACCCGCCGCCATTTATCGAAGATCACGAATTAGTGCTGGTTCCCGCCATGCCCCTCGGGCTCGATCCCGACGCAAAATACGAAAAGCTGCCCTTCGACCTGCGAGTGGGCGCGCGCCTGACGGTCTACACCGATGGATTACTTGAGGCGCGCAACAGCGAAGGCGAACTTTTCGGCTTCAAACGCCTTGAGAAGCTGATTTCGCTGCGGCCCAACGCAAAAGAAGCCGTGGATACTGCAATTGAATTCGGGCAGGACGACGACATCACGGTGCTCACCGTAACCAGGCTCGATGTGGGCCAGCGTTCGAGCACATCTCTGCAAGCTCCGGAACTGGAGCCGACTTCAGCTTGAGGGGTCAAGTTACACTGAGAATGAATGGTCTTTGTTCTCGACAATTACGATTCGTTTACTTACAACCTTGTGCAGTACCTGGGTGAACTGGGCGCTGAGGTTGAGGTGCGCCGCAACGACGAGGTGACGCCGGAGCAGGTTGAGTCGATGAAGCCCGAGCGGATTCTGCTTTCGCCCGGGCCCTGCACGCCGGGTGAGGCCGGCATCCTGGTGCCGCTGATCCGTCACATGGCCGGTAAGGTCCCCATCCTGGGCGTTTGTCTGGGCCACCAGGCCATTGGAGAGGCATTTGGCGGCGACGTAGTGCGGGCCGCGACGTTGATGCATGGCAAAACCAGTGCCGTGGAACACGACGGCAAAGGAGTTTTTGCAGGCCTGCCCAGCCCATTGACCTGTACGCGCTACCACTCGCTGATTGTGGCTGAGAAGTCGTTGCCCGCGGAGCTTGAAGTGACGGCGCGAGCGAAAGAGGGAAACGGGGAAGGGAACGGCAACAGCTCGGTGATTATGGGGTTGCGCCACCGCACGCTGCCGATTGAAGGAGTGCAATTCCACCCTGAGAGCGTGCTGACCGAAGGCGGTCACCAGATGATCCGCAACTTTCTGAACATGTGACTGGAAATGTAAGGCCAATGCGGCATCGCCGGAAGATAATGCCAAAGCGAGCGAAACGGGCCTGGGAGAAGGCTTCCCGCGTCGTTGCGCTCTTCGCATTGTTAGGCGCGAGCCATTTGAGTGCCCAGGTGGCGCAGGAACACCAGCCGCTTGCAACATCTCCGGCTGCGCCCACGCTCGAGGCCGGCTCGTCGTCGCCAGGGCCAATCGCAATCGTCACAGTCAACGGCCCCGATGCCAGCGCAAATCCAACTGTAAATGGTGCACTTGAAATCAGCGGCGGCAAGGCGATGATTGCCGCCAGCGGCAGCATAACGGCCGGCGACCGCACTACGACGGTGGTCTTGCCTCATCGCGGCACGCTGCGCGTGTGCGCATCAACCACCGTTAAGCTGGCGGCAGACTCCAGCATGCCGGCAAGCGGAGCGCCGGGGCTGCTGATGGCCATCGATCACGGAGCCCTCGAAGCCAGCTACGCAACCGGGCAGAACGCCGACATTATTCTCACGCCTCTTTTCCGCATTTTGATTGGCGGGCCGGGCGCGTCGGAGTTGAAAGTGAGATTGGGCGACGACGGTGATACATGCGTCGATAACGCCGGAGCGAGTGCGCCCTACGTGGTGGTGACCAGCCTGTTTGAAACCGGCTTGTATCGCGTGCAGGCCGGCCAACGAGTGATGTTCCAGCAGGGCAACCTGGGCCAGGTGGTCGATAACGAAAAAGAGCCGTGCGGTTGCCCCCCACCGCCGGCCAGCGCTGCGGGAAACGAGTTCCCGCTGGCGCAGAGCGAAGGCCTTGCGCCCACGCCTGCAATCGCTCCTGCGCCGCCGCAGCCGGCAAATATCTCACCGGCAATAACAGTGCCGCTGGTCCACAACAGTCCTGAAGCACCAGCCCAAACCGCAACTGTTCCGGCGCCGTCGCAGCAGGCCGGCAGCGCGAGCACCCCAGGGACGCCAACGCCCGCGCCACAAAAGAAGAAGCCCGGATTCTTTGCGCGCGTGGGGAATTTCTTCAAGAAGATTTTCGGCGCCGAATCAGCTCGTTAGGGGATTAAATCATGTACCTCGCAGGGTATGCGGCGAATCACCCTGCCTGGCCTGTCAAGTTGATACATATAGCTGCACTGCAGCGACGAGTTCCCCGTAGTTGCACCCTGATAGACGTACACGGTTTTATCACCTGGCTGGTACACCAGCAGCGAGCTGGTTTCATTTACACCAGTGAGTTGAAATTCAACGTCTCCGCCGGAGCCGTTGCTTGACGCGTTCACGTTGCGGCCCGTCCCGAGCCAGAACCCCAGCGCAAGCACTCCCAAAAGCGCCAAACAGTTTTTCGTCCATGCCAATGCTTTGTTCACGGTTTCCCCCTTTTGCCGATGCGTTGCTCAATCGACGCAAAAGGTCTGCAAGGTGCTCGTTTGGCCGGATGAGAATCGAGGGAACCCGGGCTCTCATCATGCCGTATGGAACTGAACCGGCGTTTCCCAGCCTTTGCCGGGCAGAGGTCAATCATGGAGCATCCTGCGGTCGCTCGCGGGCAACACGAGGCCGGAACTCGCAGCGCCATCACATTCTGGCCGGGACTTGTTGTGGTTCTCGGCGCAATTCTCACTGCCATGGGCGCGGTCATCGCTCTCGTTCATCCGGCCATGCTCGCCTCTCCGCACGATGAAATCAACGGAGCCGTTCGCATCTATGCGGGTTACACGGCCGCCCGCAACATCGGCCTGGCTTTCGCGCTCATCGCGTTGTTAAGTCTCGGCGCCAAACGGGCTCTCAGCAACTTGCTGGTATTGGTAGGCTTCATTCAAATTCTTGACGCAATCATGGATGTAGCCGAGTCTCGATGGACCGTTACCCCCGGAGTTTTAATTTTCGGCGTAGTTTTTCTGGTCACATCCGTGAGACTTAGCAACGGAGTTCCGTTCTGGAAACGCGCAGCGTGGACAAGCAATTAATCCGAGACGCACCCATGTGGCAGGAACAACACTTATTGCGGCTGGTCGGGAATTTCTTCAAGAAGGTTTTAGGCGCGGAATAGGGAAGCGATTACCGCACCTGGAAACTCAAGGTAGTTGAATCGCGAGTGTTCATCGAGTCATCTTTGACGTTGATTGTGAGGCTATGCGCGCCCGGAGTCATTTGCAGACTAGATGAGTTGACCGTAGGCGAGTTTTGCTGGTCGATGATTTTCACGCCGTGTTCCCACACCTGGATGCGCGCCACGGTGAAAGGCTCGTTTGTGGTGATGGCAAGCGCAACGGGATTCGAAACTTGTGCGCCTTCAGCCGGAGCAGTGACTTGGATGCTCGGTCCCGAAGCCTGCGGCGCTGCGGACGTCGCGTTGCTTTCCGGGGGTACGGCATTATCCTCGGAGGGCGCACTTTCCGCGTCAGAAGACGCGGGAGCGAGATTGGCAGGGAGTTGTCCGGGGGTCGATACGCCTCCAATAGACAACGTGGCGGCACGCGAAAGGTGATTGAGGATGTGCGACTTTCCCACCATCTGCACATAGACCTTGTAGGTTCCAGGCACCAGGCCAAGGCTTGCCGCATCGAGGGTCGCGCCGCCAACGGGAACAGAACCGGCGTCCATCAGGTGCTTGCCGTCGACTGAAATATAGACCTCGTAATGGTCCACCGTTTCTTCTGACCCATGGTGGGTGAACGATGGCACAGGCTTGATAACCGTGCCTGTAACCTCCGCGCTAACCGACCCGCAGTTGTCGATGCCTGTTTCAACTTCGGTGCCTTCTTCGTAGTCGTTCCATGTTGCCACTTGAAGCAAGGGAAGGTTTGACGGCGCCGCAGACAGATACTTGGTCACGGCTGAGAGCGATCGAACAAAAGTCAATCCGCAGGCCTGATCTATGGCGCGGCCCTCGCCCCATGCAGCCAGGTGGTCGTCAAAACCCTTGAAGAAAGATCCAGAAAGCAAAAGCCGTGGATTTGCCGCGACCGACGCGTAGAACGAATCGAGCTTACTCAGCTCATCGGCGCTTGAAACTTCCTGGTTATGCGGAAGTCCGCCAAACCAGAAAAAGCCGCCTACACTGCCTGAAGCATGGTTCGGGTCATTGAGCACGAACAGCGGATTTCCCGGGGCCTGCGCCTCGGCCTTCGACCAATCGATATCCCCGTTGTCGAACACATACACCACCGGTCGGCCGTTGATCCTCAGATAGTTTTGAAGGCTGAAGAAGTGACTCTGGGCAAAGGCCATGTCGCTCATGAGTTTGCTCAACTGGTCGCGTGAGGAATGAAGCTTGTTGAGGTGATTTTCGCTGACCGAGAACAGGAAGTTGGGGAACTTGGGCATCTCGCGCGCCATGGCCAGTGTGCCTGCGGCGTCGGCCCCGTCGGTGTTTGCTTCAGACACCATAACGCCGTCGTAGCCGCGCGACATCATGTCCTTAATGGTCCGGTCGATCTGGGCTGGGTCCTCAGTTGAATATCCCACCCTCAAGGGGTCGCGCTTATCGTGCGAGCCGTCGCAGGGCGATTCGGAGCACTTCCACCAAGGCATCCAATGCGCCAGCACCACTCCGTTGTAGCCGGGCGGCAAGAGCTTCTTGAGTGAGACTTTGCTCACGTTTCCCGGGGCCGCATTGCCATCCGCGAGCGAATTAAACGAGCTTGACGCGCTGGTGTTATTGCCCGTCAACTGCTCCAGCGTGGTGACTTTGACTTGCGCGGCTAAGGGCTTTACAGCCGGCGAAAGCGAGAGAAGAAATAAGAGCAGCAGCGATCTGGCGATTATCTGAGCAATCCTAAGCATCCATGTTGTTAGATGCCTCCCAGGCGCGAAGAGTCGAGTCAGATTCCTCTCGCGCGCTCAATCGCCCTTATCACCGCCTGCGCCTTATTGATCGATTCCTTGTATTCGAGCTCCGGCACCGAGTCGGCGACAATGCCCGCGCCGGCCTGCAGGTACCCCTTGCCGCCGATTGACAGCAGTGAACGGATAGCAATGCACGAGTCGAGATTGCCTGAGTAGTCGGCATAGAGCACCGCTCCGCCGTAGGTGCCGCGACGGGCTGGCTCCATTTCCTCAATGATCTCCATCGCGCGCACCTTGGGCGCACCCGAGAGCGTGCCGGCAGGGAAGCAGGCGCGCAGCGCGTCGACTGCGGTCAGGTCAGGGCGCAGCTTGCCTTCAATCGAGCTCACAATGTGCATCACATGGCTGTAGCGCTCAACAAACATCAGCCTGTCGACCTTCACGCTGCCGAATTTGCTTACGCGGCCAACGTCGTTCCGGCCCAGGTCAACCAGCATCACGTGTTCGGCGCGCTCCTTTTCGTCGTTGATCATCTCGTCGGCCAGCGCCAGGTCCTCGGCTTCTGTTGCGCCGCGCGGCCGCGTGCCGGCAATCGGCCGGTACTCCACTTTGTCGTCGTGCACACGCACCAGCAATTCAGGCGATGAACCGGCGAGCTCAACCATCTGCGAAGCTCTTGACTTCTTAGTTGAGTTCTTCGGCTTGCCGGCAAGCTTGCCTTCGGGCGCAACACGCAGAAAGAACATATACGGGCTGGGGTTTACTGTTCGCAGCGCGCGATAGACCTGAAAGCTATCCACTCCCGGTTCCATATCGAAGCGCTGCGACAACACCACCTGGAAAGCATCGCCGGCGGCAATGTACTGCTTGGTTTTGGTGACGGCAGCGGTGTAGTCCTTCTTGGCCGTGCGGGGCGTTACCTTCAGCTTGCCCGGCTTGGCTGGTTTCAGTTTAGGCAGCGGTCCTGCGAGGCGTTTCTCAAGCTTGTTGAGCCGTTTGACAGCGCGATCGTACGCGTCAGATGCTTTGCCTTTGGATACATCGGCGGTGGCCACCAGCCAAATTTCTTTACGCACATGGTCAAAGGCCAGCACCTGGTCAAAGAACATAAGACATGCGTCGGGAACCCCAAGCTCATCTTTGGCCAATTCGGGCAGGCGCTCAATCTGGCGCACGGCATCGTATGCGAAAAAGCCCACTGCACCCGCCGTGAATGGAGGCAGGCCCGGCAACCGCGCCGGCTTGTGACCGGCCAGGGCATCGCGCAACACGGCAAAAACGTCGCCATCGATATGCGTGGTTTTGCCCTGCTCGCTAATGGCTACGTCGCGGCCGCGAGCCACGATGCGCTTGAATGGCTCAATGCCGATAAAGGTGTAGCGGCCAAGCTGCTCGCCGCCCTCGACCGATTCCAGCAGAAAGCACTCGGGCTCGCTCCACGCCGCCCGCAAAAAGGCCGAAACCGGGGTTTCAAGGTCGGCCGTCAGAATGCGGCAGACAGGGACCAGCGTGTGGTCTTTGGCCAGGCGCAGGAACTCTTTTCGGCTAGGAAGGACGGGGCGCGTATCGGGCTTCACAGCAACCAGTGTAACTGGCCCAAAGGGCCTGCGGACCGCGTCAATTCGCCGCTACCGGCTCCAGATTGGCTCGGTAATCGTGCAGCCATGCGACCATCTCGCTGGCTGGCAGCGGACGGCTGAAGAAGTAGCCTTGCGCACTGTCGCAGCCCCGAAGATGCAGAAAGTCCAGTTGTTCCCTGGTCTCTACGCCTTCGGCGATCACGTGCATTCCAAGTTCGTGGCCTATTTCAATGGTCTTCTGGACTATGACGCGACCCCTCTCATTCTTGTGCATATCCAGAATGAAAGACCGGTCGATCTTCAGTTCGGTTGCCGGAATCACTTTGAGTTGTTGCATCATGGCATAACCGGTGCCAAAATCGTCGATCGACAACTTGACCTGCTTCATCCGAAGCCTGGTTAATATATCCAGAGTGTTCGCGAGTTCCTTAATCAAGCCGCTTTCAGTAATTTCAACAGTCACGTTGATGGGTGATACGCCATGTTTCTCGGCGAGAGAGATAAGGATGTCAGGGAACTTGAGATCGTGCAGGGAATACACTGACTCATTTATCGACAGCATGGGAACTTCGCCGTTGCTGTTGGCAAATTGGCCCACTTCACTCATTCCGCGGTTCATAACAAGCCAGCCGAGTTCGTCGATGAACCCGTATCGCTCCATTCGTCCAATAAAACTGTCGGGGAATACCAGCCCCCGCTCCGGATGCTGCCAGCGGACCAGCGCTTCAAGGCCGATTATGCGGCGGGTCGCGATTTCGATCTGCGGCTGATAGTGAAGAACAAATTCATCATTAACGATGGCGCGCCGCAGTTCGTCCTTTCGGATGATGGTCCGGTCATCCTGCCGCGCATCCGGCACTTCTCCGGTCTCTGTATGCTGGTCCAGCACCTTTTCCAATTCCGCCAGCCGGAATGGCTTTTGGAGGTGTCCCACGATGGAAAGCCCGTGAGCGTGTGCCAGTTGTCCGGCTGACTCTATGATGCGCTTGCCCGTACCGCTCATCAGAACGATACCGGCCTGACACTTTTGCTGGCCGAGCAGCCTAAGCAGCTCAATGCCGTCCATCTCCGGCATAATCAGATCGAGCAGGATGAGAGTGATATCCGGCTTCAGCAGCTCAAGGAAGGATTTTGCATTGGTCGTCGCAATGCAATCGAAACCCATTGCCAGCGCCGCGTCAGCCACGAACTCGCCCACGTCAACTTCGTCGTCGATGACCAGAATCTTTTGCTTGACTGCCAAGGTTCCTCCAATTACTACAGGTTGCTGCGCCGGTCACGAAGAGTCAGGCCGGTTAAAGTCTCATAACACCGGGGCAGCATAGTCGCTTTCCAATACCCGGTGAACAATTGCATTGAACTCTGCGCGCTGATAGGGCTTCCGAAGTAGGGGAACGTCAACCAGCAGCATGCTTTTCTCCGCCAGTGCCTCCGCGGGAAATCCGGACGAATAAATAATCTTGAGGTCGGGGCGCAGGGCAAGCGCCCTTTGCACCAGTTCCACTCCATTCATTCCGCCGGGCATAACGACATCCGTCACCATCAGCTCAATCTCGCCATGCTGCGCAATCGCCATCAGAGCGCTGGCGCCGTCTTTCGCTTCAAGGGCGGTAAAGCCCATCTCCGTTAGATAGACGAGGGCCACCTCAAGCAGTCCGGCCTCGTCGTCAACAACCAGCACCGTGCCTCCCAACTTTCCTTTGAGTGGCGCCGGAGCATCCACTGGAGCCGGGCGAGAGAGCGCCCCGGCAAGAGGCAGATACAACGAAACCGTGGTTCCGTGACCGAGTTCGCTGTAAACGCGTACGGTGCCTCCCGACTGCTTCACGAAGCCGTAGACCATGGCCAACCCAAGGCCGGTGCCCTTGTTACGTTGCTTGGTGGTAAAGAAAGGCTCAAAGGCACGCTCGAGGGTTTCCTTCGACATGCCTTGCCCGGTATCCGTGACTCCCACACAAACGTACTCGCCAACCTTCAAGTCGCCGGCTTGCACCACGGGATGACTGCTGCCGAGATTCTGCAACTCAGAACTGATGATGATGGAGCCGCCCTTAGGCATGGCATCGCGCGCATTGACCACCAGATTGAGGAACGCGCTCTCAAGTCCGGCTGGGTCGACGAACAGGGACGGCAGCGATTCGTCGAGATGAGTGGTGATTCTGATCTCCGGCCCAAGGCCGCGGGCAGCCAGTTCGATCGTGTTCTGGATCGAGTCTGTGAGCCGGACAACGGCGGGCTTCAACTCTTCGTTGCTCGAGAAGACGAGCAGGCGTCTCGTGATATCCGCGCCGCGCACGGCTGCCTTTTGTGCGGTCCGCACCCGCTTGACGGCGGCTTCGTTGCCGGTTACCAGGCGATCAAGCAGATCCAGATTTCCAATGATCACGCCAAGCAGATTATTGAAATCGTGAGCGATGCCGCCCGTTAATTGGCCGACGGCTTCCATCTTCTGGCTTTGGTGCAATTGCCGCGCCAGTTGCTTTCTCTCACTAATGTCGCGGATGGCCGCAGTCACCAGGATCCCGTCAGGACTTTCCAGCGGGCTGAGCATGATTTCGAGTGGGAAAACGGTGCCGTCCTTACGCCGCCCATGCAACTCAATGCCTGTGCCGATCTGCTGGGCCAATGCCTCCGCGGTGGTGCGAAGGGCATCGGCAACCAGCCGCTCGGCGAAGCCCTCGGGAATGATATTGGTCACTTTCTGGCCCAGCAACTCATCGCGGCGGTAACCGAATTGTTTCTCCGCCTGAACGTTGAGCAGGACGATTTCTCCTGCCTGGTTCACCACCACCATGCCATCGGGAGCCGCTTCCATCAACCCCCGATATCTTCCCTCCATCTGCGCCAGGTGCCTGTCCGCATCCTTGCGCACGGAGATATTACGGATGGCCGCGGTCACCAGAGTCCCTTCGGGGCTCTCTAACGGGCTGAGCATAATTTCAATCGGAAACTCGCTGCCATTCCTTCGCTTGCCGGTGAGTTCGATGCCTGTGCCGATCTGCTGCGCCAGCGCTTCGGCAGCCGTGCGCGTTCCGTCGGCGATGAGGCGTTCGGCAAAGCCGGTGGGAATGATGTTGGTTACTTTCTGGCCAAGGAGTTCATCGCGGCGGTAGCCGAATTGCTTCTCCGCCTGCGCATTCAGTAGTACAATCTCTCCGGCCTGGTTTACCACCACCATGCCGTCGGGAGCAGCTTCAAGCAGCCCGCGATACCTGCCTTCCATCTGTGCCAAATGCTTCTCAGCGTCCTTGCGCACGGTGATATTGCGGATGGCCGCGGTAATCAGGATGCCCTCCGCGCTCTCCAATGGGCTCAGCATGATCTCGATCGGGAATTCGCTCCCATCCTTCCTTTTTCCGTTGAGCTCAATGCCGGTGCCGATCTGCTGCGCCAGTGCTTCAGCCGCAGTGCGCGTTCCGTCGGCGATCAGGCGCTCGGCAAAGCCAGTTGGAATGATGTTGGTCACTTTCTGGCCGAGCAGTTCATCGCGGCGGTAGCCGAACTGCTTCTCGGCCTGGGCATTCAACAGCACAATCTCTCCGGCCTGGTTTACCACCACCATGCCGTCGGGAGCTGCTTCAAGCAGCCCGCGATACCTGCCTTCCATCTGCTCCAGATGCTTTTCGGCGTCCTTGCGCACGGTGATATTGCGGATGGCCGCGGTAATCAGAATGCCCTCCGCGCTCTCCAATGGGCTCAGCATGATCTCGATGGGAAACTCGCTCCCATCCTTCCTTTTTCCGTTGAGCTCAATGCCGGTGCCGATCTGCTGCGCCAGCGCTTCGGCCGCGGTGCGGGTTCCGTCGGCGATGAGGCGCTCTGCAAAGCCATGCGGAATGATGTTGGTCACTTTCTGGCCGAGCAGTTCATCGCGGCGGTAGCCGAACTGCTTCTCGGCCTGGGCATTCAACAGCACAATCTCTCCGGCCTGGTTTACCACTACCATGCCATCGGGAGCGGCTTCGAGCAGCCCGCGGTACCGCACCTCTGACTCCTTGTGCTCGCTCAGATCGCGGCAAATTTCAGAGAATCCGCGAAGATTGCCGGCCGCATCCCGCAACGCGATGAAGGTAACACTGGCCAGGAACTGGGTTTGATCTTTGCGTACGCGCATGCCGAATTCTTCGTGGCGGCCGTTGGTGGCAGCCAGCCGAAGTACCTCTTCCGGCCTGCCCCGGCGTATGTCTTCAGGTGTAAAGAAGCGTGAGAAATTCTGGCCGATTATCTCCTGCGAGGTGTACCCCTTGATGTGAGCTGCACTGGCGCTCCAACTGACTACTGTCCCGCGAGGGTCAAGCATGAAGATGGCGTAGTCCTGCACCCCGTCGAGCAGCATCCTGTACTTCTCCTCACTTTGCTGCAATGCTTCTTCGGCCGTAGCGCGCCGGCTGCTGTCGCGCACGGCAGACCATGCGGCAATGCCGGCGATCAGCACTCCCAGCAAGGTTCCGATTATCAGAATCATCCGCGTCTGGTCGCGGTCGCGATCCGTGGCCTCCATGCGAATTGCCAGCAAGCGCAGTTCTTCATCCTGCATCTTGTCAACGACCGCTTGAAATTCGTCATTGACCTGATTTTCGGGGTCGCGATCGATTGCGGCGATTGCGGCATCCAGTCCCTCGTTACGGCGCAGGCCGATCACCGTGTCGGCGTGTGCAATCCGCTCGGAGGCCAATGTTTCAATCGTAGGAAAATGGTTTTGCTGCGCGGGATTATCGGCGGTGAGGGTTCTTATGGTCGCCTGATCCTGCTCTGCCTTCAGTACATTCGCCCGATAAGCAGTCAGGTCGCTCTCATTGCCAGATAGCACGAAACCGCGGCTGCTGGACTCGATGGTTTCCATGGTGATCGCCAGGTCCTGAATGCTCTCGATCACTGCATGGGTATGCCGCACCCAGTGGCTGCTTTTTTCTGAAATGCTCATCCAGCGATAGGAGAATGTCCCCATCAGCACCAGGGTCAACATGGCAAAGCCGAATGCGAGCCGCACCTTCCGGTTCAAGAAAGACTTCATCTTTGCTCCCTCAATCTCTTTTTGAGCCCTTGCTCCAATTTCCGCGGGAGCTAGCTGGTGTTTTTGGGTCCGTCACGTCAGTGGGCCTGAACTGAAATTTGAAGGCCCCGGTCGACACCTTGTTTCCTGAGAAGAAAACAATGCGCTTATACGTCAAAGGACACCACAAAGGCGACCCGTGAGTCTGATCCGTTTTGATCACCTTGTCTTCGCAGCCCGGAGTGACGATTAAGCTCTGTGGCGCTTGGACTTAACAGGCGGCCAGCAAGGCATGGGAAGAAGCGCAAATGGCGTGCCTGGCCGGTTTTCTGGTTCCAAATTTGCAGGAATTTGGAGCTTCAACCCAATCTTGAGCCACTTTTCCCACCTGAGCGTCGAAATGACAGCTTGGGTCGAGCTGGGATTCGGGGGTTACTTGCCGTGTCCTAACCGCTTGACGGTCTTCTGGGTGCGAGCCTAGACTCACAAAGTTTGGTCTGAGAGCCATTCGCGCCAATCCCGAAGATCAGTTTCGGGTAGATTGAGAGATGATCGGCGCATAAAGAGCCCTTGGTTCCCAACGCGATTTGCCGCGTCCGCGCGCCAAGCGATAAGATGCGCAAGGCGCCACGGCAAAAATGGAGAAAGTTATGCCAATTTCAAACAATACGGTGTCTTTGGAACAGGAGATCAACCCCTGGGAAGCACAAAGCGCCCGATTCGAATTTGCAGCCCGCAAGCTCAATCTTGATGAGGGTTTGTGGAAAGTGCTGCGCTCCCCCTCGCGGGAGATCATTGTTCACTTTCCGGTGACTCTCGACGACGGAAAGATCGAGATGTTCACCGGTTTCCGCGTACAACATTCGATGGCCCGCGGCCCGGCCAAGGGCGGCATTCGTTATTCGCCCGACGTAACGCTCGACGAAGTGCGTGCGCTGGCCAGCTGGATGACCTGGAAGTGCGCGGTCGTCAACATCCCCTTTGGCGGCGCCAAAGGCGGCGTTATCTGCGACCCGAAACACATGAGCCGCGGTGAGCTGGAGCGAATGACTCGCCGTTACACCTCGGAGATTATCGAGTTCATCGGCCCTGAGAAAGATGTTCCCGCACCCGACGTCAACACCAATGAGCAGACCATGGCATGGATCATGGATACCTACTCCATGCACATGCGCCAGACCGTCACCAGCGTGGTGACCGGCAAGCCGCTCAACATCGGCGGCTCGAAAGGCCGCATTGAAGCTACCGGCCGTGGCGTCATGGTGGTGTGCAACGAGAGCCTGCGCTACCTGAACCTGCCGGTCGATGGCTGTCGCGTGATTATCCAGGGCTTTGGCAACGTTGGATCGAACGGCGCACGCCTGATGCAGGAGAACGGTTATAAGATTGTCGGCATCGCCGAGAAGGACGGCGGGCTCTACAATCCCAACGGAATCGACATTCACCAACTCGTCGAGTACAAGTACCGGAACGAGTCGATACTTGGCTTCCGCGGCGCAGAAGCCATGCCCAGCGAAGAGCTTCTGATTTCTGAATGCGACATCCTTATTCCCGCCGCAACCGAGAACGTGATCACCAGCCGCAACGCCGACAAGATCAAGGCGCGCATCGTGGTTGAGGGCGCAAACGGGCCCACCACCGCGGTTGCCGATGAGATCCTGGCCGACAAGCGCATATTCATTGTGCCCGACATTCTGGCCAACGCCGGCGGCGTGACGGCAAGCTACTTTGAGTGGGTGCAAGACCGGCAGGGCTATTTCTGGAAAGAAGCCATCGTCAACGAGCAGCTAGAAACCATTTTGCGCGACAGCTTCGATGATGTGGTCCGCTACGCCGAAGCGCACAACGTGAATAACCGCATCGCGGCTTACATGCTCGCCATCGACCGCGTAGCCTTCACCATCAAGCAGCGCGGCATCTACGCATAATTGGTCGCTGGAGCCTGAAGCAATCAGAGCGGAGTGGGCTGTGTCCCATCCCGCTCTTTGCTTTCCGAGAGTGCGATTCATGCGCTGACAAAAGCCACCCGAATTGGGAAAACGCCGCAATCAGTCCGGTCATTTCGGCTTGAAACCCTCCCCGGTGCAATAATGGAGCCACGAGGGAGTACGTTTCCGCGTCAATTGGCCCATGAATCTGCCCAATTCCATCACGATGAGCAGAATCCTGATGATTCCACTGCTGCTGTGGATACTGTCCGCGCATTTTCCGTGGCAGGGGCCGGCGGGGACGCAGGAGATTTTGGCGTCGGTTCTGTTCGTACTGGCGTCGATTACCGATGGACTCGACGGCTACCTGGCACGTAAGCGCGGTCAAATCACCACCATGGGCATGTTGCTCGATCCGCTGGCCGATAAGATTATGGTCACAGCTGCGCTGGTCGCCCTGGTTGCCTACAATCCGCAAGTGGTCAAAGTGTGGATCGTCGTAGTGATAATCGGTCGCGAGTTCCTGATTTCGGGGCTGCGTTCCATTGCCGCATCGGAAGGATTCACCATCACTGCAAGCGAACTCGGCAAATTGAAAACCGTGATTCAGATCGTCGCAGTTGTCTCGGCGATCCTGGCCCACCGCTGGGATCACTGGCAAATCGGGTTCGTAGTGATTCCGGTCAAGTGGTACGCAATCGCCGCGATTTACTTCGCCGTGGTCGTCTCAACCGTATCCGCCGTGGATTACTTTATCGGCTTCTGGAAAGAAATCGACCACGCCTCAAAGGATCGCCGCCAGGCAGCCGTGCTCTCGCGCGGCAAGAGCGTGAAAATCACCTAAGACAGGCGCTAGTGACTAGGGATGGGTAACCGTCACTATTGCCTATAGCCTAGTCCCTATTGCCTGCTTTTATCACTGCCCCAACTCATACCGCACCTCAGCCAACGCAGTCTGGTAGCCGTAGCGCGCCGTGGTGTTGTCGATTTCAGCCTGCGTCTGGGCCAACTGGGACTGCGTGAGCTCGACGATGCTACTCAGACCCAGCTTGTACCGGGCCTTCGCCAGGTCTAGAGCCAGGTTCGATTGATCGAGCAGTTGCTGCGTGACACCTATACGCTGGAACGCGGTCTGCGCGTTGAGCACGGCTGTGCGCACGTCGCGAGCAATGGTGTCGCGCAAATTCCGTACGTCTTCCTGCGCTGCTTGCGCGCGGAGCTTTGCCTCCTTCGCATCGGCGCTATAGAGAAACCCGTCAAAGACAGGAATACTGATATTGGCGCCGGCCACGCCATACCATGACGATTGAATCTGATCGGCGCGCACAGGTGCGGCGCCTGCCGCGGCAAGCGCTGAGACTGTCGGCATCCACAGGTCGCGCTCGGCGTTGCTGAATTGTGTGGCCGACGCGTACTTATCATTCAGTGCAGCCAGATCGGGACGAGTCGCGAACGCCGTTTGAAGCAGCGCATCGGGGTCCTCAGGAGCAGGAGGCGGATTTCCAACCGACTCATCCACCAAGGTGTACGGCTGATTGGCCTCGTTGCCCAAAACATTGTTCAGCTCGGCCAACGCCGCCTGCTCATTATTCCCGGCGTCGAGCAACATCAGGTTCGACTGAGAAAGTTGCACATTGCCCAGGCTCAGGTCGAGGTCAGACCTCACCTTGGCTTTGGTCAGCGCGCCAATCTGGTCGACCGTGGCCTGGCGCTGCGCGACGGTTTGCTGTGCTACTTGCAACACAGCCTGCGCGGTAAGCGCCTTGTAAAATGCTTCGTCGACTGCCAGTCGGATATCGAGATTGGTGGCGTGCTCGCTTTCTAACTGCGCCTTCGCATTGGACTGTGCGCTAAGCACAAGATTATGCGTGCGGCCAAAGTCGGTAATAAGCTGGCTCACGGTCAGGCCGCCGGCGGCGCGATTGTAGACCGCGGAATTGGAAAGATAGCCAGCAGTGATGCGGCTGTTCTCATGCGCGCCCACTGCCGTCAATTCACCAGTCAGGGTGGGCAATTCAGTTGAGCGTACCTCGCGCGTGACTTGGGTCTGCGCCAGCGCCAGCAAGTGTGCAACGCTGATGTTCGGATTGTTGCGCAACGCCATCTGCTCTGCGTCTGCAACGGTGAGCCTGGGGCCGGTAACCAGGGTTGAGGTTCCGGGTGCGGCAGCGGGCGCTTGTTGCGCGGCAGCATCGCTTGCGGTTTGCCCCGCCGGCTCCATCAGCAAATGCACCGCAGGCGCGGACGGCAGCGTAGAATTCTGGGCCGGCACGGCATTCGCAGCAAGCGCAAAAGCGCAGGCGCCGAGCGCCATTCGTGCCAGCATTCGATTGCGATTATTCATGTGCGCCTCCTTCTGCAGCCGTCTCAAGATGTTCGCCTCGACCGTGAATAACGAGATAAACGGCGGGAACCAGAAACACTGTCACCACAACCGACAGCCCCAGCCCCCCGATAATGGCGCGAGCCAGAGGCGCATATTGCTCACTGCCGGCCTCGAGCCCCAGCGCCATGGGAATCATGCCCAGCAAAGTGGCCAGAGATGTCATTAGAATCGGGCGCAGGCGCACGCGGCACGACTCCACCGTTGCTTTGAGCGGCGACATGCCCTGTTTGCGCAGCGTGTTGGTGAATTCAACAATCAGAATGCTGTTCGACACAACGACGCCGGCCATCATGATTACGCCCATCAGCGACATGATGTTGAGCGTGCTGCCGGTAATCAGCAGAATCAGCGCCACCCCGGCCAGGCCCGGCGGAATCGCCATGAGAATGATGAATGGGTCAACGAACGATTTGAACTGGGCCATCAGAACCAGATAGACCAGCAGAATCGCGATAATCAGCCCGACGCCGAACTGGTGGAACGCCTTGTTCATTTCCACTACCGCCCCGCGCACGGCAATCACGGTGTTTTTGTCGTGCTGGGTCTGGGCCACCAGCTTGTCCACCTGCGCGCCAACGGTTTGCAGCGCCTCGGTATTGGGAGCTACAAAGATGTCGATCACGCGGCGAATCTGGTAATGGTCAACCTCGGTGGGGGTGTTGATTTGCTTGATGTCGGCAACCGCACCCAGAGGAACATACCCGGAGGTATGATCACCCTGGAAGAGCTGCGCTGAATTCGGTTCCGCTTCGCGGCCTTCCTGTGAGGGGCCATATCCTTGTGGCCGCACTCCACGCAGTGGAATACTCTTGAAATCTTCCATCGACATGTTGTCGATCCATCGGTTCGCATACTGCACCGTCACCATGTAATTGTTGCCGCTTTTCGGGTCGATCCAGTAGCTGGGAGCCACCATGCCGTCTGAAGTGAGCGCGGTTATTACGTTGTCCACCACATCTTTTGCCGATAGCCCAATCAGGCTGGCGCGCTCGCGGTCAATGTTCAATAGTAGGCCAGGATAGTTAATGCTCTGGGGAATGTAGACGCTGCTTACGTTCGGAATCTTCTGAATCTTGCCGGCCAATTGTTGCGCCAGTCCGTAAGCACCGTCCATGTCATTCGATTTGATTTGAATATCGATGGGCGCCGGCAATCCTTGATTAATCACGCCGTCGACCAGGCCGCCTGCCTGGAAATAGGTCGAGAGCTCCGGCATCTGGCGCGACAACTCTGCCTGCACGCGCCGCATGTATTCATAGCTACCGATGCTGTGGTCTTCTTTTAGACTCGTCTGCACAAAGGCCGTGTCCATGGATGCATTGGTGGTGTAGATGGCAGATAGATCGGGATAAACTCCGATGTTCGAAACAATCATGCCCAGGTCTTTCGGCTTCACCACGCTGCGAATGATGTTCTCGACCTTCGCAATATATTGGTCGCTCACTTCCAGGCGAGTGCCGCTGGGCATGCGGACGTTAATAATGAATTGCCCAGGATCGGTTCGCGGGAAATACGCGCGGCCCAGGAAAGGGAAAGTGACCGCCAGAATAATAACCACACCGCCAAACATTACCAAGGTCGCAAAGCCGGGTCGCTCGAGCACGCGGAAAGCGAGCGAGGCGTACCAATCCAGCATCCGTTCAAATCGGCGATTGAAGTACAGAAGGAAACGCTTGAAGACGTTCGGCTTTCTTCCTTGCACGGCGTCCAGCTCGCCTTCGTGTTCAAAGCCATGCGGATCGAGGCGAACGAACAAGGAGCAGAACAGCGGCACCACCGTCATGGCCAGGAAATAGGAGGCAAAGATCGACAACACCACGCCCATGGCCAGCGGCGTAAAAATGTACTTGCTCACACCGTTGAATCCGGTGACGGGGAAGAACACGATCGCGGTAGTAAATGTTGCAGCCAGAACCGCCATCGAAACCTCAGTGCCGCCCTCTTCCGCTGCCTGGTGAGGCGATTTTCCCATCTCCATGTGGCGAAAAATGTTCTCGAGCACAATCACGCCGTTATCGATAAGGCGCGAGAAGACCAGCGCAAGTCCGCCCAGAAGCATCGTGTTGATTGAGCCACCCATCGCATTCGTCAACAGCAGGCAAACCAGCATCGAAAGTGGAACTGCCAGCAGCACGGCCAAAGTCGCTCGTGGACTGCCAAGGAAAATCAGGATCATTACTCCGGTCAGCACCAGGCCGATGCCCGCTTCGCGTGAGACGTTGCTGATGGCCAGCTTGACGAAGAGTGACTGGTCAAAGACAACAGCCACGTGCAGCGCGGCGGGTATGTCGACCAGATTCTTGACGGCGTCTTTGATTCCGTCCACGATGCTGATCGTGTTGCTGCCTCCGCCCTGTTTGAAGATCGGCACG
>Ga0302281_10000682_pt1 | contig 25082 bp, 22 predicted proteins | sample III_Fen_E1_2_FD_198762 | JGI IMG/M metagenome (GOLD analysis project Ga0302281, IMG submission 198762) | Peat permafrost microbial communities from Stordalen Mire near Abisko, Sweden - III_Fen_E1_2 | ecosystem: Environmental > Terrestrial > Soil > Wetlands > Permafrost | place: Sweden: Abisko...
TTGTTTCTAATTATATTGCCCCCCCCCCCCCCGCTTCTTCCATCAAAATTCAGGATTTTCAGGTCCCAGGCCAGTTGAATAAGCCCCAGGAAAAGGTTTCTGTGCCCCAGCTGGGCGTATCTATTAATACTTTTCTGGGTCTTCCGACTTTCTTTTTGACGGGCGCAACTTCAGGCTGTTTTTCCTCAGGTTTTTCTTTAACAACCGGGATTGGTTTAGCGTTAAGTCTCTCGAAAACATCATCCAAATAAATAGTTCGATCCGCTACGCTTAACAGCTCCCTATACTGGCCGTCCCGGAACAGTCCTAATTCCAGGTGGACTCCTAGTTCTTTCACCTGCGATAAAGCCGATATTAAATCGGTGTTATCGGTAATGACGATGGCGGTATCAAAAATAGCTTTGGCCGAATAATAGACTATTTCAGAAGCGAATTTTACATCCGCACCGATCTCTTTAAACCCCCCTTCGCGCGTTGGAACTAAACGACCGAGATGCAATTCCAAATTAGGCGTCATGGATAATGAATCCAAAAAGGGCTGCTGGGTTTTGTACTGTTCTGGGGACAAAGACGGATCGTACGCGGAATTGTAATAATGAGTTTTTACCAGGTGACGGTCGGGGCCGACAATGGTTTTGGAAAATTCATAATAGTCGACTCTTGTCGCCCGATTATTTCGTTTAAGACCAAAATAAAGACTACTTCCGTCGATAAATACACAAACCTTATTCACATTGCCCTCAAATATTTAATCCACTTCCAGAACAACTTAATTTTAACTTGTTTAAAGGCAAATGGCATAGAAACAAATCGATTATTAGGAAGCTCTATCAGGGATGCCACTTCGACCGTTCTCCTCGCTAGTGGAATCATCGACGTTATTTATTGATTTTGGATATTGAAAGAAAACTTCCGGTTCTAAACCAAGCTTTAATCCCAATTTAATTACATTATCCAAACTGATTTTTCTAAGATTTTTCGTTTTGGTGGATTCCCAATATTGTAAGGTTCTTACGGGGAAACCAATTTTTTCAGCAAATTTTTCTTGAGTTAGCCCCATTTCACGCCGAATTTCGGCGATCCGAAGATGGATTATCTTTATTCTTTGTTCAACTTTTTTTTCCAAAGACATAAGTGGCATGATCTTCTAACCAATATTTGAAGACCACGCCCACGCGTGGGCGTGGTCTTCAATTCATAAAGCACCCAAAATGAGTGGAAATTTGGGGAGGGCTTTATGAAGAAGAATACTGCTATCATTTTGGGAATTTTACTTTTTGTAATTTCAGCTGTTATCGGTTCAATGGGCTGTAAAAATAGCGGTCCCTCAACTCCATTCGATCTTCCTTTTACCCCGACGCCGACCTTTACTTCAATTTTCACTCTTACTCCGACATCAACCCCGATTGTTCAGGTTATGGGTCCCGTAAATGTTTTTGTCCAAGATAAAGGAGTGGGAGTTCCGGGACTGATGGTCGAGGCCATTCCGCCTTCGGGTGTGACCGTGTATAGCCAGGCTACTACGGCCAGTGGTACCGCTTCTTTTAATCCGCCTAACCTGCAATTAGGGACATGGACATTTATCGTTCCTGCCCAAACACCTTTTCCATATGCGCCTAGCACTATAACCATGCCGGTTTCGGTCGCTAATGAAACGGCCAATTTCAATTCCGCTGGAGCGACCGTCTATCTTACGCCAACGGTTCCGGAGGGATTTACTTCAACAAATCCAGGAACACCATTCACATGGAATCTCATCTATAGCCAGCCTGGAAATTTGTTTGTTCCTGCACAACTAGTTTTTTCGGGATTTCCGACAAATTGGAGTGGGTCATATGGCCCAGGGACGATTGGGTACGGTAACGCCGACACAGCCTCGGTCACTGTGGTTGGCGTCAACTGTGTTGATAAACAACCTAGCTTTGCGGTCACGATGATTGACTCGCAATCATTCCCCCGCGCTTACAGCACCCAACAGACAATCGCAAAAGATTTCACCTCGACCGTTACGGTTACATGGAACACCACCGGACTCAACGCGGAATTTTGCAATGACGGTACTGGAGTTGGAGTCGTTAATGGAACCCTGACGGTTTCTACATCCAATACCTGTGCTTACGATGTCAATGTTTCGGTTTCACTGAACGTAGGAGATTGCTGTTACAGCTTGTTTCAAACACCCAATGGAAACGTATCGGGCTCTGAATGCGGAGGAGGTTCGGTTAATTTTGGTACTGGTTCCTATAACTGCACCACCTATAGCGGAGCCACTTGGGGAAGTTTCACATGTTCTTATAACGGCACAACCAATACGGTGAGTGTGCCGACATCCGGTTCAGCCCAACTTCTAAACGTTAACTACTAAGGACCGGATGATGAAAATAATTTGTGGTCTGACGCTTATTTTCCTTTTGACGGGTTGTGGAAAAGCCCCTTCCGGTCCAACCGGACCCCAAGGGCCTACAGGAACCGGAACCACTTCATTTCAAGCTGAATTTGAGGAAGGGGTATATCCCGATAGCGGATATGTCGGGGTAGATACCCATTGGCTGGATGGAAGTAACCCCAATAACGCGCCGGGTACAGGCGGGATTGAAATAGCTACAGGAGTCACAACCTCGAATGTGGCTTTAGGATTGGCGCGGTTTGATCTTTCATATGGAATCCCTTCAAACGCCAACATTGTCGCCGCAAGCCTTCAACTTATAACCCAAACAAATAACACTTTATCTTCAGGAACTTATGTTTTTGGAGTTCATCAAATCATTTCACCCCCAGCGGGACAGGTGCCCTGGAATGATTCCAGTTCATGGGATGTTCTTGTTGCACCGTATGGATGGAACGGAGGAACAAGTTCTCCCATCACGTCGGGTGTGAATTACAACACTTCGCCTATGGACGCCGTGACTGTCACCGCCGCGCAGGTCAATTCAACTCAAGTTTTACTTTCTTGGAACATTACTTCGTCCTTAGCCCAAGTTTGGGTCAATACCGCAAACAACAATTACGGAATGTTGATTTCGCCTGAGCCTGAGACCAGTGGAACCCTTTCTGGTTTTATTTCGTTTTGGGACAACACGGGGAACACTCAACAAAAACCAAAAATGTTAATCGAATACACCGTTCCATGAGGGGAAAATGATGAAGAAAATTGTAATTCTTTTGGGGTGGTTACTCATTGCCGCACCAACGGTTTTGGCTAATCCAGCAAGTCCAACACCTACTTCAACAGTAAGTCCAAGTCCGACTCCGATAGTGGATTCGACCACGAAATGGGTTCCACCCCCGGATGTTGATAACGACTCAAAAACGTTTGATGCGAACGTGGCTGCCCATTTTTCAAATGATTCATCCAGAAACCCCGACTATTCCTTGTTTGATCTATCGGCCGTTCGTCAGTTGGATGAAAACGATGTTTCCGCAGTTGGTAAAGTCCGCTTCATCAAACCCTTTTCCAGTTCTGACGATGAACTGGAACTAAGGGAGGCCAATGTTTCTCTCTCGGAGACTTGGATAGAGTTCAGGATCGGTCGGATGGATTTGTCCGATATTGTTAGCACCGCCCACTTTTTTGGCAGGTATCCCTTGATGGGGGAAAGGAGGCTGGACGGAATAAAAGTTTACATTCCCTTCAAGTTCTTTTTCGGGGTCGAGGATTACAAGGGCGTTTCAAGCCCACCAACGTCGCTTAGTTTCTTTTATTTCCCAACTCTTTTTTCAACCCAGGACGCGGTAATTGACGGTTCCCAAGGTTTTTTCATGGGACAGGCCCGGATGAAGCTTGATTTTGGGGACCTACGAACCGTATTACTTTTCAACCTTGGGGCCAGTTCGTCGGATTTTTATAACTATAGCTCCGCGAGCGGAAATCCCACCTATTCCATTTGCGGGGAAGCGGATCTAGCGAAAAATTACAGCCTTTACTTTGAGTATGGAGTCCAAAATTCCACTGATTCCGGGGATACGGGCGCTTTTGTTTTAGGGACAAAGCTTTCTCACCTGTTCACATGGGACTTCATATCTGTGGATCAGATCATTTTCGAAGTTCAAATTCCCATCGGTGACAACCCGAACGACCCCTTCACAGGGGGTAATGGTATCAATCCTTCTTTGGGTGGTACTCCACAAACAGCCATCTATGGAAGGGCACGGATACGAATTAGGTCTGTTTTCATCAACTTCAACATCACCGATTCGATGAACGATTACACCTTCGCGAGACTCAACAGTTCCAACATCAATACATCTTTGCCTATTCCTATAGGCGGTGGAAATGAAACGGATGGCCTTGAGATTCCTCTGTCCTCAACCAGCTACAACAATTTTGTATTTAGCGTTGATGTGGGGGTTTCGTTTTGAAACCCATAGGTTTTTTCATTATTTCGATTCTGGTTTCACCCGTTTTGGCTGATGAAAATCCATTCATTTCTGTTCGGGATAGGGATCAATGGGCCATTGAGCAGGTCATGGAACATAAAGCCCCCGATGACTTTGGCATTGGGATCATTAACCGCCCGGCACGAAAGACCCCAACAGTTCTGGCTACATCGACACCATTTCAGACCAAAACCTACAACTTCCAAACCGAAACCGACCAAGCCAAGGTCATGACATCCATTACGGACATGGGTTCCAATTTCATCATTGATGTTTCCAGTGACCAAGTTATTCAAGGATGGCTTTTAAAACGCCAATCAACCCGTGAAGTCTTTCTCAGAGGACATGCTCCGGATGATAACCCCTATAAATGCCGAATCCGTGTGAACCGTCCCTATCTCAAGGATTTTGGGTTAACCGTTTATGTAACCGATGACAGCGACCCCGCATTTGTGCAGCTGTTTTGAGGAGACAAACGATGGAAACAAATAAATCAGTCACAGGTAATGCACGAATGCTTCATCCATCCTTTTTCCAATACCTGTCCGTTTTTATTGTGCCGTTGGCCCTTTTTCTTTTGATTCCAATTGGGGTGAAGATTGTTTACGTCCTGATGACGTTTTGGATTTTTGAACTTCTCCTACTTTTTTGCGTATGGCTGTTACTTGCCACCACGAGTTATGCCATTCAAGCCGACAGGATAGAGATTCGGTGTGGAATTTTTGTTAAACGTTCCACGACGATTTCTTTCGACAAGATCATCAACGTCACCTGTAAACAAACCATCTTCCAGAGGCTTTTCGGAATTGGGGATATTTTCATTGAACTCCCTGGGATGGAACCTGCTGGAATCATTTTCTCAGGTATCGAAAAGCATGAAAAGACAGCGGGCCTTATTTTTTCTTTGAAAAATAGAGGTTCCGTATGAGAAGTGTTTTTCTTTTTGTTCTCACCTTTTTTGCTTGTTCGCTGTTATTCGCGGATTCAACGCCGGATGACCCCAAAGTGGAAGAAGCCTTGAAGGCTAATGTGGTGGATTTTAGGGATTGGCTGATGAAAGAGCTTTCCCAATTTCCGAAGGTCGAAACGAACAGACGGGTTTTGGTCTCCAGGAAATACTTTGTTCCACCGAAAAAGAATATTACGACCAGTCAATATAATCAGGCCGCCAAGTCCAATTGGGTGAAATCTCAGGTCATGCAGGAACTTTCCGTTTTGAGTCAACAGCTTTCCAATACCGCAGGGACAGCCTACGCGCCACAAAGTGCCAGCCAGCTCCAACAATACTCGGTTCAATTACAACAAAGTGATGATCCGCAGTTTCAACAAGTGGGAGCGCTGTACAACCAGGAAGCCCAGGCTTTACAGACTGGGAATGTCCAAGGTGCCGATCAGGCGGCCAGCCAGGTCGCCGCTCTTCCCCTGCCCTACGTTGCTCCCGGATACCAACCTAGCCAAACCGAAAGCTCATTGGCCGATACGCTTCATCAGATCATCGGGTCGATCATCGGGGCGGTGCTAGAGGCGGCCGTTGATGTTTATGGTGGACCTGTGGGGATTTCGCTTGCTTCGCCAGTCATTCAGTCAGTTTTTGGGGGCGGGCAGAATACAGGAAGTGTCTTTGCGACTGGACAGATGTTGGTCGGACAGTCGTCAGGAACATCCATATCGACGGGATTTAATCCGGTAACTGCGTTAACGAATATCAGTAGCAACACGATACAACCCAATGGAAGTGTTGCTATTCAGCAGGGAAGCGCGGCTCTGCAACAACTTGGAAGCGTCAATGTGAAGCAGTTGCAATCACAAAATTCGGCTAATGCGGGCGGGGCACCACCAGCACAATAATTTCAAGGAGTAGGATTATGAGAAGAGAAAAGTTGGTTTGGATTAGGGGAGTTGGAATAACGGTTTGGGTTTTCATGTTCGCGGTACAGGCTTGGTCTCAAGCTTTGGTTAGTATGCCAGAGTTGTCTCCGGTCAAAACACTCATTCTTTATCTTCTTGATGCGTATGGCTTTTGGAAGATTTTGCAGTGCATCAAGAATGTCCTGGATCATTTAGCTGAGTCCAGCAAGGGAGACCCGACCGCCAAGGACAGGATATGGGGAAGCGTTTTGGCAATCGTGGGCATCCTTTTGGTGGGGGTTGTTTTAAACGTCATCATCCTCAAGGCCGGTCAGTATGGAGCGCAACCTGTCAGTTCCGTTTTGGCCGGGAATTGATGGGAATGTTCTTTCCTCTTATTTTTCTGGGTCTCTTTCTGGGGACTTCGCCTCTTTGGGCGCAATTGGTATCCACTGGACCCTCACAGCAAACTATTGAACAGGGAGTCTCGGCTGGGATTTTTGATTCCATGGCGGCACATGCGGGAGATTGGGTCGCCAATGGAATGAACAAAATCGGTAATTGGGCTTTGCAGACTTTGTTTGGGATTTACGATCAATACATTGGCACTTTCCTAATATACATTCCCAACTTGGCCTCGCCAAACACCTACACGGCCCTTACGGGAGGCAATGCCGTTCAAGTGGTTTTGAATATTTTGGAAATCACCAGTGGGACAGGAATTTTTATCCTGATCGTGGGGTTTGTTATCGACACGGGACAAAGATCATCGGGACTTTGGAACAGGTTTGTGGAGCCAAACCTTGTCATCGGGTTTGTGGCGGCATTCCTTTGTCTTTTCGGCTGGCCTTCTATTTTTTCTTATTTATCAATCGGCGTGACGGCCATGGGGTACTACCTTTATAACCAGAACACTTTGCAAACTTCGGGGGTCTTGGAGGGGTTCCAGAATATAAATATCAACGCAACCACAGGGAGCAGCCCAATTCAGTTGGCTCAATATAACTTCCGGGGAAATTTCATCACGATCCAGGGTGTGGCATGGAACCTGATTTATTTGGTTTCCTTGGGTTTGGTGGTTCTGGGTTTATACAACTGTTATTCCGCCATTTCGGCGGGGGACTCCCAAAAAGGCAGTTCCCGGTTTTTCCAAGCAATGGCGGGACTGATCCTCATTCTCGGGATGCCTACCCTAGTGCATGTGATGATCACTGAAGGGGCAGACACGATTAGCAGTCAATCGTCGGTTACCCAATCGATTATTCCCGGACAAACTCAGACTTTCTCCCTTCAAGGTTTAATTCAATCAAATGGAATTCAATTTCCCCAACAAGCAGGACAAGCATCACAAAATATTGGAACTGCGGGCACAACAACACCGACTACGAGCCGGTTGGCCGAGTTTTCGGCAGGACTACTCGAATGTGGAGTTGCCATTTGGGGACTCATCATCTGCTTTGCGGTAATCTTCGCAAAGTTTTTCCAGATTTTGAATTTGTGGGTTCTATTTGTTTTGGGGCCGATCTTTATCGGCTGTCTTGGTCATCCGGCAACAGCTCCCATCTTTTGGGGCGCGGCTAGGTATTTCATCAAACTTCTTCTCTATTCGGTGATATGGGCCATCACTCTCGTTGGTTTGTACCTCATCCCCAACATCAATTGGGGAATAGAAACCATAGGGGTGAACAGTTTACTCACAGCGGTAGCGGTATTGGCCGGCCTTCAGCTTATTACGAACGGTCATGAATTCGCCTCGTTATTGACATCATTTTCAGGCGGGAATCTTAGCGGACAGGGCTACAAGGAATTCACACGTGACACTAAGAGTGTGGTTAAAGGTGCTAATCAAGCAAGGTTGGGAGTATTTGGAGTCGGTAAAACTTTGACGGGGGAGTCGAGCCAGGCTATGGCGGCGGCAGGAGGGGCTTTGGCCGGTTCCATTATTCCAGGTGTCGGGTCTGCCGGTGGGGCCTTGGTAGGGCAAAGGACAATGCAGGGTTTTAACTCCGTCATGAAATTGGGAGGCTTGGGCGGTAAGCCAACGAGAAACGGTCCGAATAACCCCGTTTCAAAATTTTTCCAAAAGGTTTCAGGTGGTTCCATTTCCAAGAGCCTTAACAGAGATGCCCGTGACCCAAACTCTATTTCCTCCGATGAGAAGAAAAAACGTGAACTCGTGGGTGATTACGCCAAGAAGCTTCAAGGAATAAAAAATAAAAAGCCTGGCAGTGGCTCTACTGGAAGCAGTGGTGGTTACGGCTCTAAAGGTACGAGGAACGTTTAAATGGCGATACCGCTCGAGAAGGAATCCAAAATGTGGGGACTTTTTTATTCCTCCGACTTTAACAAACTCATGATTGTTTTTATCGGGGATGCGTTGGGCTTTGTGGCTTTTTTCGCCTTATGGGGATTGCAAGGGTCGTTGGTTCTGTTCTTCGCGGTTCTAACCGTTTCGACTGTCTATTTCGTAATGAAAAGTTTTTGGCCAGAAAAGCACTTGGAAAACATTATTCATTATCACCGGGAACCAAAGCGTTATTTTCCCGGTGGAGAAGACAGCGAGTTATTTCCATGAGAAATTTTTTCAATCCAAAACCGAACGAACGTTCAGCGGTTGCTGGACTTTTGAGGATAAGGGCCGTGGGGCCGGGATATTTGGTTTTGCGGAACCCGGAACAATATGCCTGTCTTTTCAGGGTGGAAGGGGGACTCAATCCATGGATGGAAGACCCGGATGTATTAGGAGAAAAGGTAAGAAAACTGGACGCCGTTTTATCCGATTTGAGGAATGGGGAGGAAGTCCAATTCCTGACCAAAAGGGTCTTGGCCGATGTGGAAGAGGTAATCGAGCGTTATGACGCAAGAATCCATGAGAACGCCCCTGAAGTGTTTCAAAACCAATACCCGGAATTTCTTCGCAATTGGCTTAGGCGTTTTTATGAAGAGCAAAGGATATGTAACTATCGTTCCTACATTCTTTTCACGGTACAAATACCACGTACTGCTAAGAATGAAAAAGAAAAGAATTTTCAAAAAATTGAGGAAGTTCTTCGGCGTGGGAGATCATGGGCGTCCCAATTGAATGTTGTTGGAATGGAAACTGTTGAAGCAACCGAGGAAGAAATATGTACCCTTCTTTTTGAAGAATTTTCCCTTCAAAGATTCCATGGAAACCCCGAAAGGTTTAAGAAGGCTTCAGGCTTCTCCGGTGGTTCTTTTGGAATCCAAACTCTCAGGGAAATGCTGGTGACTTACCCTTGGGATTTCAGCAATCCGACTTATTTCAAAGTGGGAGATACTTTCGGGAAAACACTCTACGTTACCGAATTTCCAACTTTCAATGAGCAGAACTTATTCTTTCAGGAACTTTACGAGCAGACCGATGATTTCAAAATTTCTCTTTTCACCAAAGGCGTAGACCTTTTCCGTGCCCAGTCCATAGTTGAGAAACAAATCCAAAGCGACCAAGGGGCCTTGTGGAAAAGGCAGAATGTGATGAACTTCGAGGCCAAAGCCGCTTTGGACTATCGTCAAAGTGTTCTTTCTTTGGTTTCGGAACGAAAGACATCACTCGCAAAGTTCTCTCTATATGTAACCTTGTTTTCGGATAGTTCTCAAAAGCTTATTTCCAGTTATGAGAGTCTTTCGAGGATGTTTAAAAACGTCCATCCTTTATCTGGATATGCGGAACAGAAAAATCTTTTCCTTTCCACCCTTCCCCAAGCAACCGATGTTGCCAACCATGAACACCTTCAAGCCACGGCGATTATTGCCAACGCCATACCCTGCCTTGCTGACCCATTGGCCAACATGGATGGAGTTCCTTTGGGGAAAACGCTGTCTGGTGAAATGGTTCACCTGAATTTATGGGATAGGGAAACAGAAAACTGGAATGTTTTGGTGGTGGGTTCGTCTGGGACAGGGAAGTCTTTCACCATTAATCAGCTTCTTATCAAAAATCTACCCATGAACCCCTACGTCATGATTATCGACAAGTCCCAATCGTATAAGACTCTTTGCCGGTTGGCGGGTGGTCGTTATCTCAATTACGACCTAGAGAGTAAGCATCATCTCAACATCTTTGACTATCCCTTGGATGAGGTAAAAGCCTTGGATGGGGAAATTGACCCCGATCATATTGCCAGCATCATCATGTATTTGGGTGTTGTCCTCGCCAATATCAAGGAAAACCGCATTGAAGAGGCTGAGGAGCTAGACAAGGCCCTTCTTCAGGAAGCGGTCAAACAGACTTACCGAAATGTCATCGGCGAGGGGCGGACGCCTCTTTTATCTGACTTAAAAGAAACCCTGTTAAAAACAGCCGATGACAAAAAAGTTCCGGCAGAATTCCAATACATATGCCGAAAACAAGCCGAAGTTCTGAAGCTATACACAGGTAAAGGAATGTACGCCAACCTGACGGATAGGGAATCCACCGTCAAGGCTGACAATTCTTTTATCGTTTTCGACACTTCTGGCATTAGCGACAACGACAAGAAAGCTATTGGACTGGCCGTCTTTACCATTTCAAATTATTGCTTGAGTAAGGCAAAAGAAAACAAGGAACTCAATCGACTTTCCCAGCTCGCCATGGATGAGTGTTGGTATTTGGCCCAGTATCCCGCAGGGTTGGCCTTCCTTCTAAGAATCGCTAAAACCGCTCGGCATTTTAGGCTTCAACCCATCTTCGCTACGCAGGAAATTGGCGAGTTTTCAGGGGTCAAAGGTGTGGAAGCGATTCTTAAAAATACTTCTACCAAAATCCTTTTAAAACTGGTTGGGGACGACATTGATCATGCCAAAGGGCTCTTACAACTCAACCCCAATCAAGTAGAAAAAATAATGAACCTTCATATGGTCAAAGGGGTTTATTCCCAAGCCATGATTCACCAAACCCTACGCCAGGGAATCGTAAACATTTATCCCGATGAATTGGCTTACCACATCGCTACTACCTACGGCCCAGAAGCGGCGATTCGTGATCGTTACCTTGAAACTTATGCCCCCGATGAAGACCCGGTATCAACTCTTGGGGCAATTGCCAAGTGGATGGATGACAAGGAAAACAATAGCGTTCTCAAACCCATATCCAAGGAGAAAGAAGTTATTTCAAAGAAAGTTGAAGAGGTTTCGATGAAATGACCGAACCAGAAAAGAAAGATGAATTCAAATTTCTTGATGACATTGAGGATCAGCCGAAGAAGAACGGTTATACGGGAAAAATCATGATTGGACTGGTGATTGCGGGATTAGGACTTGGATCAACTTTTTTGTGGGGAAAATTTGGCGTAAGCCAGAGTTTAACGCAAAACAAAAATTCACAGACAAGCGATCCCAAGAGTGATCAGACAGATACCCAATATGTGAACGTTATCAATTTCGCGGAAAAATTCACCATCATGGCTTTCAACTTGAGTTACACAGACATCAACCATCAAACGGACAAGGTGGGAAACCTGATGACCGATAACCTGATGTCCTATTACCAGGAGGCCTTTTTGGACCCGAAATGGGTTTCTTTTCTTGTTAACAACAAGGCCTACGTCTCGTATCAGGAGATTGAACGCTCTAGCGTGGAAAACACGGATGGAACCCACTTTTGGGTCAAGGTGATCGGTAAGAACCTATACAACTCTGACTTTAGGGGAGCGGGGTCTCAAATTGAATTACCGTTTAACCTTGTTGTGGTAGTGAAAAAAGAAAACGGGAATCTGGTTGTGACTAACTTTCAGAGGCTTTGATGGACGAAAAATCGATCCTGAGAATCAACTCTGATTTGGCAAAAAGATACTTGGAAGGCAATTTATATCAGGACTCGAAGTGGAGAAAAGTCTTGCAAGTGTTAGATGAACTAGAAAAAAGATATGAGGTTAATAACGGAAATTCTGGCCCCTGGAATGTATGGGTTTACGCAGAGTTTAAGTGTCCCAATTTGATATTGGGGTTTATCAGTGGCTTGCACAAGCGTTACACAAAGTTAGCTGAAAGTTTGGTTTTTTTAGCTAATACCGACTTTCTTTTGGGGATTTACATGTTTGTGGTCAATGACGAGGACGGAAGACTGACGATAACGGATTTTTTAAGGATCAACTAATGGATGATAACACTCTACAAATTAACCCCGAATTAGCAAGGCGATGCCTCCAATCAGCCCACCTATATATAGAGACTAACCGCCATAGAGAGGCCTTGAGGCTATTTGATGCCCATCTGGAAGCCGCGAATATTTACGCCAAATTCCGAAAGCCCCAATCGATCCTCAAAGTCATTAATAGGCTTCACAATTTCTCACCTAAAACCCCTGAAAGCTTGGTTCTTTTAGCAAGAGCTCAATTCCTTTTAGAGCTTTATCCCGATTGTGAGGAATCCCTTAAAGAGATTTTTTCGAAGAAAAGGGATTTTCCTGAGGCCATGGCCTTGGAAGCGGAATTATGTCTGCACACCGGGAAGTATGAAATGGCCATTGAAAAATTCGAATCTCTGAGCCATCGACACCCCAAAAACTATAACTATTTAACACTGCTGGCTTTGGCTCATTACGCCAGTAAGCGCTATCACAGGACTATCACCCTATGCACCACACTTATTCAGGCAGGTGTTACCGACACTAAAACTATTCGATTGTACGAGATGGCGAAACGAAAAAAGAGAAAGGAGGCACTTGGAAAACTGAGGAAAGTTAAACCCTTGAAGTGGCTATTTGCCCAAATTTTTGATCCGTTCCTGGAGAAGGAGATGAGAGCCGATTCAGAAAGCCAAACAACTCAGGAAGATCTGGTGCAGGAGACTTTGGTGGATCACAGAACAGGACTTTTAAATGACCGGGCGGCAGTCCAACAAATACCCGCCTTAGCCGCCCGTAGAAAGAATAATTTTTACTTATGTATGGCCGATATCGACTTTTTTAAATCCTTCAACGATGTCCACTACAACCATCAAGTCGGGAACGCTGTTTTAAAAGCCCTGGCAAAGGCTGGACAAAAAATATTCTCCAAAAACAACATTTGGCGATATGGAGGAGAAGAAATTGTTTGGGTTTTGGATAGTTCCGAAGCACAGGTTATCGAAAAGGCGGAGGAGTTTCGAAAGTATTGCGAAGAAAAGGTGGTCGATGAAGCCAATGAGATTATTAAAAAAGAAGGAATTAAACATTTTGCGGATGGGTTGGACCACGCAAAAGATGAAACCTTCTTTATCCACTATCCCGTGACCATCAGCCAAGCGGTTGTTCTTTGGGGCGAAGACGGAACAAACCTGGAAAGCGTTTTAACAGCGGCGGATCAGGGCCTATATACAGCCAAGGAAAGCGGTCGAAATTCAGTTGTCTACAGGGGCGATCTCAAGAGTAGCGGGAAACGGCCCATTAAGTACACGCCTGAAATGCTCGGAATTCTTCACGAACTTTCTGTCGAAAAAGGTTCGCCCCATTGGTGGGATCACGTTAAGGGACTTTCTGATAAGTCACGGGAAGAGTCTCTGGAGTACGCGAGGAATACTTTGAACGAAAAGGAGGTGATGAAGAAGTAGTTAGCGGATTGAAAGTAAAAAACATTTAAGGAGAAATGATATGGGATTAAAAGTCAGGATTACCAGGATGTTTCCGTATGACGGGGAACACACGAAGGCTTTTGTTGGAGCGAAGGTACAAATATCTGGTCGTGTCTTTGGTTACAACGAATTGACGCTGGTGCAAAAGAAGGATGGTAACGGGTTGTTTTTGGGTCTTCCATCAAGACCAGGAAGGCAGGAAGGAGAATATCACGACATTTGTTATATGGACCCTAATACAAGAAAGGAAATTGAAAAGATAGCGATTGCCGAATATCAAAAGAAGATCAAAGAAAAACAGTCTGCTGAAATTTAAGCCTAATCGAGGATGTTATGCCGGATAGAAGAAATAGAAATAAAGAACGAAGAAAAAACCCGCAGGATTACCTGATGACCGATGGCGAGGTGGCGGAATTGGTTGGGGTGTCGATTCATACCGTCAAATATTGGCGGATGATGGGGACATTACCATTCATCAAAGTTGGCCGCCACCCGAAGGTTTGGTATTCAGTTTTCGAAAAGATATTTCATAAACCCGATGCGGATGGCCCTTGGGAATTAGTGGATAAGTCTGGTAAAATACCTTCCGCACGGGACATTAGGAGGAAGTAATGAGTAAACCTAATGTTCATGGTTTGCCCCAGCATCTCAGAAAAGATAATTGGGGTTATTTCTTGGATTATTTTATCCAGGAAGGAGGGATAAAGAAGCGAAATAGGGTAAGGCTGGGAGAAATACCTCTGGAAAAGGCCAAGAGGATATTGGCCCAGCACATGCAGGCCATCGTTGAACATAAATATTTGGCTGTGGATAAACCAAAGATTACTTTCAATCAGGCCGCAGAGGGATTTTTGATTTATTCGAGGTCACGGAAGAAGACTTTCAAGAGAGATGAACAGATGATGATCACTCTGGGAAAGTTCTTTGATAACCGGTCCTTGGAAAGCCTGACGTTGGACGTGATCGAGGCATATGTCATGTTCAGGAGACGGCAAAATCCCACCATTATGGGCTCAAGTCTAAACCGTGAAATTGCCTGTTTAAAAGCAATTATCAACCGGGCGATAAGAAACGGACAGCTTGAGAAGAACCCCATTTCGTTTTTTAAGTTTTTTAAGGAAACACCGCGAAGTAGGACGCTAACCCCTGATGAATACAGGCGCTTATTGGAAAATTGCTCGAAGCGAACAAGTATTTTCGTGCAATTGGCTTATGTGACTGCCATGCGTAAAGGGGAAATTAGGGGACTTCGTTGGGATCAGGTGAACTTCCAGTATAAAGTTATTATCTTGGAAGCAACCGATACCAAAACCTTGGAGAAACGGGAAATACCTTTGGACGAAGCTTTAATGGAAATGCTTCGGCATATTCCTAGGACATTGGGAAGCCCGTTTGTGTTTAACATCAAGGGTAAGAGCATCGGGGACATAAAGACGAACTTCAATTCGGCGTGCCGGCGGGCTGAAATCAAGGGGTTTCATTTCCATGATCTCAGGCATTGTGCCATCACGAATATGAGGAAGGCGGGGGTTCCCGATAACGTCATAATGAGTATCAGCGGCCATAAGACGACCGCGATGTTCAGACGTTACGATGCGGTGGATAGAGTTGATCGTCATAGGGCTTTGGAACGGTTAAGGTTGAATAACAGACCGTTAGAGCTGAATGACAATGTTATGACAAGTGCTAGTCAATAACTTCTGAAGCAGTTTTGGCACCTTGCGAAAAGTGTTTGTGTGTAATGGTTTTCTGAGTGCGAACAAGGCAATTTATCGTTTGAGATGGCTGTTCGTAAACAGTAGGTCGCCGGTCCGATTCCGGTCCCCAGCTCCATTTTTTGCTCATTATTCGATGTGTCTGCCAGTGCCTCTTGTGTCTTGAGGGGCTGGTTCCTTATTTGGTTCCTTGTTTCCGCCGTCCTCCAAAAAGATAGTGGCTGAAATTTTGATTCAGTTCGGATGGGATGTGGAGGATATGGGGATGGCCGAATTAGCCAGAGCCATTGAACCGCTTTGTATGCTTTGGTGTATTCCCGGAATTGCGCCGAATCAGTGGAGCCATGCTTTTAAACTTCTCAAAAAATAGAAAAAGTTTAATTTGCCTTGGGCCTATTCACTCAATCCAGAAAAACGGTGAAAAGACTCTTTTTAAAAGTCTTTTGTGAAGGTCGGCATGGCAATCAATACCGTTCAACTTCAGAAAATGTCAAATATTGTTTCGCTGGGAAAACAGCGGAACTATCAAATCGATAAACGCTTTTTTGCTCGTGTTTTATCCGCTTGAAGCATTGCTATAAGACGCGAAAAAGCATCTACTGAAGACATGAAAAAAAAGAGCAATCCAGGTCACCCGCCGCCGTCTTCGGGTAAAGCGTTATCGGGAATTGAAGGCTTCGATGAAATAACCCGCGGTGGACTGCCTCGCGGACGTTCCACCCTGATTACCGGAGGTCCCGGATCGGGCAAGACGGTCTTTTCCCTCCAAACGCTTGCCAATGGAATTCGATTATTCCATGAGCCCGCGATTTTCGTGGCTTTCGAGGAAAATTCCAAACGCATCATGGCCAATGCCTCTACTTTCGGATGGGACCTTCAAAAGCTGGTCCCGGGGAAATTATTTTTTCTGGATGCCCAGCCTTCCCCGGATTTAATTCAGGCCGGAGACTTTGACCTCAACGGAATGCTGGCGATTTTGGACGCCAAGGTTCGAGCGATGGGCGCCCGCCGGATCGTGTTTGATTCCCTGGATATGCTGCTGAATCTGCTCGATACGGCCACCCAACAGCGGGAAGCCAACCGTTTGAACGAGTGGATCATGAAAAAGGAAATCACCGCCATTCTCACCGGCAAGGTGGAGCAGGAGGCAGGAAACAATACCGGCCAATATCAAAATACCTTTATGCCGTTCATGACCGACGCGGTGGTGGAGCTCAATCACCGGATCGTCGACGGCGTCTCCCAGCGGGTTTTACGGCTGAAGAAATTCAGGGGTTCGAGTTTTTCGGAAAATGAATCCCCTTATGTAATAGGTTCCCGGGGGTTTGAGGTGGCTGAGGTCAGTTCCTTTATGGCGAACGCGGTCAAAGTGACCAAAGAGCGTGTTTCCAGCGGAGTGGAAAGGCTGGATACCATGCTGGGAGGCGGCTATTACCGGGGAGCCAGCATCCTCATCACCGGGGCGCCCGGGACGGCAAAATCCACCCTGTCGGGGGCCTTTACCCAGGCGGCCTGCGCCCGGGGGGAGCGGGCTCTTTTCGTGAGCTTTGATTCCGCGCCCGCTGAAATCATCCGCAACCTGGAATCGGTGAATATCCGTTTGAAGCGCTACGAACGAAGCGGGCAGCTTCGTTTGGTGGCGGCCAGGGCTGGAAGTTTTAATTCCGAAATCCATTATCTGCGGATAAAAAATCTAGCCCAGGAACATCAAGCCCGCTGTTTAGTGGTTGATCCGATTTCGGCCCTGGGAAAACAGGGAAACGAACTGACCAGTCAAAACGTATTGGAACGATTATTGGATTGGACCAAGGCGGTCGGCATCACCCTGGTTTGCACGAGCCTGCTGGGGGGCAACGCCCCGGAAGCGGAGGGCTCCGCCATGCAAATCTCCACCAACGTCGACACTTGGATCCATTTGAATTATCTCGTGCGCGCGGGGGAGCGGAACCGGGCCCTGACTATCGTCAAATCCCGGGGGACGGGCCATTCCAACCAGGTCCGGGAATTGGTCCTGAAAGATTCGGGCATCTCCCTGACCGATGTTTATACGGTCGGCGGGGAAGTATTCATGGGCACCATGCGCTGGGAAAAAGAAGAAGCCGCTTTGAGTGATAAAAAAATACAGGAAGCCCTGGCGGTCCGAAAATTGACCTCCCTCAAACTGGCCGAGGCCGAACTGGAAGTGCGGGCCAAGGCCGTCCAGGTGGAATTGGAAGCCACCCGCCAGGAAAAAGCATTTCTCGCCGTCTCGGACCGCCAAACCGTAACCGATTCAGCGGACCGGGTCAGCCAGGTCCGCCTGCTCCGGGGCGCGGACCGGTTCCCGAAAGGCCGCCAGCGGCGCCCCGGGTCCAAGCCATGAAGACCAATGGCAACTTCATTTTCAAGCTCTACGTGACGGGGGAAGCGCCCAATTCCATCCGGGCCATCGGAAATTTAAACGACCTGTGCCGGGATCATTTGGCCGGGCACCATGAAATCGAGATCGTCGATCTTTTGAGGGACCCTCAAAAAGCTTTAGTGGATGAGGTTCTTTTGACCCCCACCCTTGTCAAATTGTCGCCCAAACCAGTTAGGAAAATCATCGGAAACCTGAACGACATGGCCGCGGTTCTAAAGGCCATTGGTCTGGAAGCTTTCCGAAATGAAAAATAAACCCTCTGAAACCATCCAGGATAACGCCAAAAAAATCGAGAATTTAGCCCGGGTCCTTCGGAAAACAGAGGGAGAACTGCGGGAATTGACGGGCGGGGAAGTAGACGCCTTCACCCAAACCGACGGGAAACCTTATCTGCTGGCGGAGGCCCAGCAGAAACTGCTCGTCAGCGAGTCCGCCCAAAGAAACCAGGCCCAAACACAGTCCGCCATCCTTAACGCCCTTCCCGCCCACGTGGCCCTTCTGGACGGGCAGGGAGTAATCCTGGCAGTCAATGATTCCTGGCGGAAATTCGGCTCCGAAAACGCCCTGCTGGGTCCGGAGTATTTCGTCGGGCAAAACTATCTGACGGTCTGCGACAAAGCTCAGGGAACCGGTTCGGATTTCGCAAGGGAAGCCGCGGCGGGCATCCGCCGGGTGATGGGGGATGAAACCAAAGAATTCTCTCTGGAATATCCCTGTCATTCCCCAACCGAAAAACGCTGGTTCCGGATGATTGTGACCCCCTTGACTGAAAATCAAAATAACGGGGTTGTGGTCACCCATCTCAATATCACCGTCCGAAAGCTGACGGAAGATCATCTTCTGCAAAAGGACATCCTCCTCTCCAACACCCAAAGGATCGCCGGGATGGGCAGTTTTGAAACCGATCTTAAAAAGGGCGTTCTGACCTGGTCCGATTCGGCTTATAAAATCTATGGGATCAAACCTGAAGATTTCCAGGGAACCTATGAGCATTTTTCCAGTTTCATTCTTACCGAGGACAAGGAAGTCTTAGCCAGAGCCCACTCCAAGGTTTCCCCCAAAAAGCCCAATTACGAGGCCGAATACCGCTTCCGCCGTCCCGACGGAGAAATCCGGTGGATTTATGTGAGGGGCCATGTGGAATATGACGAGCACAAAAACCCTATCCGCCGGAATGGGATGATCATCGATATCACCCAGCGCAAACTGGACGACCAGGTTCTGGCGGAGAAAGACCGGCGCTACCGCGAAATTGTGGAGTCTTCCAGCGAGCTGATATGGGTCGTCAATCCCCAGGGAAAAATCACTTTCATGAACATGGCCTCGCAGGCTATTTTGGGATGGACGCCCGGGGAATTGACCGGCATGCCTTTTATGGAATTGGTACCGGAAGATCAACGCCAAATTTTTTCTAACAGTTTTGACGAACTCTCCCTTTCCGGAAACGGGACCCAGACCCACATCACCAAACTCCTGCGGAAAGACCGGTCCATCGTCACCCTGAACAACACCAGCCACATTATCCGGAACTCCGAAGGCGCGTTGATCGAAATCAACGGCGTGGCGCAGGACATTTCGGGAAGCATCGAGAGCCAGGAAAAACTCCGCCTGAACGAGCAGATGCTAAGAGTGGCCGGAAAAATTTCCAAGTTGGGCGGCTGGAGCGTGGAACTTCCCGAGCGGCTGGTCACCTGGTCCGACGAGGTCTGCGCCATACAGGAAGTGCCGACGGGTACAGTTCCGGACCTCCACCAGGCCCTGGGTTATTACACTCCCGAATCGGAAAAATTAGTCCAGGAAGCTTTTGAACAGTGCGCCCGGGAGGGAATCCCTTATGACCTGGAATTGGAATTGGTCACCGCGAAAGGGCGGAAGATTTGGGTGAGGACCCTCGGCCAGGCTGAAAGAAACCAGGCGGGCCGGATCATCCGTGTCCAGGGCGCACTGCAGGACATTCAGGACAGCAAGGAAGAAGAGATCAAGCTGGAACGGGCGGTGCGCTCGCTGAAAATGTTGAGCCGTTGCAATGAGGCCATGATCCGCGCGCAAGAGGAATTGGAAATCCTCAATGATATTTGCGGGATCATTGTTGAAACAGGCGGGTATCAAATGGCCTGGGTGGGCTACGCTGCCGATGACGCGGCAAAAACTATTGTGCCGGTTGCCCATTTTGGAACCGACAGGGATTATTTCACGAAATTGGAAATCTCCTGGGACGAAAACAGGGATACGGGCCGGGGACCGGCCGGCCAGGTGATCCGAACGGGACAACCAGTCGTGGTTTCCCATTTGGAGGAATTTGAAAAAGTGGAGGGTCTCGCCCCATGGCTGGCGGAGGCCAGGGCCCGCCATTTCCAAAACCTGGTCAGCCTACCCCTGATCAACAAGACCCATACTTTCGGTATTTTGACGTTATATAACAGCCCCATTGCCAGCCATTCACCCGCCGACCTAAGGCTTCTTCAGGAATTGGCCGACGACATGGCCTATAGGATTCTTACCCTGCGGGGTCGGAAAGAAAAACAGCGTCTGCAGGAATCGGTTATGGCGATCGCGCGCAGCGTCTCGGGCAGTACGGGACTGGAATTTTTTGAGCAAATGACCCGGCACCTGGTCCAGGCCCTTCGGGCGGACGGCGCCTATATCGCCCTGCTGGACGCGCGAGAAGCCGGCCGGGCCAGAACCATTTCAGCGGTCCTTGACGGTAAAACGATCCCCAATTTTGAATTCGATCTGGAAGGCACACCTTCCGAAAATATGGCCCGGGGTAATTTTTCCCTTATCAAAAGCGGCGCTCATGAAAGATATCCCCGCGACCAGTTCCTATCGGCGAATGACATCGTGGCTTATGTCGGGATACCCCTTAAGGATTCGGCGGGAAAGACGACCGGTTTGATGGTGGTCTTATACCGGCTGCCTATCATCGACCATGAGTTGATCATGTCCACCCTTCAAATTTTCGTCACCCGGGCGGCCTCTGAATTGGAACGCCGGAGCTCGGATGAACAGGTACGGGAACAAGCCGCCCTGCTGGATAAGGCCCACGAAGCCATTCTGGTAAGAGACTTGGAAGACCGGATCATTTACTGGAATAAAGGCGCCGAGAAGATATATGGCTGGATGTCAGCGGAGGTTTTGGGGAAAAAAGCGCACGAATTATTCAGTATGGATAGCCCGAAACATGAGGCCGTCATGAAAGAACTTTTCACGGCGGGAATATGGGCAGGGGAGCTGGTCAAGAGAACCAGGGATGGCCGCGAGCTGACGGTGGAAGCCAGCTGGACACTGGTGCGGGATGACGCGGGTAGCCCCAAATCCATACTGGCCATCGATACAGATATTACGGATAGAAAAAAACTAGAAGCGCAGTTCCTCCGGGCGCAGAGGATGGACAGCATCGGCACTATGGCGGGCGGCATCGCTCATGACCTGAATAATATCCTGGCTCCCATCATGATGACCGCCGATCTGTTGAAAATGGAAGTGACGGACCCCGAGCTTTTGGAGTTCATCGAAACAATTGAATTGAGCGCCAAAAGAGGGGCGGAGATGGTCAAACAGGTTCTATCTTTCTCACGTGGGTATGAGGGGAAAAAGGTTCTGGTCAATATCACTGAAGTGATACGGGACCTCAAAAAGATCATCGGGGACACTTTTCCCAAGAACATCGGGATTAAGGTTATTTCCAGCGGCAAGCTCTGGCCCGTGCTGGCCGATCCCAGCCAATTGAACCAGGTGATCCTGAATTTGTGCATCAATTCACGCGACGCTATGCCGGATGGGGGCACCATCACCATTCAAGTTGAAAACCAGGTGCTGGACAGTCTTTACGCCCAGATGAACCCGGGTTCCCAACCGGGGGCCTACCTTTTAGTCAAAGTGACCGATACGGGAGGGGGAATACCCCCGGAGATACAGGAAAAAATCTTTGACCCCTTTTACACCACCAAGCAAGTGGGCAAAGGGACCGGGTTGGGCCTCTCCACCGTTTTAGGAATCGTCAAAAGCCTGGGCGGCTTCATTCATCTTTACAGCGAGGAGGGCCGGGGGGCGACTTTTAAAGTTTATCTCCCGGTTGATGCCTCGGAGGCGGAGAAACACACGGAGGAAATCGAGCAAACCGCCCTGCCCCGAGGAAAGGGGGAACTGATTTTGATCGTCGACGACGAGGAGATCATCCGGGTCACCGTGAAAAAGACCCTGGAGAGGTTCGGGTATAAAGTTCAAACGGCCTCAAATGGCGCTGAGGCGGTGGCCCTCTATTCCCAAATGGGGGACAGTATCGCCGCCGTGATTACCGATATGTCGATGCCGATCATGGATGGGCCCTCGACCATCGTGGCATTAAAGGCGCTGGACCCGAACGCGGTCATCATCGCCTCCAGCGGGTTCCACGCCAATGTCAGCATGGGCAAAGTGATCAGGACTGATGTCAAATATTTCATCTCCAAACCCTATACGGCCGAGATGGTGCTCACGACTTTACGACGGGCCATCGAAGAATCACGGCCTAAACAAATAGGTCCTCATGCGGACTAGTGGTGCAAATGACAGCCGTTTCGGGTTTGTAAGCAGGTCGCCGGATCGTTGCCGGTCCCCAGCTCCATTTTTTGTTCACAATCCACAATTCATAATCATTCTTGGGGGGACTCTGGCTGAATTTGTCCCCTTTTAGCCCCATTTGCGGTAAATGGCTATAAAGTTACACGGCAGGGGGAACCCCCATAAAATTTATGGGATATAATTAAGCAGCCATTCATTTATTACCATTGCCGATTTTCTGGTGTATTTGTGGTCGGAGCTTTTGGCAAATCAGCCAAGAGATATTTACTGAATCAAACCCTAAACCCTTACAGTTTCTTCAATGTTTTAGGAGTTTTTAGGACGCCGATATTTCCTGAAAGAAAACCGGCGGGAGAATAGATGAAAACGTTATTAAGCTATTTTTATCAAAGTTTCCATGTCCATCCTTTCTTCCAAAAGAAGATGGGTTTAACTATTTTGTTATTATTTTTATTGCCGGTCATGGCCGAAGCCAGCGTAACCAATCTCACCATTTCGGTTTCCAACGCGAATCCCGCGCAAGGTTCCAGTATCTCCGTTACGGTTACTTACGATGAGGGTAATTACGATACACCCGATTGGATGGTCGGCATCACTCCAGCCATCAACAGCAACATAGTTTGCGGCGGTTATCCCGACCAATATTTTTTAGTGGACGCCAATACGCCCAATGGAGGAACCAGTCCGGTGGTTTCTACCGTCCAAGACACCTCTGATACGGGCGGCAATTGGGCGGGCATTAACACCGGCGCGGGAGGGCCGCAGCCTTACACTCAAGTTTTTACCGTCACGATACCGCCCAGTTTAGTAGGGGGGTCTTATAACATTGTCGTTCAGGAAGGTGATTATTATGTCGCCTGCTCCACCGGCAATACTTTTATTACAACCACGGTCACCCTGCCGCCCCTTCCAACGCCTACTCCCACGCAAACCGCCACTCCGCTGGCTTGCGGCGCCAGTGCGACAGTGTATGTGGCCAGCGACACTTCGAATGAGATATGGACCGACTGTCTTAATCCCGGCACAAGTCCTCCCCCGGATGGCGGCGGCAATACCTGGACGAACTCAAATTACAATACTTACTCCTCTACCGGATGGTCGCCCGCGGTAATCGTGAACCCTCTGAACGCCGGATGGTCCGCTCCCTGCAGTGTGGCCGGCTCGGGAGCGACAGCGAATTGGATATCACCTTCCACGGCATCGGGCGGCACCGCTCCCTGCGGCGTTACGTTTGATTATGTTAAAAATTTTGCTATTCCCGCGGGAACCACCATTAGTAACGCTACCTTACTCGTCGAAGGAGATGACGCCAATCAGGGCGGGGAATTTATGGGTATTTACGTTAACGGAAATTCCTTAAGCGATGCCGGCGTGACCTGGTCCGCGTGTACTTCTATCCCTGTTCCATCGGCTGATTTAAACATAGGAAACAATAATTTAGCGATTCAGAATGGCAACTCGAATGGGGGTTCGGAGGGTTTAGCCTATATGCTGGCTTTTACTCTGACCAAAAACTGTAGTTCGACCAACACCCCAACGAATACTCCAACCCCTTCACCGACTAATACTCCGACGAACACACCCACACAAACCCCGACAAAGACGCCGACCAATACTCCAACGAACACTCCCACGAATACGCCTACGAACAGTCCCACGAATAGTCCGACCAATACTTCCACGAATACACCCACACAAACCCCGACGAATACGCCCACTAACACCCCCACCAATACACCAACGAATACACCCACCAACACGCCTACCAACAGCCCCACGAATACTCCGACGAATACGCCTACTAACACCCCAACGAATACTCCTACAAATACGCCTACAACGTCTCCTGTGCCAACCAATACACCCACCAATACTCCGACGAATACGCCTACCAATACACCTACGAATACTCCGACCAATACGCCTACACCGACACCTACCTCCTCTCCCGTGCCGACCAATACACCTACCGATACTCCAACGAATACCCCGACCAATACGGTTACGAATACGCCCACCAATACTCCGCCGAATACGGCTACGCCCACCAATACTCCGACGAATACCCCGACAAATACAAACACCAATACACCGACGAATACTTTCACTAATACGCCCACGAATACCCCGACGAACACCCCAACGAATACAAACACTAATACAGTGACGAGTACTCCAACTAACACACCAACTCAAACGCCTACTAATACGCCGACCAACACACCTACTTGGACTCCAACGAATACTCCTACACCGACGCCCGTGACTGGATTGACGATGGCCAAGAATGTGGCTGAATCCACAGCCAAAGCGGGAGACACATTAACTTATTCTATCGGGATCACGGTGACGGGGAATGTGGCCAACAATGTGGTGGTGACCGACACCCTGCCAACGGGGTTGACCTTTGTGTCATTTGGAAATGTTCCGGCGGGAACCGTGACGATCGCCAGTCAACAAAATTTAAAATGGACATTGCCGTCGCCGTTAGCCATCGGGATTTACCATTTAACCTACCAGGCGCAAGTTGATAGCTTGGTGTCGGGCGGCGTTGTGACCAACAATGCCCAGCTAACATCAACTTCTTCGTCGCCGATCAATTCCAGCGTGCCCGTACAGATTGAGGGCCA
>Ga0302281_10000684_pt1 | contig 25073 bp, 23 predicted proteins | sample III_Fen_E1_2_FD_198762 | JGI IMG/M metagenome (GOLD analysis project Ga0302281, IMG submission 198762) | Peat permafrost microbial communities from Stordalen Mire near Abisko, Sweden - III_Fen_E1_2 | ecosystem: Environmental > Terrestrial > Soil > Wetlands > Permafrost | place: Sweden: Abisko...
GGTTGTGCCATAAAAGGTATTGCCCACTAAAATCAAACTGTCAGCCGGACCGCGACTGTTATTGCCACCGGTAAAACTATACAGATTCGTATAACCCGTGCCATCAGTGTTGATTTTGAAAAACGTGCCACCGCTGGAAGTGCCCGCAAACCCCAAATTCGCATTCCCGCCAGTTTGTGTTGTTCCATAGAGTGCGTTGCCCAATAATATCAATCCGCCAGTCGGATTAGCTCCATCGGGACTGTTGGTGAAAGTATGCAGGACAGTGAAAGTCTGCGCTGACGCGCGGCCAGTCAGCAGCAAGCCGAGACAGGCCAACAATACGAGCAGAAGGAAGGAATTTCTCATGAGATTTTTGAGAGTTTTTTGATGGCTGGCTTATTCCCCTAAAAAATATGATTTTCAACAGGTAGGTGTCAATGGTGGCTTGATTTTTCCCATGATGTTTCACCCGCAGCAGGCGGCGAAATGCCTCATAAAAAAGCGCAGAGTATTTCAGAAGTTCACGGCTGGACTTGGGCGGGTTTAGGTTTCCAATGGCAGTTCTGCTTGATGCCCTTTCAGGTGATAGGTCCGCACGAAGGCGAGGCGATCCCCGTTGAAAATGAAACGGATGTTGATAAAAAATACCCCGTCGCTCGTGCTCCGATAAAGAAATTCTTTTTCAAGTAATTCGCGCAGCCCGCGCCGAAACGTGCGCTCGTTCAAACCGCGATCTTGCGCAAGGTATTGGCTCAATTCAATTTTGTCCTTTCCCGGATTTTCCCGAATCTCGTGATAAACCAGTTCAAAAATTTGCATCCCGGATTTCGACAGGCAGCAGGCTTGCTTGATGCCGTCCAAAAAAAGTTTCACGAAGCGGCTGGCGTCCACTTCTTCCTGCCACCAGAACCCGACGCCGCCGATGCCTTTGATCTCACCGGTCGAATTATCCACAATCACCGACGCCTTACCGCCCGGCACTTCAAAACGCTTCTGCCGGGTTGCCAGTCCATTGGACGGCGGGATGCTGGGATTGACGCGATACACCGGCAGACCGCGTTTCGTGGTGACGAGATTTCCTTGAGAATGTTCGGCCATTTTTACCTCCTGATTTTGGTCGTGAACGACTCGCACCCTGTCACAGTTTGACCAAAATCACAACGGGTTTTTGACCGTTAAAAACCCGAAGCTGTCCGTTCTCGGACAGAATGTGTCCGTGCCGGTTCTGAAAAATCAAAGACTTAACCCGTTCCTCTTTCTTATACTAAAAAGGAATGGCACGCGGCTCCATCACCGCCACCAACCACCCGCCGAGCGCGTTTCAAAAGCGCAAGCGATGGCGGGTGGTTGCATCACGAACACACTTGAGAAGATTTTTTTTAAGGTTCAAAAACTGAAAAAGCCGAAATCCGCCTTGCAACCTACGGCGCTCTTTTTAAGGCGCGGTTGCAAGGCGGTGCTGGCGCACGACCACCATTCAGAAAGAAAGTTTTCAGAAATAAAACTATCGGTGCGGCTCAGCCGCCCGCATTAGCTCGTCAGGGAGAAGAAAAATTTTCACTGGCTGAGGGGGTAGCGGCCACCGGCTTCAAGGCATCCAGAAACGAAAACTTAGGCCGCTGGCAAGGCGAGCTCACAGGTTCACAGTTCCCGTATGTGCCGCCGGTTGCGCGTTGTCCTGGACGACGACCTCGATGGACTCAATCAGTGGCGCTTGTGCATCCGCTAGTTTCGGCCACAGGTTGCGGTCATACTCTTGGATAAAATCCGCCGTCCCTGCCAACAACGCCATGATGACCGGCTGCAAATTGCGTCCCGACACCTTCACGCCGAGCATCGTATAAACCAGCACGAAGTTGGTGCCGTGGTTGCCATCGTAAATGATGTCGAGCAAGTAGCCGTAGCCCGGCGCGTGCGTCGGCTTGTTGGCCCGTTTGATCTTCAAACGCTCCACGCGATCTTTCGCCGCGAACGCGGCGTAACCAGCGCCGGGGTCGGACGGCGGAAAATCTGAATTCCGTTTCCGAAATTTATCCAGTGGGTCATTCATAAAATTTTCCTTTTTGTTTTAGCGTTCCATTCCCGGCCCGTCCTTTTCATGGTGCTGCGCACGAGAGCCGAGCAGTTTGTGCCAAACTTCCTCGGCGGCGCGCATCGCCCGCTCGCGGACTTGCGCCATGAAAGTCACCGGATGGTGCCACCAGCGCGAACCGACGCCGCGCTCTTGCACCTGTTGCACTTCGCCCCCCTGCCGGATGGATTTGAAGAACGGCAGGGCTTCGTTTGAAATTGTGACCTGCCGGACGGCTTTGAAACGCTCCGGGTCTTCCACCGCCCCTTTGCGTTGCATGGCCGTCGCCGCCACGCCGATTTTCGGCTGCGGCTCGCGGTCAATTCCCTGCGCCTTGAGCGTGCGGTGATCCACCCGCTCCGGGCGACCGGCTTGCGCCAAAGCCTCATTGACCGCTTCCGCCCAGGTCTCGCGTTGCTTGAACAAGACACTTTTTTCATTCCACTCGCGCGGCTTTTTGGCGGAGAAATTTTCGCCGTCCAATTTCCGCATGGTGCAGAGAATGTGGACGTGCGGATTCGTGCCGCTCGCGGGATGATGCAGGGAGATTTCGGCGACCATGCCGTGGGTGACCAGTTCCTTTTTCGCCCAACCCACCGCCGTCTGAAATTGCTCGTCGGGGGACAGCTCCGGCGGGACGGCCAAAATGAACTCGCGGGCGAGTTGTGCGTCCACCCGTTTTTCGCTGCGCTCGACGGTGTTCCAAAGCTGGCTGGAATCGTGCGCCCAGGCGGGCGCATTTTCGGGTGCGAAAATCGCCGATTGAATGACGCCTCTGGCGCGGCGGGCGTAGTCAAAAGTTTTCTCCCGAATCTCGTCGCGGAGTTTGGTGCCGGCACGATAGGCGGCAGCCGCGATGACCGAGCGGCCACATTTCGCGCGACTGAAAACTTTCGCCTCTAACCTGAAAAATGCCATGCCCAACCAGTCGCCATCCGCCCCCCTAAACCGAACACGATTTCGAGCATTATAACACAGGAAGCGGCAGCTTGTCTTGGGGGACGTGGCGGGGCACGGGGAAAGCCCGAAAAAAAATGCCCAGCGAAAAAAAGATAGAATGGCGAGGTTATACATCACTTCGTGACGTTACCTCGCCAGAGGGGGCTGACCACCCCCTTGGAACCCCGGTTTCAAGGGCGTGCCGCCCTTAAAATTCCCTGCCCAAAGGCCGTCCGCCTCTGGACACCGACGAAGGGGCGTGCCTGCCCCTCGACCCAGCCCAACCGTGCGCCGGTTGGATGCGCGGTCTTTGCAGACGGCCACCGAAGGTTGTCACCCGTCCGGCCAGTCCTTGCGGACGGCCATCAGAGGCCAAGGACGACTGATGGAAAAATAAATTTTCCCCCGTTTGGGCTTGCCGGTTTTGCCGGTAACTGCATACCCTTTTTTACATGGCCCACCGTGAGGATGATTTGCCGGAGTTCCACCCCCAAACCGTCATTCGAGATTGGGGTTCAGGCGAAGCCTTCCACCTGTCTGACGCCCTCACCGGGGTGAGTTGCTTTGGCGCAACTGGCAGTGGAAAAACATCCGGTCCAGCCAAACATCTGGCCTACGGTTATCTCGCCGCCGGTTTCGGCGGACTCGTCTTGTGTGCCAAAAAAGAGGAGCGCCGCCAGTGGCAACAGTGGGCTGCCGAATGCCACCGCACCGATGATTTAATCATCGTGGATTCGTCGGGCAAACACCGCTTCAATTTCATGGACTGGGAGGCAAGCCGACCCGGTGAAGGCGGCGGCTTCACCCTCAACATCGTCGCGTTGCTGGATGAAATCGCCAAGGCGGTTTCAGGCGGGGCGGGCAAGTCCGGCGGCGACCAGAAGTTTTGGGAGGATGCTTTGCACAATCTCCTTTCCAACCTGGTTGACCTACCCGTGCTGGCAGGTTTGGAAGTGTCCCTGCCGATGCTGCGTTCCATCGTCAGCAGCGCCGCCATCAGCCCGGCCCAAGCCGCCGATCCCCAATGGCGGGAAAAAAGTGTGTGTGGCCGGATGTTGCAGGAGGCGGACAAGGCCACCCAAAAGGCCAATCCCGAAATCCGTGCCGATTTCGAGGAATGTTTCACCTACTGGACGCAGGATTTTCCCGCGCTCGCAGATAAAACCAGAAGTTCCATCCTGCTTAATTTTGCCGTCTTGATCCGTCCGCTCGTCACCCGCCCGTTGCGCAAATTATTTTCATCGGACACCAACGTCAAACCTGAAGACACGTTCAACGGAAAAATCATCATCGTGGATTTGCCGGTGCAGGATTTCAAACTCGTTGGCAGAGTCGCGAGCCTTGCGTGGAAGTATTGTTTCCAAGTTGCCGTCTTGCGACGGACGCCACCGACGAAACCGAACACCTATTTGCGTCCCGTTTTTCTTTGGGCAGACGAAGCCCACAACTTTGTCAGTCAGTTCGATTCAGAATATCAGGCTGTCGCCCGTTCCGCCGGCGGTTGCACCGTTTATCTCACACAGAACCGGGAAAGTTACAAGCGCGTTTTGGGCAACGATGATGCCGTGGATTCTTTACTCGGAAATTTGCAGGCTAAATTTTTCTGTCAAAATTCGGGTGAAACGAACGAATGGGCGGCCAAACTTTTGGGCGAACGCTATTTGAATATCACCAGCACGAATGTCGGGCGTTCAGATTCAAACGCCGACAATCAAAGCGCATCGTCCGGCGTCACGCGCAGCGAGCAGCGCCGCTATTTTGTCGAGCCGTCACGGTTCACGACTTTGAAGCGCGGCGGGGTGCATCACAATTACCAGGTCGAGGCCATCGTTTACAACGGAGGCCACCGGTTTGCGACCGGCGCGCCCGGCAGGGAGGAATTGCTGCCCTACAAACTCATCACGTTCAACCAGAGATAAAAGTTTGCTTGCAACTGATGTTCAACTTGCTGGCTGAGAGTTTTAACGGCTCTTCCCTAAATCGGAGGTTTGAAACACACCCAAAAGTGATGTTCTAAAAATCGTCCGATTAACGTCAAATTTCAGCGAAAATTTTTAGAGAAATTAATTGCAGACAGCCGTCGAACAGTTTATGACAATGTGTCATGAAACAGCTTGAGCCGCTGCCGCGAAGGAAAAAACATGTTTCGGATGACGCCATCCGGACATTATTACGGGACAAATATCTTTACAGCGAGGAGCATTTCGCGACTCGCATAGAAATTATTGATAAAGAGACGTTTGAAAATTGTGCAATTTCTGAAGCATTCGCATTTACCACCCGTGGTGGAAAGCCGTTTCTCCTAGCCATTGCCTGCGAGTCCTCTTCATTGACGCGAACTTTGGAACAGGCTTCAAAGCACATAGCCACAACGGAAACTATTGGCTTGCTCGCTCTCGCAACCGATAATGCTTCACGCGTCGAATTCTACCGCAGGCGTTTTGATTCCAATAAATTTGATCGCATTCCCGACTTGGAATATTATTTCAAGGGAGCCGTTGGCGCGCAGTCTGTGCTGTTGGAAGAATCGACTGAATACCGCGTTAAAGGCAACCACTCATCCGACATTGACTTGCTTCCGCTTTCAAACAAGTTGGAAAATTTATTCTTTGAAATTCACAGTTGCATGCGTGACATTGATGGAGTTCATGCTGACATGGCCCTAGAGGAACTATGCAAGCTGATTTACGTAAAAGCATTCATCGAAGAGCAGGCAGCTTCCATCCCCGAATGTCCTGTGCATTCCCGCGAATTCGGTTCCACCGAGGAATATGCCGCGACCATCCGAGGGCTTTATAGAGATTCGATTGATTATGACCTGCGGGTCTTTCGGCTCAAAATCCCGCAATACGATCGTTCACGGGGAGTTTTCCAAGAACCAATCCGACTCTCTAGCGCAGCGCTCGTAAAATCGTTTCAACTCTTAGAAAACTACTCGCTTACAAAATCAAAAGCGGATGTTAAAGGAAGAGCGTTTCAAAAAGTTCTTGGCCGAGCAATCCGCTCAGGGATGGGGCAGTATTTCACTCCCGGAGGTATCTGCGAATTGATGACGCGTGTCGTTAAGCCCCATGTTCGCCATTTGATTTTAGATCCATTTTGCGGATCAGGTCATTTTCTCACCCTTTGCCTTGCGGCTGTAGCCAAGGAAACGCCCTCAACTTCAAAGGAGTTCCACGAATTCGCTTTTGGCAAATTGCATGGAATTGAGAAAAGCGACCGAATGACACGAATAGCCATGACGGACATGCGGCTTTCCGGCGACGGACACAGCAATATCAGATGTGCAGATGCTTTGCTTGATTTCGACAACTATCCAGATATTGCCCCTGATTCTTTCGATGTTATTCTAACAAACCCGCCTTTTGGCTCGTTGTTAGGGCCGGAAGCCCTAGCACAGCTAGGAGCATTTGAACTTGCTCGCGGACGCAAATCAGTTGCGCTCGAAATTCTCGGATTAGAGAGAGCTATCGCGTTCTTGCGGCCAGGAGGGCGTATTGCCATCGTCTTACCGGAAAGCATATTCAGTGCTGATTCTACTGCATACGTCCGGGAATGGCTGCGGACCAAGGTCAAAGTGCGGGCGATAGTGAGCCTTCCGGTTGAAACTTTCTGTCCTTTTGGCGCGAATGTTAAGACGGGAATACTGTTTGCCCGTAAATGGAAGCCCGGAGAGGTCGTTTCAGTCCCCCACAAGGTATGTATGCTTAAAATCGACGCAGTGGGTTACGATCCAAGTGGTCGCACAAAAATCGAAAATGATTTGAACGAGGCAACCGCAACGCTAGAACAATTTCTTAACACCGAAGGATGGTAATATGTTTTCAAAGATTATAGATTTTCAGGATTTGCCCCCATCTGGACGGTGGAGGGTTGAGCTTTTTACTGACGTTACTGCTGCAGTAGTTGACAGTCGCTGGCCTTTAGTCCGTATCCGCGAACTCGCAGACGAATCATCTGATGCTATTTTACCTGCCGAATGCGACGGTGATACTGTGCTCTATGTTGGCTTGGAGAATGTCGAGTCCGTGACTGGTGAACCAGTGGACCTCGAAGTTCGCGATAAAGCATCCGTTAAGTCTCGCTCAAAAGTATTCAAATCAGGTGACATTCTTTACGGACGACTTAGGCCCTATTTGCGAAAAGCTTTTTTGGCCCAACATCCCTTTAAGAAAGGGATTTGCTCTACTGAATTTATCGTCCTTACGCCAAAGAAATCAGTGGTTTTGCCGGACGTCTTGCGGGCGATGCTTGTTTCAAAACAACTTACTGACGAGCTTGCCCGATTCCAAATTGGCGCAGCGCTGCCCCGTATTTCGGCGAAAGATTTTTTCTCGCTTCAATTGCCGCTGCCGCCTCTTGCTGTTCAAGAGCAATGGGCCAAAAAGCTATCTGATTTGTCTGTGCTTGTCAGAAAGGCAAGGCAGCAAATCCAGTCATTTCCAAATCAACTAGACGGGTTCTTAAATGAGATGATTATTGGGGAGTGATTTTGGCTTTGGCTAATTTTTTCTGCACCTTTGGAAAGTTTTTAGCCATAAACTGCATAAAAGCTGCCGCAGCCTTATTGTTTGATTGATGCTCCTCAATAATCTTTTGGCCTCCTTGGCCTTTGTAGCCAAGCATCCGTAGCAGTCCGCCAAAATTCGCAGCATATGATACAGAAGGGCCTTTCGCCTTTTCAGGTCCCGATCTCCGTTCGCGGACTCCCGATGCGTTTAGAGGCTCACCAATGTGCAGGCAATTTTTGGGGGCGCACCCGTCGGGGCAGTGTCCAATTTGAACGAAAGTTCCACCTCGACTAACGTGCAACGCGTCTCGTAACGCCGCGATGCCACTTGCCGACCCAATAAAGTGATCTGTAACTCGCGGATAAACTTTGCGCGAGGTTTTGCTGACAGGAACCCAATCCCACAGAAAAACGGCAAGCAATTCGGACGATTCTAATTCGCTTACGAGCCTGTCAAAATGCGCTTTGGATTCGTCAGCGGATGCAACCATGGATTTCGCTTCGACGCGCAAAATCTCGCCCTGTAAAGTTTCTGGGTCCCATTCAGCAGTGCTATCAACGCAGGCAAAGTCGTTGTATTCATGACCATAAATCCATGCGATTTCGACGTCATTAAATCCGGCTTTTCGTAGCGAACGATTCAGATAAAACCCCCAAAGGGCTTCGATCACACCGCCCATTCCGCTACCAATTCTTCCGCCGCGAGTCTGAAAAACCTCAGCGGTGAAAAGGTTTAATTCTTCGCAAGCCTGGGGCGTTTGCTGAATAATCAACTTCGCAGCAGCTTCAGGCGTTATCGGCATATAATTGTTTCAGGCTAACGCAATCAAATGAGGCATACAACGGAAAATAATTCTTTTGATTGCAGCAACGCATTAAATCTCCAGGTGTTTGTTGACGAAGGCGTCAACACTCCCAAAATCTCTCACGATGCTTTGAATTTTCTCAGAGCTGATTCGGCTCGCCCCCCGGTAGGTGCTGCACAAATAGGGTTGAACGGCTGTTGCTGGCACTGCAATTTCGCGGGGTTTTGACAGGAAAATTATGTAGCTCCACGCTTCATTGCCCCACAGCCTGCCTGCCATTTCAGAATTTTCTATTTTTCCAACAAGCCGCGACACGCTCCGATAATGAAAATCAAAGAAACCCAAAACGCAATCGCCCCCTTCGAGCTTCGACAACATTGTCAAAGCTCGGGAACCCGGTTTGATTCCCCATGCAAAAAAACCTCCGGCTGAAATCTGCCATCGCAGAAGCTCTTCATGTTGAGCAGCGGGAAAACAACCAAGAACGAGGTTTTCTGGCACAGGATTCCGTATAGTTTTCCCGAAATTAATCCGCGCCTTTTTCTCGCTAGCACAAAATATAAAAATATTCTTCATTGCTATACGCCCGTGGCTTATCGCTAAATGATGATATTCCAAGACCGTGTCGCTGCAATATATCTTTGCCGTCCGTCGCGGCGGCAGTGAACGACAGATGCACCTCCATCATTTGATCGCGCGATACGCACATTGTGAATTCACATCCTGAAGGCCGTCAGGACGGTGAATTTCTTCTGACCGACGGTGCGGACTATTGAACACGCGATTTGCAGTTCATGAGCGACTGCCCCCCTTCCAATCCCCCCAGCGATCACGCATAAGCACAATTGAGCACCATGATACAGGAATAACCATGATCACCGTTAGGAATTGACCGATGTCTTGACCTGTCGATGTGAAGGCAGCAACATAATCCCTAAACGTATCAACTCATTATCTGAGTCGAGGTGAAGATTGCATGTCACGTATTTGAGCAACTGTTTTTTCATGTCTATTCAATCAGATGTGTTGCAATGAATCGTTGCGCGTCTTTGTGTCCCAATGCAGAGTATGGCAGCAAGTTGAAGGGCCGGGCGGCCGGGGTCCCTCGAACGCGCCGGTGGTCTGGTATGCCGGTTTTTTGTATCAGGCCAAGAGTTGGAACCAGGCCCGGCGCGTGGTGGCAAAGGTGGAGTGGCACAATGGCGAACTTTTTCCTCGGGTCGGATTTATCGTGACCAATCTAACCCGACCAGCCAAACGGGTGGTGCGGTTCTATAATCAACGGGGCACGGCGGAGCAGTGGATCAAGGAAGGCAAGAACGCCGTCAAATGGACGAGGCTATCTTGTCACGACTTTGTGGACAATCAGGTGCGGCTGCACCTGTTCGTGCTGGCCTACAATTTGGGCAACTTCCTGCGGCAGGCGGTGCTGCCCCCAGCGGTGCGTCACTGGACATTGACGACGTTGCGGGAGAAACTGATCAAGATCGGGGCGAAAGTCGTGCGCCATTCCCGGAAGATCGTCTTTCAGATGGCGGAGGTGGCGGTGCCGCGAGAGTTGTTCCAGACGATTTTGGAACGGATTGGACGGCTGAGATTGGCAACTGCGATGTCAGGATGAGAAAAAGTGAAAGGAATCACATGAAAACCACGGCAACAACGGAGGCGGTGTCTTCGCCGCCGGAAGAAAATGAGCTTTGGAACACAAACCGGCGTCGAAACACCTCCCGTGCTGATAAAAACCCAGTGGCGGACTTAAAAAAGGACTTGCAAAACTATGAAGCAGACCGAAAATAACCAAAATCACAAAAAAGAGTCCACGCCGGTCGTGGGCAACAAACCAAATGGGAAATCCCAGTTAAAAATATGAAAGACAAACTTAACCCATACGATTACCTAATCAGAATAGTCACCCTATTTTTTGTTGTGTTTTTTTGCGGATGTTCAGAACTGCCGCGTAAATCACCTGTGGCGGTTAAAGCGATAGGCACTACTTTTGCCTATTTGCCACCAGCCACCAATATATCGGCTGTCAACGAACCTCCTTATTTTCGGGATGTATTCAAGGGTCTTACAAACAATGAGAGTGCCCAAGAAGCGGCACGCGCCACGGTTGCGTATGACCTAATGAGAATGATTGACGAAGAATATGCCAAATTTGAACAAAATCTGCGCTCGGATCGTGACTACAAAAGTGTAATCGTTCAATTTACATCCATTGGATTATCGTCGGCGGGAGCGCTCACTGGCACGAGTGATGTTAAATCGATTCTTGCAGCCATTGATACAGGTATTAAAGGGGCTGACGCCACGGTTGATAAAACCGTGTTTCGTGAAAAAGCTTCGGAAGCGCTAATAAATCAAATGCGGGCATCCCGTTCAAAAGCGGCCAATGTAATCTTGCTGGGATTGAAAAAAGACATGAAAGATTATCCGCTGGAAGCTCTGATTAGCGATCTTCAGGTTTATTACAATTGTGGCAACGTAACTTCTGCTCTGGCTGATCTCGCTAATCAAACCACCACAGAGGCTGATAATGCTGCTAACACCTTGAAAACGACTCGCGGCTTACAATAAACAGTTGTCTGCCAAGTTAGTGAAATCTGACTTCGATGAAAGCAATCACCCGACGCGGAATTCTGATTGCAGCATTTTCGCTCGGAGTTATGCTCGTCTCGGCGCAGACCTTTACGAACCTACAGGGTTTTAATGCCGGCAGCGATGGTTCTGCCGAAGGTTTGCTTTTATCAGGTAATACCTTGTATGGAACGACATATAATGGCGGAAGTTCTGGCGTTGGAACGGTATTTGCCATCAACACTAGTGGCACGGGCTATACGAACTTACATAGTTTCACGGGCTATATCAGCTCTTCTGGGATTAACACCGATGGAGCTAATCCAGAAGCGTCTTTGATTTTATCGGGCAGCACTCTATATGGGACGACGTTTAGTGGGGGCAGTAATGGCGTTGGGTCGGTGTTCGCCATCAATACCGACGGCACGAGTTTTAAGACATTGCATAGTTTTTCTGTCGGTGCAGGCGTCAGCAGCGGAGGATATGGACTGGCTGCTGGGCTGGTTTTATCAAGCAATACTCTCTATGGAACGACAGAGTCTGGTGGCGCAAACAACGCGGGCGACGTCTTCAAGCTCAACAACGATGGCTCGAGTTTTACTAACCTGCATAGTTTTTCTGCCGTTAGCGACGGAATTTCTGGAGTTGTTTTATCAGGCAATACCCTATATGGGACAATATCTTCAGGTGGCGGTTTTGGTTATGGAGCGATTTACGCAGTCAACACAGATGGCACGGGTTATACGAACCTGTATAGTTTTGGCGGCAACGATGTATATAGTCCGAGTGGAGGATTGATTTTATCGGGCAACATCCTCTACGGAACGACAACATCTGGCGGCAGTGGAGGCAAGGGAACGGTATTTGCCATAAATATCAACGGCACGGGCTTTGTGAATCTGCACAGCTTCATCAGTAGCGATGGAATTGGGCCGCAATCCGGGGTGATTTTATCAAGCAACGCACTCTTCGGGACGACGCTTGAAGGCGGCAGTTCCGGCTATGGGACGGTGTTCGCTATCGCCACCAATGGGACAGGATTTACAGTTCTATATAATTTTACTGGCGGCAGCGACGGAGGATGGCCGACTACTGGATTAATTTTATCAAGTAATATTTTATATGGGATCACCCAACACAGCGTAATAGATTATGGAGCCACGATTTTTAGTTTATTGACGCCACCGCCTTCTATCACAACCCCGCCACAAAGCCTCATTGTCACCAACGGTTATCCAGCTTCGTTCACCGTATCTGCCTCCGGCACTCCGCCGCTGTTCTACCAATGGCAGAAGAACAGTAACAATTTGACCGATAGCGGTAATGTCTCTGGATCGGCAAGCAACACGCTGAATTTGGCCTCGACTTCCACCAATGATGCTGGCACTTACAAAGTAATTATCACAAATAGTTTTGGCAGCATTACGAGCACTGGGGGTATTTTGACTGTTCTCTCGATTCCGCCCGGCATCCAGATTCAACCCGTAAGCACCAATGTATTCACTGGATCGAACCCACAATTTTCAGTGAGTGCCACTGGCTCAATTCCCCTAAATTATCAGTGGTATTTTAACGGATTGTCAATCGCCGGAGCAACGAATGCGACCTTGCAACTTCAAAATGTCATCACCAATCAAACTGGGAATTATCAGGTCGTGGTTGCAAATTCTTTTGGCACGACAATCAGCACGCCCGCATATTTAGGGGTGTATATTTATCCTGCGATTACCAGTCAAACTCCTGCAAATAATTATCTCTACACCGCCAGAGGAGCAACGGAAACATTGAGTGTGACTGCCGTCGGCACAGCCATACAATATCAGTGGTATAATAATACTGGTTCTATAAACGGAGCCACCAATTCGTCTTTAACCCTATCGAATATCACGTCTGCATTGAATGGGAACACTTATTGGGTCGTAGTCAGTAATGTGTGGGGTGCCGTGTCCAGCGGCACAATTCAACTTTATGTCAACTTGGCTTCGCGGCAACTTAGCACGGGCAGATGGCAGGGCATTGGTTATTGGCCGTATTTTGCAATGACCAACACAATCAAAGTTGCGCCGCCGGTTGGCACGTTTTATTACGCGGTGCAGGAAGGTCTGGCAGTATATCCGACGGACAGTTCAAATGATGTTTATCGCTTTATCGTGGGACCGATAAATAACGGCGGGACTGTGGATGCTACAAATTTTCTGATCAAATGGGGGCCGTTCTTTGACGATCAGCCCCGAACGCTTACCTATGTCATAATTCCTCCATTTGGAATCACCAATTGGGCGCAATTCGCCGGAATTATCTCGGCGGATGGAACTAACTACAATGTGGCCGGAGATAGCTTGATGAATTTATTGCCTTATCATCCAGCCGATACGGTTGATGGCAACGTAATCATCACTTCGGCAAACAATCTTCCGACTGACACGTCATCGGCAATTGATGGAAAAATCACCGCCAACGAACTGACCGCTTATGCCTTGGCCTGGAAATCCGGTGGCTATTGGGCAGTAGAACCAAATCCAATCCCGATTAACTATTTGACTAGTGCCGGTTTTATTTGGCGATCCGGTGAATTCTATACCTATAACCCGGCTGCAGGTGCGCCTCCGGCTTGTTGGGTTAGTTCAAACCCATCGACGGGACAGTCCTCAATATTCTCACAAATAACACCCGGAGTATCAAACAGCACGGCGGTTTGCATCATGACGAACATTTGCACTCCGAATGTGCCGTTCGTGGTTACTTTGATTGTCACTCCCGCAAATACGGTCAACGGTTATGTTGTAGAAGATCAATTTCCTGCCCGGTGGACGGTTTCAAATATAAGTGCCAGCGGAGTAGTTGACGCGTATAACAATGAAGTGAAATGGGGGCCATTTCTTAATAACTCCGCACAAATTTTTACATATCAAATTACCCCGCCACAAAACATCCCCGAAACAAACACTTTTGCCGGTATCGTATCTCTTGACGGGAATGGAATCGCCATAACCGGCGTTCGGCAGGTCAATGCAAACGTGGCACCGCGACCCGGCATTGCCAGCATCAGCTTGTCTGGCACGAACCTTGTGTTCAATGGAAGCAACGGACAGTCGGGCAGAAATTATATCACACTAATGAGCACAAACGTGGCGTTGCCGTTGAATCAATGGACGCCGGTGGCAACGAACCCTTTGAACGTGAATGGGAATTTCACCATTACAGCTACCAATGCTGTCAATCCGAGTGACTCAAAGCGATTTTACCTTCTTCAAGCGCAATAATTCTTCATTCGCCTTGCCGTCCCCGCTTCAGTTGGTTAAACCGGATTCATTAAAGCACAGAACCACGGGCAATTTGATTGAATTGGAAATTAGCCCTTTACAAGCAAGACTTCCCTGGCGCAGGGTCAATTGTAACTTCGCCGGATGCAACGGAGGATTCCATGTCCACTTCCGACCTTGCGCGGCACCATGTCATCATCGCAGCCGCCTCGCCGCACATGTGCTGGCGTCTGGTCGAACTCATCATTCCGTTACAGGAACTCCTAATTGCCATTAGCCAGAACGTCCGCCAAGATGATTTCATTGCGGGCGGCGAAGACGCAGACCCCTCCATTCCGCCGAGCTTGGAGGATTTTCTAGATTTTGTCTGCGGCGACAAAACTATTATCCTCGAATCAGAGGACTGGCCGTAGGCCCAAGACATAAACGATGCCCCTATTTGGACGCCTTCAATTGTTCGTGAATCGAGTAAAAAAGGGCTTTGACATGCTCGACCTCCTTGGGCCAGACAAGTTTCTTTTCATAGCAATCATCCCAAAGCTTAAAAGACAACGAGGCGATTCCCCAAAGAGGACTCACATCATCAAGCTCCAATTGCCGTAAAACAGCTTCAACCCGGTCGTCACTATCAGGATGCGTTCGGCTTTGAAGCTTCGATTGCAATAAGAGGAGTGAACAAAAACCGATCAACATTCCGACGCCGTAGTTGATTTTCCCGACCTCGTCGGTCGCCCCTTTGATCATGGTGAAAAAAGCATCATGGTCGGCTTGCATTTCCTCCAATTTCCGGTCGGCAGTTGAGACATATGTGTCGGTGGATTCCAAATGGCCTAGTTTGATATGTGCCAATTCGTGGCAAATGATAAAAGCGGCAGCGGTCCTAAACACGCCGTTGGCTTTCTCTATGTAAAACGTCTCCGCTTCGGAGTATTCCTCTGGATTTGGCAGCGTTTGTTTATCCCACGGCACATAGGTTTTGATCAGGCTCAAACCATAGCGGTGCAATTTATAAGCGGCGTCCAATGAGACTTGGTCAACCGGATGCTTGCTTTTTTTCAAGCGATTTAGCATCGGTTTATGGAAATGTTCCTCATGAATAACCAAGATGGAATAGCACATCGACCATAGGTAGGAGAGAAACGTCTCCTGAATCGTAATCTCTTTCTTTCCGTCAACAAACGGCGTCAGTGATTTGCTAGGGTCCATCAGATTAAATAGCGGGCCTTCGGTGTAGTCATAATTGATGCTAGGGTTTAAACCATGCCTTTTTAATAACGCGGTGTATTCCACCATGAAGTTCTGATGCGTGTTTTCAAGTTGATGAAGAATGTTAAATTTCAGAACACGGATGGGTTGCGTTCCCTTATGGGTATATGGGTTTAATCGACTTGTTTTCATGTTTTCAACATCTTCAATCGGTTCGTATTCTAGTCATCGGCATCAGATACGCTACCACATCACTTGCTACCGTCCATTTCGAGTTTTCCACGGGCCAAGGACAATTCCTGTCCAACCGAAAATTGTCGGCGTGCTGGTGTAATGCGTGTTTGGTTTCCGTTCAGTCTTGCCGTCTCCATAGTGATTTATCCGGCTCCGCCACACGGCCTTTTTGATTGGCACATTGAAGTCCCCGCCAGTCCGTGCAATCAGAAAATCGGTTCCCCCTGAAGGTCGCCCCCAATTTTCCGACTTGCCCGTTTCGCTTCGCCCCGGCTAAAAGGGACTTCCCGCCTTGTGCCATCAGGCCGCGATTGGCGCAGCCCGATAAACTTAAAAAGGAGACTTTCCATGACTGATTCTACCGAAACCAAAACCGTCACTTCCAATACACCCAGCCACTACGCCTACAATGTTCGCAAGCGCGAAGGCGGTGACAACTACTGGATTCGCATCGGCAGCGCGTGGGCGCACAACGACGGCAACGGCTTCAACATCCAGATTGAAACCGTCCCGCTCGATGGACGCATCACGTTACGCGTCGCATCCGAGAAAACCAAGTAACTCGCAACCGGGGCGGGCAGCAATGCCCGCCCCTCACTCAAAAGGAACTTCACCATGAAACCGATGAATCGTAAAACCCGCAGGCAAAATTCCTGGGCTAAAATGCTCGCCGCACTCCGGTTTGCACTTCCATACATGGAAGACCTCGCATATCTCCACAAAGCCACAGCTCATGGCTGCTCACCGCCTGGCTACGGTCTAAATTTTGCACTTGACAATAATCGAGGTCATGCCACCCTACCTGAAAAAATAACTAACATTTTCCATTAAACACCTCAATATGAGCGAAGCCATAATCAATCAGATGGAATTTTCTGTTCCTGCATTAGTAGCATCTTCGACAAATGTGCAATCCTTCAAAATGCTTGCTAGCGGTGAAGGAACCGTTGTTGGTTTGGGTGGAGATAGCATCGCAAAATTCTCAATCAAGCGCAGTAACGGGGAACATACGTTCCAATTCCAATCTAAAAATGGTCACCCCATAACCGCAAAATATAGTGTTTCTCGAGGGACAAATGGTTCGGCTGTTATCTCAGGCCTCGCTCAAGCTAAACTGGTCAAGATCGTTGTGTCCCAAGACGGAAATCTGCTAGAAAATCCAATTTGGCCGGACCATATTAGCAGTTCAGACTCAAAAATTTTTTGGGCTCTTTCCCAAACTCTTCTTGGATCTAAACTTGATATTCCGCAAGCGAAGGCGAACCTGCATCGTGGTGCCGGTTCAAATGCAATGCCGTTCGGAACGATCACATTGAAACATGACCCAACACCAATCCCTTTGGTGGATGTTGGCGGTTGCGCAGTGGGATTTTTAGAGGTCGTAGTGTCTACAGCATGTTGTCATCCGCTAGGAGTAGCTTTCGGGGCAGCAGGGATGTTTTTTGCATGCTTTTGATTCGGTAGCATCGTTAACCAATGTGCAACAACAATAATATTTATGGGAAATACAAAGAAAGTAATCAAAAATGTCCCAACCCCACCGATTGGGCCAATTCATAAAAAACCATCACGTCATGGCCCCGCGTCTTCAAACGCCATAAAGAAAGGAAAAAAGCAATGAGAGGCCATCGGCCCTCGGTAGCTTTTTTCCAACCTGTCTGCAAATAGCCTTCTCACTTTGCCCGCACAACTAGCCGTCCTTAATGGCATAAATGTTCTTCTATAATGATGCCGGACGAGGATTGACCGACACCTATAATCTGGCGGCTGAATCAATTTAGTTCAGCCGCCTTTTGCCATTCCCCTACCGTCCAAGAGGCACAAGAAGCCGCTCGCTTTCAGCGTGGCAGGCCAACGCGCAGCTTGTGCCACTTGTCCTTTCCCATGTGAGTCTGACATTTGACCGTCCGTGTTCCGCCATGCGCCTTTGATCTTGCCCCTTCACCCCCGCAAGCCACGTCTCCCGGCTACTCCCGGCCAGCCAAAAGTCAGAGCAGACCAGATTTGAGCCTTTGGCGACTCTGCGAGGCTAGAGGATTTTTGTTTAGTGTTTTGGTCATGGCGCGTTTTGTTTTAAGGGGACGCCGCCGAGGTCTCACCGTATGCCGCTTGCTGCTCCGCCATCTTTTTCAAGGTTCTAAATTCCCGCTCTCGCGGGGCGTTTTATTTTCGGCGACGAAGGGCATGGGCCACGCCAGCGAGACGGCTATCAGGTAACGCCGAAAACTTCGCTGTCATGCCCCATGCACGCCGTAAATAAATCGGATTCAGTTCAAAAAATGTCTCCGTCAGGGGTGAAGCAAGCGGCATACGGCGAGACACGGACGGCGAACATCAAAAAAAAGCTTATGAAAAACAAATTTAATGTTGAAGCAGCGACACCAGCAAACGCCGTCCAGCAATCATCAAACCGCGCCGAGCGGGTAGCGGTTAAACACTACGCCAACCGCGAATTGCCCACGCAAAAGGTTTTGGCTTTGTTGAAACGGGAATTGCCGAGCCAATACGAGCTTGCCGAGATTGTCGGCAAATGGGTTTGGCTGGATTTTCCGCAGGCCACGCACCGCGCCGCCGCAAACACGCTTTACCGTTTGGGCTTCCACTGGAATCAACGCCGTTGCGTTTGGCAGCACCCTTGCGGCGCATTTGCGCCCTACGCGCCGCACCCCGGCGAACCCCGCGCCAAATATGGCAGCCAGTTTGCCGCCGAGGTTCAAACCGCTTGAAAGGGAAATTGCCATGAATACAACCGCCATTTTTCCAAGCATGGAAACCCTTGTGAAGCCGTTCAAGTTTGCCGCCAGCCCGTATGAATACCGAGTGACCGCGTTGCGCGAATGTCCGACGCCGGACACCTTGCAGACTTGCGAGACACCCGACAAGGCAGCCGACTATTGGCGTTTGCATATCGCCACCCATCCGCATTTCAACCCCGATTGCGAATGTTTCGCTGCTTTGCTCTTAAACACCCGCCGCAAAGTCAAAGGGCATCAAATCATTTCCATCGGCACGATGGACACGATTTTAGTGCATCCCCGCGAAGTGTTCCGCCTTGCGATTATGACCGCCGCCAGCGCGTTGATTGTCATGCACAATCACCCAAGCGGCGAAAGCACGCCGTCAGAGGCGGACATCAAAGTGACCCGCGATTTAATCCGCGCCGGTCAGCTTTTGAAAATGGAATTGCTAGACCATGTTGTAATCGGCAACGGCAATTTTTCCTCACTCCGCGCCCTTGGTTATTTCTTTTAGCTCCGGGTAATGCCGAGTCCACGGGGTGATTCTTCAGAACGCTGAAGAACCACCCTTTTTTTATTTCTTCGACTCGGCATTAACGGGACGTCATTCCTCATGGTTCAAACCACAACAAAAAGGAATGCATCTATGATCAAGCCGCTTCGTCTCCATGTCCAAAACCTGCGACCATTGGAAGCAGGCCCACTTGCGCCACATCTCGCCAGCTTTGCTGCGTTGTTGGCGCAACAGCGTTACTGCCGTGTGACCGGCTGGAATAAACTTCGGTTGGTCGCTGCTCTGAGCAACTGGATGGTTCAAACAAAGCTTCGATTGAAAGACCTCAATGAACGACGCGTGGCGAAGTTCCTTGGATGGCGCTGGCGACATTACGTTTATCACAGTGGCGATAAATGCACGCCGGCCCTTTTACTCCAACACCTGCGCCAATTGGACGTTATCCCGCCACCGACGCCTGCGCCACTGACTCCCATTGATGTGATGGAGCGGGCATACGGAGACTATCTCCGACAAGAGCGAAGTTTCATGTCGGCCAGCGTGGGGCAGTATCTGACCGTGGCCAGACGCTTTTTGTGGCACCAGTTTCGGGACGGAAAAATCCGGCTGAAGGAACTCGGCACGAAGGATGTAAGCGATTTTATTTTGAAAGACGCGTCCATTCGCGGTCGTCGCTCCGCTCAATTGATGACCTCCGTGTTGCGGAGTTTTTTGAATTACCTGTTTCAGGAAGGCAAGACCGCCACCAATCTGGCGACAGCAATCCCTGCCACAGCGGGTGGGCGCTTGTCGGAACTGCCTCGTTATCTGGAGGCGGCGGAAGTGGAGAAGCTGCTGCGATCATGTGACCGCAGACAGAATGCAGGCCGGCGCGATTATGCCGTCTTGGTGCTGCTGGCCCGGCTGGGTTTGCGTGCCAGCGAGGTAGCCAACCTTGAGTTGGACGATTTTGATTGGACTGCCGGGGAGCTGCTGGTCCGGGGCAAAGGCAACCGTGTGGATCGAATGCCGCTGCTTCAGAAGGTCGGCGAAGCCGTAGCGGATTATCTGAAAAGGGGGCGACCCTGTTGTTCAACGCGCCGTGTGTTCGTCCACTGCAAGGCACCGTATGCGGGCTTCAGCAGTCCGCCCAATGCCGTGAGCGGCGTTGTGAATCGGGCCTTGGCGCGCGCCGGGCTGAATCCGCTAAATCATGGCGCACATCTGCTACGTCATTCGTTGGCCACGAACCTTCTGCGGAGCGGTGCTTCGCTAACCCAAATTGGTCAGGTGCTACGGCATCAGCAAATGCAGACCACAGAAATTTACGCAAAAGTGGATATGAATGCGCTGCGTGCCTTGGCGCAACCGTGGCCGGGAGGTGCACAATGAACCACTTGCATGTTCATCTCACCAATTACTTGAAGCTTCGGCGAGGGCTGGGGTTCAAACTGCACAGCGCGGAGATGTCGCTGCGCAGCTTCATTCGTTTTGCAGAAGCGAAACGAGTTCGGTTCGTCACCACCAAACTTGCGTTGCAATGGGCTACCCAGCCACCGAACGCCAAACGGATGCAAAGCGGCAGCCGTCTGGCCACGGTGCGGCGTTTTGCCGAATACCTGGGCACGGTTGATCCGCGCACCGAAGTTCCTTCGCCAAAGCTTCTGCCATACCACATTCGCCGGCGACCGCCGCATCTTTATCGCAATGAGGATGTCCGCAGATTGGTCGAGGTGGCGCATCAAATCGCTCCTTCCAATCCGATCAAAGGCCCAACTTTGGGGACGCTATTGGGTCTTCTGGCAACAACAGGCATGCGAGTGAGTGAGGCTCTGAAGCTGGACTGTGACGATGTTGATTGGGATCGCGAGCAGTTGACCATCCGCTTGGCGAAGGGCAGCAAGACTCGGTTGGCACCACTCCACGCCTCAACCGTCGCGGCCCTCCGGCGTTATGTCTCGACCCGCGACACCATTTATCCGAAGCGGAGAAATCCGGCCTTCTTTGTCTGGGACGGCGGTGGTCGGCTGGGCTATGACTCCGTCAATCGCTGGTTCCTGTTGGTGTCATGCCAAACCGGCTTGCGCAAGCCCGGCGACCAACGCGGCCCACGCGTGCATGACCTGCGGCATCACTTCGCGATCCAGACCATGCTCCAGTGGTATCGCACCGACACGGATGTTGAGGCGCGCTTGCCGGAGTTGAGCACCTATCTTGGCCACGTTCATGTTCGCGACACATATTGGTATCTCTCGGCGGTGCCGGAACTGTTGCAACTGGCCACGCTGCGCTTGCAACCAAAGGAGGCCGGACGATGAAAACGCAAGCCACCTTCTCCGAACTGCTGCAAGCCTACTTCACGCAGCGGCTGATGCACGAGTGCAACGCCAGTCCGCACACCATCGCAAACTATCGGGATACCTTCCGCCTCCTGATTGGCTTTGCCCATCGGCAGCTTAAGAAGCCTCCAACTGTATTGGCCATGCAGGACTTGGATGCTTCCTTTGTGTGCCGCTTCCTCGATCATCTGGAAAAAGACCGTGGCGTGAGTGCACGCAGTCGCAATGTGCGTTTGGCCGCCATCCATTCCTTCTTTCATTATGTCGCCCTGCAAGAACCCGCTCTCGGCGCGTTGGCCCAACGCGTCCTGGCAATCAAAAGCAAGCGGCACATCAAAAGACCAATAGACTTCCTCACGCGGACAGAAGCTGAAGCATTGTCGGCCGCGCCGGATCAGCAGACCTGGTTGGGCCGTCGCGATCACATGCTGCTCCTGTTGGCTTTGCAAACAGGACTGCGCCTTTCGGAGATCATCGGCCTGCGTTGTCAGGACGTCGCATTGGATAGTGGCCCTCATGTGCGTTGCACCGGAAAAGGCCGAAAATCCCGCTGCGTTCCCTTGCGCAAGGATACGGTCACAATGCTCCGTGCGTGGCTGTGTGAGCGAAACGCCCAACCCGACACTCCGCTCTTTCCCAACATGCGTGGCAAACCGTTGAGCCGGGACGGAGTTCAATACGTGCTCGCCAAGCATGTGGCTGCGGCACGCCAACACTGTCCGTCTTTGAAATCCAAGCGCGTCACTCCACACGTCCTGCGACACAGCACGGCGATGGAATTACTCCAATCCGGTGTGGATCGTTCCGTTATCTCTCTGTGGCTCGGACACGAACGAATGGACACGACACAGATTTACCTCCACGCCAGCCTCGAACTGAAGGAAAAGGCGCTCGCCAAGACGGAACCGTTCTACGGACGGCCTCCGCGATACCGCCCGCCCGATCAACTGATGGCATTCCTGCAAAGCCTCTGATAATGCCGAGTCGAAGAAATAAAAAAGGGGTGGTTCTTCAGCGTTCTGAAGAATCACCCCGTGAACTCGGCATTACCCGGAGCTAAAAGAAATAACCCTTATGCCGAGCTCGGCATAATGGGTATTTTTACGCGTGAGCGAAACGGCTGAATTTTTCAACCACAACTGTCAGTTAAAGTGTCAGTGAAAGCACCGAAAAGTTGGTGAAATTAGTGACGAGTTAGAGCGAATCCGCTATGTTTTTTCGATGGCATTCGCTATTTTATTGAAATCTGAAACGAGTTTACAGACTGTGTCCATCTGTGGCTGGACCTTTCCTCCCGGCGAAGCCTGTTTTAGCTCGTGGATGAAGGTCTGCATGGCGGGGGTGAGCTTTTTTGCCCGGCGGTAGCGGGTTCAGGCGAGCAGCTGCACTTCGCCGGGCAGAAGCTGGATTTGCACGGTGAGGGCCGGGCCGTTGGTCACGGAGCCGTCCACTTCGTGAATGGTCACGCTGCCGCCCGGCTTGTTTAAGACGGCGTTCGCCAGCCCGGCGACGGGCCGCAGGTTGCTGAACAGCGGTTTCATGCCGGCGGCACTGGTGTGGAGGTTGATGTCAATGATGACTTCGCCGTTGAAGCCGGCCTGCCGGTTGAGGTTGGCGACGAAGACAATTTCTTGGTCATTCAGGATGCGCGAGAAGGCCAGGATGCCAGACGGGTAAGGCGAAAGGCCAAAAATGACGCCATCAACGCCGGAGAGCGGACGGAAGTATTGCCGGCCATAGCGCAACACCGGCTGGCTGGCGCGCACCTGCATGAGCTGCTGGAGCGCCAGATAGATGGGGTTGGTGGGCGTGAAACCGCCGCCGGGTTTGCCCCAGAGTGATTCGCGCACCATCGAGTCGTCGTTGAGGTTGTCGTGCTTGTGGCCGGACAATCCCTGCTCGGTGCCGTAGTAGAGGCAGGGCACACCCTGCAAACTCACGAGGCAGGCCACGCCGAGGATGATCTGGTCCGGGAACTGCACGGGGCCGGTGTAACCAAAGCGCTGCGCCTGGTCGTGGTTGTCGAGAAAGGTCACGAAGTATTGCCCGGCCTCCCCGTGCGAGGTGAGCACATCTGCCTCCTGCACCTTGCGGTTTTGAAAAACCTGCGCGAGCGACGCCGGCGTTCCGGCGAGACCCTTCAGCACATTGGGCAGGACAAAGAAGAGTGGATAGTCGAGCGCGGCATCCACACCCACCACGCCGTTGGTATTTTGCGTGTCGCGGCCAATGAACTTGGCGATTTCCGGTTCATTGTCATAAACCTCACCAAAGGTGAAAAAGTTTTTCTTGCCCGCGCTCAAGGCAAATTCCCGCATGGCATTTCCGAAAGTGCGCTCGTAATCCGCCGGGATGTATTTCAACGTGTCAATGCGGAAGGCATCCACGTCGAAGCGTGCGATGACGTATTGGTAGGCGCGAATGAGAACGGCGCGCGCGGCGGACGGGTTGTTGTCCATGCCAAAATTAATTCCCTTGAGCGAATCGAAGTCGCCCTGCGGCTGGCCGCCGTTGCTGAAGGCATCACCCTGGCATGTGAACAGTGCGTTGTGCCGCAACTCATCGGGAAACACCGCCGCATCCAGCGGCGGGTTCGCCGGGGCCAGCGCCCAGGCCGGATTGGGGTTCCCACTTGCATCGCGCCATTGGATGGGGATGGGTTGGTTCTGCCAGGCGGTGTCTGCGCCGCCCGGCACGTAGGAAAAAACATCGCCCGCATGGTGGAGCACGATGTCGAAGATGACGTAAAGACCGCGCTGATGCGCCGCATCCACCAGCGCCCGCAATTCCGCGTCGGCATTGGCCGGATTGGAGGCAAAGCGCGGTTCCGCCGTCAGAAAATTCTGGATGCCATAGCCGTGGTAGGCCGTGGGATCGGACTGCCGGTTCTTCAAGACGGGTGAAAGCCAGAGCGCGCCGAAGCCGAGGCTCTTGATGTAATCCAGTTGGGCGATCACACCCTGGTAAGTCCCGCCTTGAAACTGGCCGAACGGCGCATCGAACGGAAGATTTTTTGGCGGCGCGGTCGGATTATTGAAACGGTCGAGCATGAGAAAGTAGATTGGCACGTCGCGCCAATCTTCCGGCGAAGGAAACAGCGCGCCATTGTTAGCGCGCGACTGGTCGAGAACCTGTTGGAGAGCGGGGTCAAATATTGAAGTGATCATAATTAATTTTATCCTGGGGTGGTTGCTCTGGAAATGAGCATGGCCTTCGGCAGTAAAGCCGTTCCATTGCGAGATTCAATATGGTCATATCCCTTTCCTTAAGCCGTTAGTTTAATCTCCTTTGTCTTTTAAATTGCAAAGACAATTCGTTTATACGCCGCCTCAAAATGATTGCAAGACTTATTTGGAGCAACCTGATCTGACGTGTTGACTCTGGATAAAGGTTGCCGGGTCTTGGCCGACGGCCCCCGTCTTCGTCCCACGCCTAAAGGTATCTGCGGCTCAACTGGCCGCCGACGAAGCCGGTTTCAACTCTTGGATGAAGGTCTGCATGGCGGGCGTAAGCTTTTTCGCCCGGCGGTGGATGATGCCCAGCGGTTCGGTGTCGTCGCCGTCGGTGCGGCCGGGCTTCGACCCAGCCGCGCTCCGTTCAAATCAGCACCGGGAAAGCTACTCCGTGGCGAGGCCCATTTTGGTGATGTCGAGCTGGCGGAGGGTGTCCATGACGTTGACCATGACCTGGTAATCCACGTCGTCCGAACCTTTGACCACCACGCCCAATTCAGTCTTGTCCAACTCAAACTGCGCCGCCTTGAGCTGCGTCAGCTTTTCTTTCAGCTGCGGCACCGTCACCACCTCGTCATTGAGCGTGATCTGTCCGGCCGCACTGACCGCGATCTGCGTCGGCGGTTTCGGCTTGAGGTCCGCCGGCGGCTTCTTGCCCGAGGGCAGGTTGATCTCCAGGTTG
>Ga0302281_10000688_pt1 | contig 24987 bp, 33 predicted proteins | sample III_Fen_E1_2_FD_198762 | JGI IMG/M metagenome (GOLD analysis project Ga0302281, IMG submission 198762) | Peat permafrost microbial communities from Stordalen Mire near Abisko, Sweden - III_Fen_E1_2 | ecosystem: Environmental > Terrestrial > Soil > Wetlands > Permafrost | place: Sweden: Abisko...
TTTTTGCGCAACGGGCAATCGGCGAAATCAGGGTTGAATAAATCTATTTTGGATTCAGGTTGGGGGATGTTTCGGGAAATGTTGAGCTACAAAACAAACGTGGTGCGAATAAACCCAAAATACACCTCCCAAACCTGCAACGAATGTGGCGTAAAAGATGCAAAAAACAGAATAAGTCAAAGCGAATTTGTGTGTAAAAACTGCGGACACATAAGCAACGCAGACCACAATGCAGCAAAAAATATTTTAGGCAAGGGCATTGCCTTAAACCGAAAACGTGAGCCAGTAGGCTGTGCGTGGGTTTTAGAACCCCAAATGCTTTAGCTTTGGGAGTATGTCAGGAATTTTAGATACAATAACTAAAACATGGAGGCAAAAACAATTTCGGTTAAATTGGCGTGGAAAGAAACCACTACCGATAATACAGGTCAAGAATTGGTTGAATACCCAAGCAACGCACCACTACCACGAGAAGGGGAACTTGTTTGGTGCAGATACAAGTTCAGGATAGTAAACAACGTCGTGCATAAGTTTGAAGACGGTGTTTTGAATATCGAAATAGTAATGGTTTAAGAATGCCGATAGATTATAAAAAATATCCCCCAACGTGGAAAACGGAAATACGCCCACGGATATTACAAAGAGCTAATAATTGTTGCGAGGTTTGTGGGGTTGAAAATTACTCTAAAGTTAAAAGAAGAGAAGGGTCTGTTTTTGAATATGAAGTTAAGATAGTTTTAACCATATCGCATTTAGACCACGATGAAACTAATTGGGATGTAAAAGATGAACGACTTAAAGCCATGTGCCAACAATGCCACCTTAGATATGACGCTAAAGAAAAATATAGGCGAGTTATGGAATATACGAATAAGGTTTTAGCAGAAAGAACAAAAAACCAACAAAAACTGTTTTAATATGGGGCTTGAAAAATTAGAGTTCCACATAAACGCTTGGCTTACCGACAAAGCACTTCAAAAGTGCAGCTTAGAGGCACATGGGCTTTGGATAAATATTATATGCCTCATGGGAAAAAGCCCCGAAAAAGGTAAGCTCTTGCATAGAAACAAGAATATAATAACTGAAAGTGAAATTCATATATTAATTAACAAACCAAAAGATATTGTTGAAACAATACTACAAGAGCTTATAACCAATAAGGTATTGAAGATAGACGACAATGGTGTTTTTTACTCCAAAAAACTACTTGAGATAAACGATAAAAAGAAACAGCCAAAGCAGCCGTATTACACGGATAGCATGGACTACTATTTTGAGTGGTACGAAAAAAGGTTTAAGATAAAGCCCCGAATATTAGCCACGGACGGCAAAGCCCTAAAGCTAATTTTAAATCATTTATCAACATTAGAAAACGAAAAATTTAGTACATTAGCCCTCTTCAAAATTATTCTTGATAATTGGGATATTTTGGATGTGTACTTAATTAGAGGGATAAACCTTAGTCAAATAAACCAAAACATAAATCAAATTTTAAAATGCTTTAAGAATGGGAGAGAAAAACTTACCAGTACCACCAAGTACAAATCAGCATCTGATGCTAATAAAGACGAACTTACAGATATGGCAAAACAATCCGAAAGAAACCTACAAGGCACTCAAAATTAAAGAATATTCCGAAGTGTCGGAGGCTAATACCCCCACATTGGGGCTTATGAAAAAAGAAATTGGCGTAAATGCCTCAACAGATATTTTAACCATTTTGGTTGTAGATATAGTTAAATTCTTTAATGTAGGCAAAACCTTCAACAAAGAACAAGTAATAGCAACAGTAGAATTGATTTTAGACGAATTTCCCGAAATAAGCATTGCCGACCTAAAGCTATGCTTCAATAAGGCTAAACTTGGGGAGTACGGGAAGTTATATGATAGGTTAGACGGAGCAATAATATTTTCTTGGGTACGTGAATATTGCGATAATAAAATGTCGTGGGCAATAAATAGAAGTGAAAACGAACACCGAAAATATAAAGACCACGAAAACTACGCCCGCATCGAGCAAGTAGAGCAAATTAGAGCCAACAGCGCACGAGAGAAAAATAAAGAAGTAATGAAACTACAAGATTTAGAAAGGATAAAACAATTAATTGACGAATCAAAACCTAAGAACAAATAAACAAAAACACTATGTAACAATAGTTATAGGCGCATTGCGTGTATTATGCCTAAACTCTTAACACGATGGCGGCTCGGAACAGACGAGCTTTCACTAAACTAAAAACAAATAGATATGACCATACAAGAAAAAGCAATACAGATAATTGATAAGTTTAGATTGCTTGTAGATATTAGTGGCTATCCTTTGCCATGTAAGGAAGAAGATGAGGAAGAAACAGAAAAATCCAAACAATGCGCTCTAATATGTATTGAAGAAATACTAAATCTACCCGTAATTTGGATAGACGAAAAGCTGCAAAAAGAACAACCCGAAAATTACGAACCCGAATCCACGATTGAATTTTGGGAGCAAGTGAAAGTAGAAATCGAAAAACAATAAATTAAAACAGATAAGGATGAAACACAAGTTAAAAACAGTTGATTTAATTGCCCTGAACAAAGTAGAAAAGGAAATAGTAAGCAATTCAAAGTTGGCTTATGAGAACGCCTTAGTTGATTTTGTGAAGCAGGTTGTATGCAAGTATTATTGCCAAGACCTCGATTGCCTAAAGCTATTCACCCGTAGAAAAGAGATTGTAAAAGTTAGGCAGGTAAGTATGTATCTGATTTTGAAGAACTCGAAGATAACATTAAAAAGACTTGGGGAGCATTTCGGGTTTAACCACGCAACGGTAATATACTCTCAAAGAACAATCTGTGGTTATTTAGAGTTCGACAAAGACCTGCAAAAAGAAATAGATGAGTTGCAATCTTCAATATTTTTAAAGGCAAAAGCAATAGTAAATAACCTTGACCTGCAAAAAGACTTTTATTTTATTGATTTAAACAATTTCACATCACTTAAAATTGATAGTTCTAAAGCAATAATACTTTCGGGGTATTCGGCAGACGAAGAGAAAAAAATTAAGAAGTTGTTGAATTATTCATTACTGGATAAAAAACACGAAAACACGGGTATGTACATTTTAGAAAAATTAAAAACAGAAACTGAAAATTAAAATGATTGTACGCTGCATCAAGGAAGATTATACAAAAAGTAGTTCCGAGGTAGTTCAAGCTATTTTGAAAGTCGGGGACGACCATTTGTTGCCAAAAAAGGGACAAGAATATGAGGTTATTGGGTTTGCTCATTTTAAAGGCGGCAAAGAAGCGTATTTACTTGATGGCTTAGATACTACTAATTATGGCTCACAAGTTTGTTTTTGCAAAGAAGATTTTGAATACGTAAAAGATAGTTATAAGCCAAATGGCATTTGTGAAACAACAGGGAATGCTTTGCATGAAAGTAGATTACTACATAGAAGATATTCACGATTTTTCTAACACACTTAAAACTAAATAACATGAAACAATTAAAACTCGGTCAAAAAGTGTTGGTAACACCAAGCTGGACAAACAAAGACCTACCTAAACCAAAAAGCAATATAATGTACGTAACCGAAAAAACAAAAGGCACTTGTACAGGATTGAGCCATCGTAAGGGCGAGGAGAAACACATCTATTGGATATTAACAAAATTGATAACCATTGTTAATTAGTTGAATTAAAAAAGCCCCTATTAAATAGAGGCTCTTTTTGTTCACTTTAAAGTTATTGCCCTTGCTTTTATCAGTACAAGAAAACTGCATTGCAAATATAGCAGACATATTTAACATAACAAAAACTATTTATTAACAATTCAATTAACACATGAAGCGATATACACTAAAAGAATACAGTCCAAACAAACAAAACGAATTATTGTTTGTGGTATCAGACCAAGTAGATGCAAAAACAAAACTACCATTGCAGGTAAAAACAATTGAAGATTTAGAGAGGTTCTTCGATGAGCTTACCACACTTGCGGGTAAATACTTTTTAGATATAGAATCATTCGGCATGAAGGATGCTATGGCTCAGAGATTGTTTATCAAATATCAAATGAGTAAGGAAGAATGAAAATTAATGTTAAATCTTTCATTTTGAAAATCAACAAGTTACAATAAATATAAATAAAACATTTGGAAAACTAATAATCATAGAATATATTTGTGCCATATTTAAAACCAAACCAAAACATGAAAACACAGACTTTAGAACAACAATTAGCCGAAGTAAAAAAACAAGAAGAAAAATTAGCAAAACAGAAAGATGCCATAAATAAAAAAATTGAAGCAAAAGCCAATGCCAACAAACCAAAAAGTATAATGGAGCGCGTAAAAACATTGGCGGACGTACTTAAAATAGCTAAACCAGATAAAGAGGAACTGGCTATAATTAATTATTCAGGTAAAAGCAAACGATTGGGTTTTGCAAGGGATATGATGATACTATCACTAATAGCCGAAGTTCTAAATGAAGGTCATGTATTTAAAATGGATGGTTCGGAATATAGGTGGTTTCCACGTTTTTCTGTTTCTTCGGGCTTCGATTTCGACGATGCGATTTACGACAGTACGACTGCGCGTACGGCTTCCGCTTCGCGCCTTTGCTTAAAAAGTGAGGAACTGGCTGTTCACGCAGGTACGATATTTTTACAGTATCACAAAAAAGCTATCATGTAAAACTCCCGCAATCTTTTAGCGGAGCAAAAATCCACACGAAAAAAATAAAAACGTAAATAAGAATGAAAAACGAAAATACAAATCAACCGCAAGCGCGAAACCTTGTAGAAGAAATCAAAGTTGCACTAAATATTGTTTTGCTGATTGCAAACGAAGCTAAGGTTAAATTAACCTATGAAGCCGACATTGAAGATTGCAAGAAAGTTTCTAAATGGTTTGATTACCAGTTAGAAGAGCCAACCGACAAAGCCCCGTATTACCACGTTTCAAAAACGTATGGTAATGTTACTGTTAAGGTGAAAACGCCTCAATACGAAAAACAACTGCAATTTCAACCTATACAATAATCATGGCAAAAGAAGCAATCAAACCAGTAGGGCATAAGTTAGAGTACATTAAGGATACATTCTTTGAATACTTAGGTAAAAAAGACCACGTATCTGCATCTGCACTTAAAAGTTTTATGAAGTCGCCACGAATGTACTACTACGAACAATTTGAAAAGGAGAGAGAAGAGAAAAGGCATTTTGCAGTAGGCTCGGCTTTGCATGAAGCGGTACTTGAACCTGAATTGTTTAAAACCAACTTTATAGTATCTCCAAAATTTGATAGGCGCACAAAGCAAGGTAAATTAGATGCTTCAAACTTTGATATAGATGCCGAAAGGTTGGGAAAAACGGTTATTGTGGTTGATGAAATGGAAATGATTATCAAAATTGCAGAGAACGCAATGAAGAACGAAACATTAACCGAACTTATTAAGAACTCGCACCGAGAGCTATCCTGCTACACGGAAGACCCAACAACGGGTTTAAAATTGAAGATGCGACCAGATTCTATGCACGAAACTAAAAGCATAATTGTAGATATAAAAACCTGTTTAGATTCATCACCAACGAAGTTTAAAAAAGATGTGTATAATTATGGCTATTCGATTAGCGCGGCTTTTTATGCCGACTTTTTGAACCGAGAAACGTATTTGTTTGCCGCTTGTGAAAAACAAGCCCCTTATCAAATAAGCATTTATGCTTTGAGCGACGAAAGTATGCAATACGGCAGGGAGCAATACCGAGCAGGATTGGATATGCTAAAGTGGTGTAAAGACAATGATTTTTACCCAGACTATGCACAATTTGAAGTCATGAAAAATTCTTATGCACTCGGCAATTTAGATAACTTCAAGGACACATTAAGCAAATCGGAACTAATAACAATCTTAAACTAAAAACATGAATGTAAAGGGACTTTTAAAAACAAAAGGAGTTGTAGTTCAGGTAAGCGATAACTTCTCAAAGCGCGACTTTGTTGTAACGATAGACCACGACAAAGAATATCCCCAAGTAATACAGTTTCAGCTAACACAAGCAAGAATTGAACTAATTGATAAGATACCTTTGGGCGTAGAAGTTGACGTACATTTTAATCTTCGTGGGCGCGAATACCAAGACCAAAGAACGGGTGAAACAAAAGTGTTTACAACTTTGGATTGTTGGCGAATAGACATTACAGCGCACGGACGCTCACAAATGCCTAAAGCCCAGCAACCACAAGCAAGTAGCAATAAAAACGATAGCGATTCTCTTCATTTTTAGCAAACGAAATTAAAAAACAAATAAGTATGAAAACCAAAGAAGTAGAGACTAAAGAAGAAACCCAACAGAAATATTGGGAGGTAGATGTTCTGAATGTCAAGCCACTTAATAGGGCTGGTGGCAATATTAGAACAGACTATGGCGATAAAGATAATTCGTTTCAAGAGTTAGTAGATTCAATCCGAGAGAACGGAATCAAAGTACCAATTAGAGGCTATCGAGATAACGATAAGGCGGGGCAATGGTATTCTATTGACGGACACCGTAGGCTCGCGGCGGCAACAAAATTAGTGAACGAAGAAGGGTTAAGCATTAAAGTTCGCGTAATTGTGGTTGATGCTCGTAAAATTTCTGATGAAGAGATTATATTCGATATGGTAACTACGAACTCAGGTAAGCCACTTAACCCTATCGAGATGAGCGAAGCGGTGCGAAGGTTAGAAAATTACGGCATCCCATTGAAAGATATTGCAAAGAGGTTCGGTAAAGCAACCACCTTTGTAAACAACCTTTCTTATTTCGCTAAAGCCCCGAAACGATTAAGAGATTTGGTTGAAAAAAACAGAGTATCGTATTCACTTGTTATAGAAACATTACGTGATAGCAAAGACTTTAACGATGCAAGCGAAAAAATAGAAGCCGCCCTTAACGTAGCAAAGCAGGTAGCAAAACAAAAAAGTTTTAATCCTGAAACTGACACCGAAGATTTAGAGTATAAAGCCTCTAAACGACACCTGAACGCCGCCACTAACAAATTAGATTCTATGAAAGAATTGCAAAGGGTAATGCGAGAATATAACGATAAAAATTTAGTTGTATCAAACCAAGAATTATTTAATTTCGCAAACGCAATAGCGAAAAATCAAATCACCGCAAAAGAGATAACTAAACTAATATTTTAAACCAAAACCTAAAAACAAATAAATATGCAAGACGAAAACGAAGTACATGAAACGCCAAAGCCAAAAGAAGCTGGTCAAAGCGGCAACAGAAACCAAATCTTCAACAACTGTACGGTAAACATTTATGAAGAAGGAAAGGCTATTGAAGTGTTGCAAAAACAACAAACCATTGATGCCAAACAATCTGAATGGCAAAACGAATTGGTAAAATCAATAGTTGAAACGGGGATACAAGCGGTAAAAGACTTTTTAGATAAAAAACCACAATCGGCAAAAGAAGCACCGAAACCAGCTTCTAAAAAATCAACAACTAAAAAATAAGTATGGAAAGCAAAATTTTTCAAGACACACCACTTGCAGAGCGCGAAGCAATGCTAAAGGCAAACAGCTATTCGGACGAAGAGATGCCAATTCAAAAGCACTTTCAGGAAGAGGAGATAAACGATATGAGAAAGTCGTACATGACAAACTCGATAGCCATTAAAAAGAAGATGGAAGAGTTCAAAATCTTCAAACAAGAAACGGACGCATTTTTAAAGCCGTTCGTAGAAGATAACGAATACCTGTTAGCAAATATCCGCACGGGGTACGTAGAAGTAAATCAGCAAGTGTATCTTTTTGAAGACCACGATGCAAGTATGATGAATTATTACGATAATAATGGGGTTTTAGTACATAGCCGCCGTCTATTGCCGCACGAGAAACAAACAAAAGTAAAACAACACAATAACTAATAACCCTTAAAAAAAACAAAACATGGAAGTAGACAAAAACGAAGAAACGGCAAAAAACAGCGCAATCAAAAATGCTGTTACCGATGGAACAAAAGAACTAACCTTTAGAACAGGTGAGGCGGAAAAAATCATTTACCCGAACAAAGTAACTTTATCGGGAGTTATAAATACCCCCGCAAACTTTTACATGAAACGAAAAGCGTTGCATAATAAAGACAAGTGCCATGTAGTTTACGACAAACAAGTGGGTACTATAAAACTTGTTGTAGATGAGCAAAATAACACCCAAAACTACGAAGTAACGGGGGCTATTTTACCAAACCCACAGTTAGCACCATTCAAAATCAATTCGGGTTCAACAACTACGATTAAAGATTTGATGCAAATATTGAAATTTAACCGCGTGTTTTTTGCGGATAAAGACGATAATGCCAAAATTGTACTTGCATTGCAAAACTTTAAAGCTAAAGTAGAACAAACACTTGAAGATTCAAATGATAACCGTGGGGCGCAAGGTAAAGTTAAGATTAGCAAACTTGAACACGAGTTGCAGGAATCGTTTGTTTTAAACATGGCTATCTTTAAAGGCAGCGAACCTACATCATTTAAAGTGGATGTTTGTGTACAACTTACTGATGCAGGAAGCCCTGTTGTTTGGTTAGAAAGCCGCGACCTAAAAGATATGCAGGTGAACGGAATAGATGGCATGATAACAGCCGAACTGGATGCGTTCAAAGACATCGTTTGCGTGGAAGTATAATACAAAATTGAGTTCAGCGTTGGTGCATTGGTAGGCAATGTAGTGGGTTCGATACCCGCGCTCAGTTCAAAAGAAATAAGAATGCAACAAAACACAGATGAAACAGTTAAGTTTGAGCAAGTAGATGTTTCTACCGTTCAAGATTCAAAATTAAACAGCCAAATCGCCCTTGCCCGACAATTTCCCCGTGATATTAAACGCGCGGTAAAGAACTCCATTGATATAGTTACACTCGACATTCAATCAGCTTCATCGTGTACATATTCAGTATTAAACGAAGGTAAAGCCGTAACTGGTTGCACGGTTCATTTGGCTAAAACTATCGCGCAGAATTGGGGCAATATGTATATTGAAGCAAAGACCACTAATATTGAACAAAAATATATAACAGGGCAAGCAATAGCTATTGACCTTGAAAACAACCTATCGTATAAAGTTGAAGTGAAACGAAGTATAGTTAATCATAAAGGCAGGTTTTCAGACGACATGGTTACTGTTATAGGTAATGCCGCAAACTCAATAGCCATGCGTAATGCCATTTTATCAGTAATACCCCGTGCAGTAATAGATAAGGTTTACAATGAAGCAAAAAAAACAATTACAGGCGACTTGTACGATATTGAAAAACTGCAAGCAAAGCGTAAAGAGGTTTTTGTAAACTTAAATCAGTTACACCAAGTTACAGAGCAAGAAATATTATTAGCTATCGGAAAGTCAAGCATTGACTATGTTAGCTCGGATGATATTATTGTTTTGATTGGCGTAACAACAGGAATTAAAGATGGGGACACTACCGTAGAAACAGCTTTTGGCAGGAAAACAACTACAAACATTTTAACTAAGGAAAGTACGGTGGTCGAGCCAATTGTAGTAACCGAAAGCGAAGACTTTAAAAACAAAAAACTAAAAGCATGATAGGAAAAAAGATTAGTCCAGTTTTAGTAGAATTGGAAAACACTATTTGGAACTTTGAAGCAAACAACCAAATGCCTCCCGAATACACGGATGAAGGATTTAAAGCCATTTGTAAAATATTCATGTCCGCGCTTATGGATAAGCAATGGGTACTGCAAAACCATGAAACTATTGACATGGAAGACCGTTGCAAAATGGCTGAAAAGTGCGGGGAAGATTTGCGAAACTTAATTAAGGTATATACGGATTTAGACACTCACGAATTTTACAAGTAAACCATGTGGCGACCACACAAAGGAATTTGCATTTGCCACAACAAAGAAAACATAATAGTTGTAAAGGCGGGATTTTGCAAAATAGGGAACGATGCCCAAAAACGAGCTAAAAAAGGTTTGCCAACTAAGCGACCGCCATTAAACAAACGTAGCGAAAAGCGTGAAAAATTGGACGCTCTGTACTCAATAGTTAGCAAACAATACTTGAAAGACCACCCTAAATGCGAATTTAAAATAGAGGGTATTTGTACGCATACAGCCACTTCTGTACATCACGGAAAAGGTCGTACAGGGGCTTTATTATTAGACACTAAATATTTTAAATCAGGATGTTTGCCCTGTCATTCGTATGTGGAACTTCACCCAGTCGAGGCAAAAGAAAAAGGGTTTAGTGTAACAAGGTTAAACAAATAATTAGGTTTTCAATTAAAAAACGCGTATCTTTGCATTGCTTACACCTAATGAAAACACTTAAAATAAGCCAGCCAAGTAACAATAGCTCGTTCGAGCAAGGTGTAAGCAACCGTTATGCGGCTGGTTATTTTTAAACATGAGCAAACACTTAAAAATATTAACTGCCGAATACTTAAATGAGTATTCCAGTAAGTTGAACATTGATTGGTTTAAAGTTTTCAATAAACTAAGAACAAAAAATTCTTATTCAAAAGAAGATTTCGAGCATTACGTAAAATCGTCTGCAACTTATTCCTCTAACATAGAGGGGAATAGTATTGATTTTGACACATACTTAAAAAATAAACAATTTAAGGTTAAGTCAAAGCCAAAAGAAATGACCGAAATAGACGATTTAATATTAGCATATAATTATGCAATGAAAAACAAATTAAACATCAAAACATTTTTAGAGTGCCATAAGATTTTAAGCAACACCATATTATCTTTAAAAAGCCAAAAGGGTAAATTGAGAAATCAGCAAGTAGGTATTTTTAGTTCAGGAAAAATTGAATACATGGCTGTTGAATCTCAATACGTAAAAAAAGAAATTGATAAATTATTTTTTGATATAAAAGAACTAATCAGCAGAGAATTATCTCAAAAAGAAATATTCTATTATGCTTCCATGATACATTTAATGTTTGAAAAAATACATCCGTTTATGGACGGTAATGGCAGGGCGGGTAGATTGTTAGAGAAGTGGTTTTTATCTGAAAAATTAGGGGTAAATGCTTGGTCTATTCAAAGCGAAGAGTATTACTCAAAACACATAACCGAATATTACAAAAATATACACATAGGATATAATTATTACGAATTAAAAATGGATAGATGTGTTCCGTTTCTTTTAATGTTGCCAATGGCACTAAAAAATAACTGAATTTTTGAAGAGTGAGTAGCGAAGAGTATATCTTTAGGTGCATAGATATTTTGAAAGCAGATAAGGTATCTGAACAGACTATGATTTTGATGTTTTTGGAGTACGGTAAACTATTATTAAAAGAAAAAGAACGTGGTACACAATAAGATAATTTTTTTAGACATTGATGGCGTTGTAAATATCCCCAACTATCAAACATTCGACGGGGCGTGTTTGGAAAACCTGTATGATATAATTAGAAAAACAGGTGCAAAAATAATCGTATCTTCATCTTGGAGAACTGGAAATTTGGAAAAAACAAAAGCAACACTTGAAGAAAGTGGCTTTGCAAAGGATATGTTACAAGAAATTATTGGCGAAACGGTACGCAATTGGGATTTTGTAAAAGACAAATCATATCTAAAATTAATTCGAGGAAACGAAGTTGGCACTTGGATTGACAGAAACCTAATCTACCCGTGGCACGATAATCCCGACATGGATGCTATGTATAGAGTAAATAACGAAGATGGCAGTTTTAAAATAATGAACTCAAACAAAACAGGTGTTCATTTCTCGTATGTAATTTTGGACGATGACACCGATTTTTTGCTTTGTCAAAAAGATTATTTTGTAAACACGGATGGTATAGTAGGATTAACAAAACAAGATGCAGCAAAAGCTATTGAGATACTTAACAAGATTGATGATGTTACTAAATCCCAGCCTAAAACAAAATACACCAATAGAACCACAAACGACTAATGGAGCGTAAGAAAGATAGTCTCGGCGTTTTCCATCATAATTTAGGCACTCGACTTGAAGTGAAAGAAGAGAAGTACAAAGTAGATTATTCCCGTGAGTTCTATTTGTTTGATGTTATACCAACACCCGCACCACGCATGACGCAATCAGATAAGTGGCGCACGAACCCCAATCACATAGACCCAGACAAACGCCAACGAAAAGCAGTTACACAATATTGGCAGTTTAAAAATGAATTGATTTCACAATCTTTTAAAATGAATTTCAACCTTAAAGATACTTTAGATATAGTTTTTTTTGTACCACTTCCTGATAGTATGAGCGAAAAGAAAAAAGAATCTTTAAACGGAATGCCTTGTAAAAAACGACCAGACCTTGATAACTATATTAAGGGACTTGCTGATTGTACGCTAAACGAAGACGGAAATATTTGGGACGTTAAAGCAAAAAAAATATATGCTTATCGAGGTTCAATTTTAATTTATAAAACATGAGCAACGAAATACTATACAGGTTTAATATGTGCAGAGAATTGCAGGATTTGGACGCGAACTGTAATAATTGTAAACACATGGTTAGGGATGCAGATAAGTTTAAAGTTTCTTTAGAAAAGCATCATAAATGGCAGCTTGACTATTTTAATACTATCAAAAGAAAAATGGTTGAAAAAGCAAAGTGGTGGAAAGACAAAGAAAATGATTTAGAAAAGTACAATGACTTGCTAATGGAGGCAGACAGGATGAAGTTTCAGTTTGACAAAAGCACCTGTGCAATTAATTATGGGCATTGCTCGAAATTTGACAAACCAGTTTCTTTCATCCCAAATACTTGCCAGTTAGATACTCAAGAGTGTTTTGAAAACAGAAAAGCCGAATGAAGTACAAACTTTTCAAAATAGATAAACGCTACAAAGAAAAGCGAGCGTATCTAATATTTGATGTGTGCGGCATTGGCGTTCGCGAAATTAGGTTTACCACAAACAAAAATGAAGCAACAATATTTGACAAAGAAGATACTGCAACACAAGGGTTCGTAACCGAATATATCAGACAATCGGCGAAGTTCAAATTCACACAAGACCTTCAACCACCATACACTTTGCAAAAAGAACAACAAAATATTTTACAACAAATTTAAGTTTGTGTGTAACAATTAGTAAATTAGAACCCTGTATTTTTGTGGGATAAACCATATACCCCTCAAAAATGAAAACAGAAATAGAAAAGCAAGAAGAAATTACAAATAGCCATCTTGAAGCCGCTAAAAGAAACCTTGAACTATCAACTAAGATTGCAGCCGAAAAAGATAAGATAGCAGATGCAGGAGAAACCCCAAATAGTTTGCAAAAAGAGTAAGTTCGCATCAGAGGAGTATGCCCTAAATGCACTCAAGGGTATTCAGGCAAAGTCAAAACGAAAAGTTGTACCGTGTAGAGCCTATCTTTGTAAGTATTGTAATTCATGGCATCTAACCTCACGCCCCGACGGTTTTAAACTTCAAAAGGAGAATGAGGAACTAAAACAAGAAATAGTATTGTTGACTGAAAAGATTGTAGTTTTGACAAGCACCGATAACAAGGTAGCCAAAGCCACCCATAAACGAGACGAGTACATTACTACCCTTAAACACACTATTTTCACGAACAAAAGAATAATCAAAATATTGAAACAAGAAAAGCAGGACTTGATTGTTAGGCTGAACGCCAAAAACTGAAACTCTGAATAGTTCGTTTGCAATTTAACAAAATTATCCGTATGTTTGTAGATATTTTCAATAATGCCCGAAAAGATAATTACTAATGACGGAAAGCGTGGCGGGTGGCTTGTCGGGAAATCCCATAGAGAGGGCGGAATTGAAGCCATTGTAACGGATACAGGTAAGAAAGTTGAGTTAGAAAACTCGGAAATAATAATAAATGCCGTATCTGCAAAAAAACATTGGAAAGCCTTATCGGAAATAAACCAAGACGGCGGAGGCGTACCCATTGCGCCACCAAACAATATCGGATGGAAACATAAGGCTGCTAAAAAAATGCTTTTTGGAGGTAATATAGGGGACGAATATTTTAAAAAATTTGGATTGCAAAAAACAGGGGTGGGACGCTCCAAAGAGCTTGCGGAGTTGCCGACATTAGTTGGGACGTTGAAACAAGAAGCTCCGATGCCTTTAGGCTCGGAGTGGTTCACAAACAATATAAATGATATTGGGTACAAGTGGAAATTAAGCACAGCTAAAGCATACGGTTTGTGTAATAAAAACAATGTTATTGCACTACAAGATGTAATTGACCATAAGGAATTTTTTACTAAATATCCAAAAGCTAAAAATATAAAAGTATTTTTTAGGTCTATTAAAACAGACGATAGTGCTAAGTGCGAAGTAAATCATGGTAAAACGTATGATTCATGCACAATAAATATAGGATTACACTTTAATTTTTATAAAATACATGGAAAAGAAAAATTTGAACTCGGAAAAGAGTATTCTGAATACTCCAAAGAAGCATGTTTGTTACACGAAATCCAGCATGTATGCCAGCAAGCGGATAGAAGAAGCTGTGGGAGAAGCTATGATGTTATCCTTGATTCAGCAATCGAGGAAAGAAAAATTAGAAAGGGAGAAAAAGGGTATAATTTGGTAGAAGCAAAAGCCCTTACTGATTATAAAGCACAAGAATCTGAACAAGAGGCGATGAAGTGCATTTATTATTGGCTCAAAGGTATTGGGTTAAAATACACTAATGACATATATATTGATTGGGATAATGAAAGAGCAAAAGAGCAAGAAGATTCTCAAAAAGATGTTTATGGGGGTGGGGGTAAAATTGAGCCACCAAACAACATAGGGTGGAAACACAAACAAAAAAAACATGAAGAAAAAGAAAAAAGAGATGTCGGACATAGACATAATGATTCAGAATTGCAAAAAGATGGGGTTGGAAACAAGGATAGAGAACGGGAGAAAAGTTTACGTATTGGACGAGTACAAGACGGAGGACGAGATGGACAAGGAGTACGGAAAGGATTGGAAGGAAAATACAATAAAAACATTTCAAGAACTAAATCAGAAGATGGGAAGGTAATTGCCGCACGTTGGGATAAAAAGAAAAACAAAATAGAAACCTTAACTCAAAACATTCAAAGTTTAAGGTATAACATTTCTACCTCTCTTAAATCAGAAGATGAAAAAGAGTTTTTAACCGCCTTAGCCATTGCCTTAATTGATAAAACAGGCGAACGAGTAGGTAATGAAACAAGCGAAGCGGTTGACCACAGGGGCATAACAGGGCTTCGCAAAAAACACATTAAAATAGAAGGAAACAAAGTTTATCTTGACTATACGGGCAAGTCGGGAGTTGACCACGAAACTTGCTTTACCGATGAAAAGTTGGCGAACGCATTAAAACAAGCCATTGCAAACTCAAAAGGTGGATTTATACTTCAAACTTCCGATGGGTTTAGAATACGACCTAATCGCATAAACAGAGAGTTGTCTGCCTTTGGGTGTTCAGCAAAAGACTTGCGCGGGTATAAATGCAATCAATTAATTTTAGCCAAATTAAACAACAATGAAATTGGTAAAGATGAAAAGGAGCGCAAAAAACACTTTTTAAAATCTTTAACAGAGGTCGCGGCTAAAATAGGGCATGGTCGCGCAACACTACGTAAACACTACATGATACCCGAATTAGAAACCAGTTACATAGTACAGGGTAAAGTAATTGATATTTCAAGTAAAGATACCTATGAGGGTGGTGGGGTAATTCCAAATGAAGAAAATCCCAATAATATTGATGTTTTTACAAATCAAATAAGAGATTTTCTTAATAAAAATGCCACCGAATATTTAATATCAAATGGCGGCAGGTCTAAAACAGATTTCGGAAATAGTAATTATCTGTATGCAACTATCGGAACTGTTAATGATAGCAAATCTGTTAAGATAAGAATATCAGACCACTCGGTAACTAATCACGATAGGATATTTAATGAAATTCATATTTCGTTTCCGTATTATAAACCCAACGAAAAATTTAAAGAAAGTGATTTTACTTGGCTTATAAATGAAATTAATTTTAACTTACAAAGAGATAAATACTTTAGTAAAGAAGATGGCTTTGAAAACTATACTGTTCAAATGGAGGTAAACGAAAAAGGTTTAAGGGATACCGATAAAGTGGTATCAGAAAGACTTAGTTCGGCTAAACGAGGTGCAGGTAGAAAGATATTTAATATAGAAAGAGTAAATAAAAAACCAGTTGTTAGGTGGGTTGATAAAAGTAATAATAAGGTATATTCAACGCATAGAGCGTTTTCAGGAGGGGGCATAATACCAAATGAAGAAAACAATCAAACCGAAAACACAGGCAAACAAATGTACGACGAAGTATTTGCAAAAAAAGATTATCTGTTTGATAAAAAAACTTTCTTTAAACATAAAGACTGCAATATGTACACCGTTGACGGCAAACATTGGATATGCAAAGTAAATATTATTGATAACGACTACGTAACATTTAGGTCTAACCACGCGGATGAATATGAAGCTAAAAAAGATGTTTTTGAACAATTCATGGAGTGGGCGGCAAATAAAATAGGATAATGGCAGAAACAGAGATATACGAAGGCAAAGAAACGGGTACAGGCAAACTGTATGAGTTTTTTACACCTGAAAAGGTAGTTGAAAAGATGTGGCTTTTGGCTCGAAAGTATGGTTTTACTCATGGCAACATATTAGAGCCAGCCGCAGGTAGTGGTCGGTTATTAGATGGGGCAAAACCAAATGATAAAATTACGGCTTTTGAGATTACCGAAGAAAACTATAAAACATTAAAAGATAGGTTTCCTGCTGAGGAAATTATACACAATAGATTTGAAGTTTCTTTTTTAGAAGAACCGCGTTACAATAAGCGAATTAAGAGTAAAACAACCCCTACGTGGCTAAGGAATTACCCGTTTGACTTAGTTATAGCAAACCCTCCCTATGGAGTATTTAGCGGCACTTATAAGACTTTTTTTAACTTTAGCGGGCAATACGAACACTTTTTTATGCTTATGTGCCTTGACCTTTTGAAAGTTGGAGGATTAGCCGTATATTTAGTGCCGAGTTCTTTTATGAGAAACGGCATATCGTATAATAAAGTGAAAGAACAAATGTTTGAAAAAGCTACTTTACTGGACGCTTATCGCTTACCAACGAGTATCTTTGCAAAAACACAAATAGGAACTGACTTAATAATTTTAAAAAAGAAATAACAATGGATTCCGAAACCGAAGTGGTATTAAGAAAATACGTTAAAGAATTTGTAGAATGCAAAGATTGTGGTTGTTCTTATGTGAGGCGAAAAGCAACAACCGAACACGGCATGACTTATCTTGTAAACAGATTGTTTGAGTTAATGGAACAATATAAAGATTTTACACCAAGTAATTGTATGGCACAAATTGAAGTCGAACTATCTGATATAGACAACAACGGGTAATGACTTCAAAGCAAAGAGTAGATGCCATCTATACCCTTATTAAAAAGTACAAAGACGATGAAGTCATACATAGGCTTTTATCTAATGGCTTTGTACCCGAAGGATTACAAGAGGAATTAGAAACCATTGCCGACAGCATTCCTGTTGGCGATAATGATAATTCTGATTATTACAAATCTCAATTTAGTACATGGTTTGCAGAGCATCCCGAAAAGATAGTTGGCAAAGAAGTTGAAGGTAGCGGCTATATAAGCCCCGTTAAAACTATTGGTAAGATTGATGAATTAGACGCTGTAATACCAAATGAAAGTTTTGATAATTCAGAAAAAACAGTTAATTTTACAGATAAAACAAATAAAGATGAAACCAACAACATCATTAACAACATTATTGCAGGAACACGCAAAGTTAGCTATGGAACAAATATCCAAGCAGCAGCCAACTACCTTCGAGAAAGCAAGGGCGCAATTTCTAAGGTTAGAGAATCAGGGTTCAACAAAAAGCCAGACGAAAGCCTCCTAAGAAAATACATTACCGATAATAATTTATGGTATTCAGTTAAATTACCATTACCGTTTGGATATGGAGCAGAACAACAGGTTTATTTATTTGAAAACAATGAGTACGTTGTCAAAACAAATAACTGCATTGCCTACGATTCGTGGGAAGAGTACCTAAATAATTTATTACTTAATAATTATATTTTCCCAGCTAATGCCTATGAATTAATAGGATTTAAAGAAGAAGAGGGGAATCTATTATCGGTTGTAAAACAACTTTTTGTCGAAGCAACAGAAGAAACCGATACGGAATCTCTTAAATATTTTTTATTAGAAATAGGCTTTGAAAGTATCAGAAATAATAATTATGAAAACTTTGAATTAGGAATTTTTCTAAAAGATTTACACGATAGAAATGTAATAACAGAAAATAAAATATTACAGTTTATAGATACGAGGTTTTATATTAAAGAAAATGCTCATACAGGCAATATCAATGAGCCTATTAAAGAAAATACTTTATATACCGATAAAGAAAACATAGCAAACTTATTACCATTATTACATAGCAAGTTTTTAAAACAAGTTAAAGATTTTGGAATAACGCAAGTGTTTTTTGAAAACAACGAATTACACATTACATCTGAATACGACATACCTAAAGATTTAGAAGAAAATATTGAGAGCTGGTTATTATCTCCAAACAATGAATTATTAAAAGACGTACATAACCTACCTAAAAACGTAAAAGAAAAAACTGAAACAATGAAAAATGAAACTGATATAACTCCCTTAATAAAAGCGGGTACTAAATTGATTTTAAATATAAACAAAGGTCATGTAAAGAAAGGTCAAGAGGTTGAGGTTAGATACGATTATTACGATAAAAACGAAAAAGTTGATATTGTATGCTGCGAGGGAGAAAGGGTACAAGAAATTTTGCACATCAATTATTCTGATATAGACTGGGAAACAATGATGTTAGGCAAAAAGCCCACCGAACTTGACAAATTAAAAGCACACACCAAAGGGTCGCCCAATATAATCTTTGCTACAATGCCAAAAGCAGAAAAGAAAGTTGAGCCTATTGTACCTGCAAAAGAAACAACCGAATCTATTTACGAGCCTGAAATTAAAGAAGAAGAAGCAAAGAAAATATCTATTGAATCAAAAACAGCTATACTTCGTGTAGAGAAAGGGAAAACAACAGAACACAAAGAACTGCTTACTATTGAAGATACCCTTGCCATGTATAGCTCACATATACCTGATGCAGAAATAAAAGGATGGGTTTATTACAAACGACTATTCGGAAACCCTATGCGTGGGTGGGAAAAATTTTATCTTACTGCCACGTCCGTAAAGGAAACATTGGTTTATTCTAAAACTGCATTTTACCTAAAAGATAGTTTGTTTAGAGATGTTACATTAGTGCCAAGCGACACTATGTTAGGCAGAAAGACTAAATTTAAAAACGAATACGACGATAAAACATACGTTGTTATCCGTAATGAAAATAACGAGTTATACTATTGCAATAGTTCTGATATTGTAGATAAGGAAATAGGCGGACAAACTTCCGAAGCCGAACTAAAAGAATTGGTTAAACAGAAAGGTATTTGCTACAAAGACGGTGAATATGTGCCTATATCAATTTACACTATGGGTAACATCTATGATATAAAAGATGCCCTATTAGGTAAGTATAGCAGCGAAACAAATAAAATTGAGGGCGGATATTACCAAACATTAGTAGATATGTTTGGGCTTGACGTTGCTGAGTGGCACAAACAAATTATTGAAGATGCCATTAAAATAAAAGGCGAATATTATTTTGACGATGCAATACCTTCAAAACGCCCCTTCATAAATGGAGAAAACCCAATATCAACAAGTTTCCAAATAAAAGAACTTAACCCTGATTCGGGTGTAGATTTTGAGAAACTATATGAGGCTAATAAGAAAAGAGCAGACCGTTGGAAAAAATACGATTACGAAACATCGTACTCATTGTTTGCTGCATATCAGTTTTGGTTTGAAGTTAATATAACAGACGCTCATTTAGTAAAAACAACAAGAAAGAATATAATTGATTATTATTTCAATAATCGTAATATAAGCGGCGACCTTACTCCCGACGAAAAAGATGAATTAAAATTAAACGCAAGGGATGAAGGCGAAAAGTTTTATTGTGAATTTTTAGCTACCGCACTTACGCCAAATGATATTAAAGGGTTAAACATTCACTTCAACCGAACGTATAATAGCGTTTGTAAACTAAACACCGATAATATACCAGTTGCTTTTGAAACTAATAATAGAATATTTAATTCGGACTTCAAATTAAAACCAGTACAAAGGAATGGTATTGCCTTCTTGTCTGCCGCATCTGGCGGGTGTTTAGCGCACGATGTAGGGTTTGGGAAAACTTTAGAATTTATCCACTTACTCGCTTCTTTATTAAAACAAGGCGCAATAAAACGACCACTAATAGCCGTTCCAAAGCCAACCTATAATAACATCATTAGAGAAATGTTTGGTTATTATGATGATGGGATTGAAAAAAGATTTGAACCATTTGAAGGTGCTGTATTTATAAATGGCGCATTAACAGGAACAAAATACAAACTAAATAAATGGTACAACCTTAATAACAAAATAGAGTTTAAGAACGAGTTAGTTCCCGAAGAAACTATTACTATTGTTACTTATGAAGGGTTTGGAAAAATAGGTTTTAGTGAGAAATTACACGAAGAACTATTTGAAGGATTGTTTTCTATTCTTAGCAGAGGCAAAACAACAAAAGAGCCGTCCGAAAGAGATGTGCAAAAACAAAAAGAAAATATCAGACAAATGTTAGGTATTGGCATGGCTGACACGGTTGTAGATATTGACGTTTGTGGCTTTGACTATTTAGGGTTAGATGAAGCCCACGCATTTAAAAATGTATTCAATGGCGTTCCTTTAGATAAGGGGCAAACAAATGTATGGAGGCTTACATCAAAAGCCTCGCCTACCAAAAGAGCCGTAAAAGCATTTTTCAATAGCTTATATATTCAGAAAAAATACAACGGTAATGTTTGCTTACTTACCGCTACGCCTTTTACCAATAGCCCTTTAGAAATATTTAGTATGTTATCTTTAGTGGGCTACGAAACGCTTGGCAGATACAACCTACAAAACTTATATGAGTTTTTGGGGATGTTTATACAAACTGAGGTTGAATATACCGTAAACCACCTGAACGTAATTGAATTATCTACCGTTGTAAAATCATTCAAAAACAAAAACCTGTTAAAAGATATTCTGTATAGGCATTTTGATTATCAGGATAACCCCGCGTTGGCAGGAGTAAAACGCCCTTGTAAACTTGTATTTCCAAACAATCAAGTAAACACATACCTTTCTCAATCCGTCGCTCAAATGGCGGGGCAAAGTATAGTGAGGGAAGAGGCGGCAAATTATGACCCAAGAAACAATAAGGGTGCAATGGGTAGGGCTTTAATGTGGGCTAAAAACAATGCGTTTTCTCCATTCTTAATAGAAGATGTGGAGATGTATAAAGACTTAGAGGAATTTGTAAACGAAAGCCCTAAAATTAAATATACTATTGAGTGTATTAAGTCTGTAAAAGAATATCACGAAAGTATAGGACAAGAAGTATCGGGACAAGTTATTTATACAAATAGGGGCAAAAGTCTATTGCCCGACTTTAAAAATGCCTTAGAGGAAATGTGCGACTTTAAAAAAGGTGTTAAGTTTGGAGATAGCATAGTAGATGAAGTAGAAATAATTACAGGTGGAGGCTCTGATAAAGAATTAGAATATAGAGAAGTAGTTAAAGATGCCTTTAACGCGGGATATGTAAAGGTTATTATCGGAACGGACACTATAAAAGAAGGTATAAACTTACAAAACAGAGGAACGGTTCTTTATAACTTAGACCTTAACTGGAATCCTACCGACTTTGTACAGCTTGGCGGACGCATACACAGACAAGGAAACAGATTTAAGTATGTGCGTATAGTAGTGCCTTTAGTTCAAAACACATTAGATAGTTTCATCAATCAAAAATTAGATGAGAAAGGTAAACGTATATCTTCTTTGTGGGATAAAGATAATGGCTCAAATACATTAGATGAGTTCGCGGCAGTTGACCCTATCGAAATTAAGTTTGCACTTATTGATGACGAAAACGAATTACTTAAAATGACTTCGGGCATCGAAAAAGAAAAGGCGGCTAAGGCAGTAACATTAGCAAAAGATAAACACGAAGCTATTGCAAAGCTAAGTAGTGCCATATCTGATTATAAAGAAGCGTTAAAAGATATTACACCGAAAGTAGCTACTACCCTTGAAAACCATATAAAATATGTTGGCTACTTAAACAAATATGTACTAACAGGAAAGGCAGATAAAAAGAGCGTAGAAGATTTGTTAGTTAAGCTGAATGAAAACATTGTTTTATTCAAAGATGCCAACGATAATAAAAACATAAAATCTTTAATAGAAGCCTTTAGAAACCTTAGAGTAAAGACCTATACGTTTAAAACAAAAGATGATGGGGCAGGCACTAAAGAATACTCTGATTTAGTTGAAATTTATACCAAGCAATCATTTTACGGGGACTTAGTAGAGTATAACGATTGGACGGTTAAATCATTCACATCCTATTATGGGGATATGAAAAGGTTAGAACGTCAAGTATTACAGCCCTATGGTTTAACGGTAGATGATAACTTTACTAAAATCATTAAACAATTCAAAAACGAATTAGAAACCGCCGAGAACGAAGTTGAATTTTTAGATAGTGTAGAATACAAAGAAAAGGCTATACACGAAATAAGGGCTAAACTTAAAAAACGTGCAGCCGAAAGAGGAACTATTGAAGAAAGGGTTGCGGAGTTTGCATCTTTTAATCATTTACTTTCATATCCTTTTGACAAAGACACAGCCGACCATTGTGAATTACCAAAAGGAGAGTACAAATACAAAGACGAAATTCACTTTAATAAAAAAGTTTCCGAAGCACAAATTAGTGATACCCCCGAAGATTTAAAAACAGATACCGAAAATAGTGTTGCATTTTTAAAAGATAAATTAAGCGACATACAAGATTTTATGCCTGTTTCACAATATAAACTGGTTAAATCTGATGTTAAGGAGTTTGAAGAAATAATTTTAAGACTTCACAAACTAATAAGTACAATGCCGAAAGTTGGTGATGCAGAAACCGATAATGTTTATTTGCATTACTTCACATCTGGTTCAGATTGGTTTATAAAAGAAAAAGATAGTGTAAAGAATGAGCCACAACACCAAGCATTCGGGTACGCTGTTTTAAATGGAGATTGGGAAAATGCCGAGTACGGCTATATTTCTATCGAAGAGTTGCGTCAACACAAAATGATGCAATTAGATTTTCACTTTGCGCCAAAAGAGTTAAGCGAAGCCCTGAATGATATTGGTAAGCCTAAAGGTGTTGAAGTTGAAGAACCTGCCGAACACATAGTAGATACCGAAACCGAAACAGACGAAACTAAAGAGGCTATTGCCATGCTTGAAGAACTGTTGCCCACCCTAAAAGGCAAGGTTAAAAAGGAAACGATTGAAGCAATCCAAATGCTAAAAGAACTATAAACTAAAAAAATAAAAAACCAATGACCATACAAGAACTAAAAACAAAAATTGAAAAGGCACGTAAAAACAGTATGCTGCCTGAAAAGCTAAAAGCGGCTATAATTTCCAAATTAGAAAAGGAATTAGCCGAACTCGAAAATAGCGAAAAGAAGGAAGAGCCAAAAGCCGAAGAGCCTAAAAAAGAGGCGAAAAAACATAAAGCACCCCGCGAAAAGCGCGAAGATGAAACTCACGAAGAGTACGAAAAAAGCTGTAAAGAACTTATAGCAGAAGATAAAGAGCGTAAAGCAAAAAGCCGCAAAGCATCTAAAAAATCAGAGGATAAAACGGCTATTACAAAAGATTTAGAAGCGGCTGAAAAGTTAGGTAATCGTGCAGAGAAGCAATACAAGCACGGTGAGCTTACAAAGGCTCAAATCGAAAAACTGATTAAGGAATTGCAAGCCCAAATAAAACACTTAACCGAGCTACTAAAAAAAGCACCTACCACCGCTAAAACAGAAGAGGGATGGAAACATAAAAAAAAAAGTAAGATAGCGAAAAAAGAGCGCGGCGGTTACGTTGGTGAAGACTGGATAGGGCAAGAGGTGATTTTTCAAGGCAAAAAGTTCAAAGTAGAAAAAAGAGATAAGGACGGCATCTACACGTTAAAGGGTGAAAAGAAAGGTTTATTAGGTGGAAGGGATGAAATGATTGCTACCGAAAAAGAATTGCAGGATAGGTTTGAATTAGTGCCAAGTGCTGCAAAAGTGGACGAAACTAAAGTAGCAATAAGCAATCTTCACGAAATGGCAGGTGAGGGCATTGCCGAAAAAGAGGGTGTAAACAAATTAACATTACCAGACGGTTGGAAATTTCCTAAAAAATAATTCGTACATTTGCAAAACATAAACCAAAATAAATAGAAATGGCAGACATAATAGAATTTAAGTACAAAAAAGCATTAGAGAAACATAAACTTCAAGAAAGTGATTTACCTTCGGATGCAAAAATAGGCATAGCGCAGATAAACAGCGTTATCAAGGCACTAAATATGCGTGAGGGTAAGGGTAAGAAACCAACCGAATCCGTGTTAAGTAAGCTAAAGACTTTTGATAAGTGGGTTTATTATGAAATTTTAGATTTCGTTAATGATACCGATAAAAACACCGAAGAAGCACCAGTAGAGGTGGCGGCAATTATTGAAGAAATAAAAGCAGATGATAAAGCACCTGCGCCTGCCGCTAAAAAAGAAGAGCCGATAATAGACACAAAAGCGGTTATAGACCCTAACGATGCAATAGGCGTAGAGGTTGAAGCCGAACTGGAAGCCATGCACAAGCAAGGTAAAAAAGAATGGAGTATTGAAGAAGTAAAAGCGAACGCTAAAAAAACATACAATATTTTGTTTGATTCGTATGAAGAAGGCGGTGAAAACGGAATTAAAAC
>Ga0302281_10000691_pt1 | contig 24948 bp, 23 predicted proteins | sample III_Fen_E1_2_FD_198762 | JGI IMG/M metagenome (GOLD analysis project Ga0302281, IMG submission 198762) | Peat permafrost microbial communities from Stordalen Mire near Abisko, Sweden - III_Fen_E1_2 | ecosystem: Environmental > Terrestrial > Soil > Wetlands > Permafrost | place: Sweden: Abisko...
AGCACCCGACCATTTACGTTCCTCCAAACCCTCGTAAATTGGTTGTAGGGTGATTTGCAAAATAGCGATGCGCACCAGATGGGAAATGAAGAACGGCTCCGTCCGAACCGAATCTGTCAGCCGCAATGACAGCTGCACATCGGCCAAAGCTTTTTGGCTTTCGTTGTTTTGCAGATATGCAATAGTGCGCAACTGCAAAACTTGTGAGCATTTTTTCAACGCCCCCAAATGCGGCAGTAATATTGCAGTGACGTCTTCGTTATCGTAACCAATTGGAAATCGGGAATAAGGCAACTGGCTGGCCTGTCGCAATTCTTCAATGGCCGGATCGTATTTACTCAAGGCGAGCAACACATCCTGCGCCGGCGATTGCGGTTGTGGTGCGATTGGAAATTCATTCGTGGCGGCGGCTTTCCGAAGGGGGAAATTCTCCACGTCAGTTACCGAGCGATAATATGTCTGCCATGGCTCGAGTTCTGTGACGGTTCCTCTCGCCCAATTACCGTTGGTTGGTTGGTTTCCATTATCATTGTTACGCCAGACATTCAACGCCAGTCGGTCGGTGAAATTGGTTCGGCCATCATCAGGATATTTCCACTGACGCGCCCTTTTGGTTCCAAGCGTGGCTTTGATGGATTCCATCCAGATCGGCGCCATCGCAAAATTCCGGTCGTCCGGCACTGGCGCAGGAACGAAATCCTTGAAATCTGATTTTTCGCCCTTGGCCTCCCACTCACGTTTGAATTTTTCCCAATCATGCTTGCCGCGCCAATCTTCCTCCGTATAACCCAGCGCAAGCAAGGTGACCAGACACGCGACGCCAAAAAGAAAACGCTTGAAATTACGCCAACAACATAGCCAGCGGATGAAAAGCCAAGTCGCCAGCAACACGGTTGCGCCGACTATACAAAAAACTAACAGACCACTTTCATCAGGCTTTGTGAATGATCCGTTTAAGAACAATGCGATGCCCTCAACAATCAGCAGCGTAACCACCACCAGACATAACCAAACCAAAAATATTTGTGGTATCGGCAACGGCTTTCTCCAGAAGCTTTTCGATTTTTCGTCCATAAATTTAGGTCGTTAAAATCTCCACCCGCTCGCCGCGTGGCCGGGGCGTAAAATTCCTTGGCCGGTCTGCGTCATGCGATTCGCGCGGGCTGATGAGTTCAGCCAGCAGCAACTGCTGCTTCCGCAATTCCACCATCATCTCGGGCGACGGCGGCTCGGATTTCTCCGCCCTTCGCGGCGAGGAATCGTGCATTGATAAATTCACCGTAAGAATGAAAACCCAAACCGACGCGAGGCAGGCCCACGCCTTGGGATGAGGCCAAAACAAAGTTGCCAGCTGCTGGTTTAAAGTTTCAAGAAGCGAGGCCCTGGGGGCGGGGCGCGCGGCCGACAATGCGGCAGCAAGGACTTCCGCGCGCCATTCGCGTGGGATTGGCCGCAGTGGTTGCCGGGTCAAGCGTTGCTCAAATTTTTCGGTTTCGTCATTCATCATTCGGCCTTCTTCATTTCTTCATAGCGTGGACGCAGCCGGCCCCGCAATTTGTCTAATCCATAACGGTAACGGCTGGAAGCGGTATTCGGCGTGATGTCCAGCGCGACGGCAATTTCCTCAAACGTTAGCCCACCCCACAGTTTTAAATGAACCACGGCGCGCTGTTCTTCCGGCAGTTCGCCCAGCGCGGCGGAAAGCTCCTCGCGGAATACTTTTTCATCCGGGTCGCTCGTGGACGCAAATAGCGAAAGCACTTCGGAAGCGAAATTCTCCTTCGTCCGCTCGCGCGTGCAGCGCCGGCGTATCAGGTCAATTGTCGTGTTGTGTGCGAGCCGGATGAGAAAGGCGCGTTCCTCGCGGACGCCAGCGAGCAGCTGCGGTTCGCGCGCGAGCTTGACGAATATTTCCTGAAGCAGGTCACGCGAGTCCGCCTCGGCGCGCGTGAGATTGAACAAGAAGGCGAACAGCGCCGCCGCGTGCGCGTCGTAGAGCCGTTCGATTTCCTGGCTGCTGGGCATTTTGATAATGACGCGCACGGTGGCAGGATTTGTCTAACTATTTTTTGGGGATTAATCAGGCGGAATCTGAAGTGGTGAAACAGGTGTGGCGGATTGGACCGCTGGCTGGCTGGGACGCACAGTGTGTTTACTTGATTGCGGTATCCACCGGCATCCGCGTTCAGCGTGGTCAGGTTCAAACCGATGTTTCGTGCTTGTCATCGCCCGGGCACAGGAGTAAACCTGCCAATTATGATTGGGACTACAGACGATCTCGCACCGGGAACATCCGCCTCCGCACTTCAAACTACTGGCCCATCCAACGGCCACGACGAATCAAAAATATGGCGCGCCGGGAACATCGGCCGAAAGCCGCGTTACCTGATCGATAGCAAATCGGTCATCAGCCTCGAAAGCGACTTCGGACACAAGCTCCTCTGTGACGGCCCGACGTTCACCGCCGGCCATGCCTGCGTGTTCAGTTGTGCCTTTTGTTATGTCGAGGCCATCATGCGGAAAAATGCCCGGCTCAATGCCCTGGTGGAGAATGAGGGACTCAAGCACGAGCAAGTAGTGGTGGAAATCAATGACCCGGTGTCCGCAGCGCGGGCGCAGCTCCTGTATGCCGACGGTAAACCGCGGTTCAATGATCCCAACGACAAGCGGATGATCTACGCCTCGCCGTTGGTGGACGTGGCCGGCACGCAGAAACAGGTTGACGACACGATTGCCATCTGCCGGGAGATTCTGGAGCACACGCACTGGCAGATCCGGCTTTTGTCCAAGAGCGTGCTACTGGTGAAGGTCGCTGAAGCCTTGCCTCATTTTAAGAAGCGGATGATTTATGGATTCTCGACCGGCACCTTGGAAGACGACGTGACCCGGAGCTTTGAGATCGGCACCTCCTCGGTGTCCGGGCGGCTGAAGGCATTGAAGAAATTGCAGGACGATGGCCACAGGACTTTTGCCATGCTATGCCCGATCCTGCCGCAAAGCGATTACGCCGCATACGCCCAGAAAGTGGCCAAGGAAATCGATATTGATCGGTGTGAAGACGTTTGGGCGGAGGCATTGAACTCCCGGGGCAGCGCCATGCGTGACACCATCACGGCCCTGCGGAAAAAGAAATTCATACTCCAGGCGGATCTGATGGACAAGGTGGCGACCGACGGCGCGGCATGGGAGGAATACGCCCAGCAGACCTTCCTCGCGCTGACCAAGGTCATCCCGGCGAAGAAATTGCACTACCTGCAATACGTTGACCCGAAGAGCTACAACGTCTGGAAGAAGCACGAGTCAAAGGGGGCGGTCTTGCTGGGAATCCACGCCAAGCTCATGGAGGATGTGCTGGGCGAGAGCATTGACCCAGAAACGGAGCCGTTATCCAAAGCGGAAAGGGTGCTTTTGGCCGAATGCGAGACCGTCCTCCGGGAGAACGCCGCACAGGTCATAGCAGTATGGCTGGCACTGAAGAAAATCAAGGATGGCAAGCTGCATCGCGAAACCCATACGAGTTTCGAGGCATACTGCCTAGCTCGGTTCGATTTTGGCCTGGCGCATGGCAAGCGGCTGGTCAAGGCGGCTAATGTTATTGAAGAAATGAAGGCCCAGCAGAAAATGGCTCCAGATGGAGCCATTTTGCTGCCCACCACCGAGGCCCAGGCGCGCGAACTGGCCAAGGTGACACCGGCGGACCGGCCCAAAGTATTGAAGTTGGCGGTCGCAAAGGCCAAAAAGGCGGGTGATAAGCCCTTGAATTCCATCTTTATCCAGCAGGCGGCTCTGGAAATCGCCCCGGCCACACAAAAGGCCAAGGCCGAAGTTCGGTACATCCCAGTCAGTTATACCACCGATTTGAAGGTTTTTCTGGATTGGGTGGCGAAATTGAAGGAATAGGCCAAGAAGGGTGACAGCAAGGCGCTTCTGGAGGTACTGGACAATGCGGAGCGGGCCAAGGCCATCCTGCCGGAGATGGCTGACATGGTGGTGTTTACGACCGCCGATTCGCTCAACGGCTGGCTCAACCCGATGTCGGATCACCCGGTGGAATATAAAAACCAGACGTTTCGGACGGCGGATGCCCTGTTCCAGTGGCGGCGGTTTGAGGGGCACAAGGGTGTACAGGCCGAAATCCTGGCCGACCCGTCCCCGATAAGCGTGAGGGTGACGGTCAAAAAGAACCAGAAGCTGCTGGACCTCGATCTGGCAGACGACTTGGAACTAATGCAGGAGTGCCTGAAGCTGAAAGCCGACCAACACCCGGATATCCAGGCCAAGTTGAAGGCCACGAGCGACAAGTTGATCGTCCAAGATTGCACGTCACATCCGAGAGGTGAGGCGCTCTACTGGGGCATGGCTTCGATCAACGGCCAATGGGTCGGCGACAACCAGCTGGGCCGCCTGTGGATGGAGTTGCGGGGGAAAACGAACGAGTTGGCCGGGCGATGACCCTCGGAGCGGCAAAATGGCTCCATCTGGAGCCATTTTCAATTTTTCCCAACGCCGTCAGAAAATGATGGCTTTGCCTTTGCGCCAACCACCATTTCTAACACACCCTTTTTCCAATGGAGCGTTTTTAGCGACCCGGGCCTGTCTTTGATGCCCAGACTGGTTATCGCCTCGCCGTCTGGATAAGGGGTGTGTGCTGAATTGATGCTGGTGTTCAGTCCGGTTGCAATGCCGGGCCTTGGTCGGCGCGGATCGTCAGCTTTGAATCCGTGGCATTGAGATAAACGCGCGCCAGCCCGAGGCTAATGCAGGGCCGGACGGACCATGATCTCATGAATGAGAAGGAATGGACTTCGCTATTTTCCCATGAGGTGGTTTTCAGCCGGCCGGTGAAGCGGTGGGAGCTTCATGTCAATCTGCCTCTTCAGCAGGTTTAGTTGTGATTTTTTTATTGTAGTAGCGGCGGAGCGTCATATTATTTTCAGTTGTAATAATTGACTGTGCAATCAGCTAGCGCATTTTGCCGGTAATGAAATCTCTTTTCGCATTCTTAATTATTCTGTGTGCGCTATTCGCGAGTGTCGGCACTGTTTTCGCCCAAGTCAGAGCTTTTATAAATAACAGCTTCACCGTAGGAGGTGGGCCGCAATGTGTCGTCGCAGCAGATCTCAATGGTGACGGTAAAATCGATTTGGTCACCGCGAACCTGTTTGACCGAACCCTGACAGTGTTGACGAATAATGGCAGTGGGCTTTTCGGTTCCAATGCCACTGTTATTGTGGGTGCTATTCCAAATTGGGTTACTGCAGCGGATATCAATGGCGACGGGAAATTAGATTTGATCGCTTCCAGCGGAGTTGGTGAAGGTGCTAATGTGCTCACGATTTGGACCAACAACGGCAGTTATATTTTTGGCTCCAACGCAACGCTCAATGTTGGCGCGGCGCCATCTTGCGTCATCGCAGCAGATGTCAATGGTGACGGCAAGCTTGATCTAATTACCGCAAATCTCGGTGACAATACTTTGACGGTTTTAACCAACAACGGTAGTGGCCTCTTTGGATCCAACGCGACGCTTAGTGTTGGAATAGATCCACAATCTGTCATCGCAGCGGATATCAATGGTGACGGCAAGCAGGATTTAATCGCAGCGAACTTTGGCGGCTTTTCACCCAGCATTGGCTCGCTAACGGTGTTAACGAACAATGGGATGGGTGTTTTTGGTTCAAACGCCACAATAAATGTTGGATATTGGACTCGTTCTGTCATTGCAGCGGATTTGCGGAATAGTGGAAAATTGGATTTGGTATGCGCAAACCAGTGGGATGATACTTTGACAGTGCTGACGAATAATGGGGCCGGCCTTTTCTCTTGGAATGCCACACTTAACGTTGGGCTTGTTCCGTATGGAGTCGTAGCGGGCGATATATATGGCGATGGAGCAGTGGATTTAGTTGCCGTAAACGCTGGCGACAACAGTTTGACAGTCCTAACCAATAATGGGAGCGGAATTTTTGGATTTAGTTCGACGGCTGGCGTTGGCAGCGTGCCAGAATCGGTAGTCATAGCCGATTTGAATAATAATGGCAAACGGGACTTGATTAGCTGCAACGAAACAAGCGATTCAGTGACAGTGCTGACGCCGGTGATCGCAGGCCGACCCCTGTTGAGCTTAGCTCCTATTGGCTCAAACAACCTCCTTCTCTCGTGGTCGTCTTTCTCAACCGGGTTTGTACTCCAGACGAATTCTGACTTGACCACCACGAATTGGGCAACTGCTGGTTATTTTGTTTCCATTAGCGGTGCCACAAACCAAAGCACCACAATCGCGCCGACTCAAACAGGCAATTTATTTTTCAGACTGCAACAATAGCATGTTCACATTGGGCCGATTGTCTTCAGAACCTCTGAGAGTCGGTGATGATGACGTCCCAGACGGCCACGGCAACCACCTTTTTTACCCCACCCCATTTCCAATAGAGCGTTTTTTACGACCCGGGTCTGACTTTGATGCCCAGACGATTCCCGGCTTGTCGTACGGAAAAGGGGTGGCTCGGAATTGTCTTTGGGTGATTCAGACCGGTTGCTATGAAGGGCTTGACCGGCGATTCACCGGTGGTCAGACATGGCCATATGCCTCGCCAGTCTCAGTCCCTGATTCGTACCGTTGCTTAAAAATCCTGCGAATGGTATGTTTTTGTTTGCAGAATGAAGCCCTTCAAATATCTGTTTTTGGCGTCATGTGTCTGGCTGCTTCTGATTTCAGCCGCACCCGCCAGACCGGTGCTTGAAACCCGAGATCCGGTTCAATTCTTTACGACGGTTGCCGACCGGTTGTTGCGGAATACTTTTACCTTCGGGGTGACCAACATCCCCGTTTATGTCAACGGGGCTTTGTTTACACGCCTTCGGTTCAGCGGCTTTTGCAGGTCTCGGCCAATATTTACGACGCTTCGAGGGCCAATTTTTATCCGACGGTCTTTCGCCCCACGTTCTATCGCGATTCTGAAGGAAATATATTCATCAACGGCTACCGGCAGGTTACGGGCGTGAGCGGATTTAACGATGCTCAGCTCAAATCGCCGGTTGATGTGACAGCCGTTCCAAACGGCATCAGCACCAACCTGAATGTCTATAGTGTGCCGTGGATTGTTGGCGCCAAGAAGGGAATGCCGAACTTTAATGAATTCTACATGATTAACGCCGTCCAGTTGACCCGGAAACTGCAATTGACCCGGACCGACCCGCTCCAACCCGGACCCACTGCCACCAACGAGATGTTCATCATAAGCATCACCAACAACCTGGGTTTATCGTTCTGGAATTCCTACAACACAAATTATGCGGGCGGCAGCAATCTAGTTGTTTACGCCAATGACACGGTGTCGATGTCATTGACGAACGAAATTGGCACCTGGTCTGCGGCCACCAATTTTTCCTTTCTATTAAATTTGGCCTCCTGGCCTGGTTCGGCTTGGACCCAGAGCGGTCAACTAGCGCCTGAGTTTCAAATCCCCACAAACCCGGCCTCTTTCATCTCCACCACTTTCCAATTTCCGTTCCTGCCACCATCGCAATATGTTTTTTCCCTCGCCAATTTTATTCCCAGTTCTCTGGCCCAATGGGAAAACACTCCCGGTCCGCCGTTGCTCCCGCAGTTTGGCTTGTTGACGTCCAATTGCTTGCAGGCCTTCATTTTGGATGGCAGCAACGTCGTTGATTACGTACAATACAGCGGCCCGAACAGTTCGCGGAATCTGAACGCAGAATTTCGAGATCCCGACGATGGTGTTACTGGCGTGCATTATTACATGTGGAGTACGAATGCCTATGGCTACGCTAATCCCAATGCCACGCCGACTTGGGGTGTCGTGAATCAGATTTATGTTTCTCGCACTGGCACAAGTCCCGAACCGTTTAGAAATTTATGGATTTACCCAGAAGGAATGCCGCCGGGCGTACCGGCAATTCCTGCGGCGGAATCGGCCTTCTTCAACGGATTCTTCTTCCCGCGATGGATTTATGGGGGGAAATTGTACGTCAATTCCAACCTGACGGTGCAGGCTCCGTACACACCTACGCGTACGTCTTGGCAATACACCTCTTGGCAGGCGAACGATCCGTTGGTGCATTATCTTGCCAGTGACTTGAACAACGCTTACGTCGACACGGGTATAGAATTTAGCGATTCCTTGCTCGCCAAGCCGATACCCGCCCAGAACCTCGCCAGCGTGGGCGACCACTATCAACCTTGGGGACGCAATCAACTGATGGCCTATTTGGGGGGCGTGGATGCCGGCGCCTACAATTTGACTTTTCGTGATCCGCTCGTATGGGGTTCAGATTATTGGAATTTTCCCTCCGGCCGGTCATTACCCCTTTCAGAGCTTGGCCGAATTCATCGCGGGACGCCGTGGCAAACCATCTACTTGAAAGCGGGTGATGTGTTGCAGGAGACGAACGATACGGGCGGCGAGGTTTCCAACATTGGCACCAACACATGGATGCAATGGACTGGTGATCTTAACACCAATGACGCCACACTGACCGCCCCGACCAGTGATTGGCAACTTCTGAGCGGGTTAATTCCATTGCTGGATAAAACCGACCGGGATGATCTGATTTCCGTCAACGATCCCAAAATCCATGACTGGTTGAAGGTTCTCAAAGGGATGGTGGTTTATACGAACTCCACCCCGTTTCCCGCCTCTTATATTTCACCGCAATTTGATGCGGAAAAGATGTCAGAAAGGTCACCACAGGCACGCCAAATTGCCGATGCCATATTTCAGACCAGAACCAATCTGACGGGCGGACGTTTTGAGTCCATCGGAGACATTTTGCAGACGGCCGCTTTATCCAGTGATTCCCCCTGGCTGAACTGTTCCACTTCCGACCAGATTGATTACGGAATTTCGGATGAGGTTTACGAGTCGATTCCTGCCCAACTGCTGCCGCATCTAAGGCCGGATTCCTTGGGTGCGATTTGTCCGGAAGAGCACGGATGGACCGTTCGGTTTTCCGGCGACGACCGATGTGGTTACGCCATGCAAGTTTCAACCAATCTGGTGAACTGGACTACAATCAGTGTCAATTATCCGGATCAGGGGCGTTTTAGTGTATCGATCCCTCCTTTGACTGGATCTCAAAACCGGTTTTATCGTTCGGTTCTATTGCCTTGACGGGCTATTTGGCCGAGATTAAAGTTGGTATGCAGCCCTGAGATCCTATGAATCCTCCGGCTGATGCCTTTGGAATAATGGTTTCAGATAGCCGAGTAGAAAGAGCCGCTGCTGCTGACGATGACGCTGGCCAATGGATAAAAAGCGGCCACGCGGCCGATGGGGTCAAAGGCCGTGTAGGTGTTGGAATAGGTCCCGGAAAAGGACTGGTAGTTGGTGCCGGTGGCCGGCATACAGGTCATTCCACTGGCAACGAAGGGCCATTTTAATCCGCGCCAGGGTTGCCACGGGCGGATGATAATCGCCCGCCTCAAGGTCTTGAATATAGCATAAGCTCAATTCCGATTTAGCAGCCAACCGGATCTGCGACAAACCCAAACGCGTCCGCAACCGCGCGAGATTTTTCCCGAAACGGGCGCGATGCGGACAGAATTTCGGCTTGCGAGCAGGCACTCGCCGATTTTACCTAACTTCCGCCACTCGAAAACGAGGCAATGCCTCGTAAAATGCACCTGCGCCCGCCGCCAACCCGCGTAAAAGAACCGCCAATAAATGACGAGCGACCCTCGCCAATATGCCCCACCATTTCCTTGTCTGGTTTTAGATTTCGCAATTCTTCGCCAATCAAATATCTCCCCACACTCCATCCATTGCCCAAATCCAGTCCGCATTTGCCAGCGCAATTTATTTTCCAAATACACAATTCCGCCAAATCGCAAATATTTTCTATGAAGTTTTCCCATGATGGTGCATCATTCGGACGCGGTTAACCAAATTATTGGGCTATGGAGATTCGTTTTTTTTGTCCATCTTGCGGTCGGAAGTTAAAAGCCGATGAGGACGCCGCAGGAATGCGCGTGGATTGCCCTGATTGCAGCACGGAAATTTGCGTCCCCCAGCCAGATGTTCCCCTTTCATCGCCACAGCCCGAAACACCCACTGAACCAGCCAGAGATCCTGCATTTGCAGACCCGAATCCTGACGGAGATTTGACCTGCCCCGTTTGCTGGCTTCGATTTGACGCCGGCAACATCATGCACATCGCGGTGCATGATTCGTTGCGTGGTGATCCGCTGCTTGGCGAAGACGCCCAACAACGTTTTTTAGCAACCCGGTTCAACAACGCTGGTCAGGCGTTGGACGCCATGAGCCTGCCGTCGTCTGAAATCGCTTGCCCGCACTGCCGCAGAAAATTGCCACCAAGTTTTCTTGCGATGCCGCACCATATTATTTCGTTGGTGGGCGATCAATGGGCTGGGAAATCCTATTTTTTGAGCGTTCTAACAAAAGTATTACCGGCGACTTTGTATCGCGAATTTGGAATAGTGTTCCAAGACGGCGATCCGAAAGGCAATACGCCGATCAATGAAATGCGTAAAGCGCTTTTTGGTGGGCAATCTCCCGCACAAGCGAAACTTGCAAAAACTGTTTTAGATGGAGCAATGTATGAACGCCTGCCCCGGCAAGGGCGCATGGTGGCACTCCCCCGTCCGTTTGTTTATACGCTGGCAGCCGAGGAAAAAACGCGCGAACAATGCGCGCTGATTTTCTATGACAATGCCGGTGAACATTTCCAGCCTGCAATTGATATTGTGGAGCAGCCTGGGGCGCAGCACGTCGCCAGCGCCGCCGGCATCATGTATTTGTTTGACCCGTTCAACAGCCCGGAATTCCGGCGGTGCATCAAAGATACAAAAGATCCCCAGATTGAGGTTCCAATCCTTGATTCACAGGACATAATTTTGGCAGAGATGCGTGCCCGTATTCAGGCGATCCGCAATTTACGTTCTGGTGAGACGATTCAGACACCTGTTGCTTTCATTGTTGGAAAATGTGATGTGTGGCTGCATCTGTTGAACGGCAAACCACTCCGCGATCCTATTTGTGATGGCAGACTGGACATGGCTTCCATCGAAGCAAACTCCACCATTGTCCGCGAGCTAATGTATAAGATTTTTCCGGCGGTCGTGGCGAATGCCGAAGCGTTGAGCAGTAATGTCATGTTTTTTGCGGCAAGTTCTTTTGGACATTCGCCCGTTAAAATCGGGCCTAAAGAATATGCTCCAGACCCGGCCAGACTTCAGCCGGTCTTCGTTGAAATGCCGATGCTATGGATTCTGTCACAGGTTTGCCCGGCTTTATTTGCAGATGTCAAAATGAGCGAAACGACAGTCGCTCCTTAAACGAATAGCCAAGCGACCACCCTAGGCCATGCCACAGCAACTCATTTACACCAGCGCGCCGCGCGGAATTGTTGCCGGTCGGTCGGGCTATTGCACCGTTGCGCGCAGCGCCAAGATGCGTGAGCCGCTCATGCTTCAGTTGGAAAGATTTTCTTACTATCAGCACCTTTCTTTGACTGGTGGCCAGGAACGTCCGATTTATTCCTGTCGCATCGTGGACATTCGCGGAACTCGTTTCCATGTGTTAAGCCGAATTCAGGACTCCGGCTTGGATTTTACCGGGCGGACGAATTTCATCGCGCATCACTTGGTTTTCACGCCGGAAGAAATCCGGCAGATTCCCACACCACCAGTGATTTTGCGCGAGTGGCCGGGCTGGGTGAAGTCGTGGACAAAAGAACCGCAGATGCTGGAAAATGAAGATTTGGCGGAATTCACTGCCCTCGCTGGCAGATCAAATGTGCCAGCGCAGACCTGGCAACGGGTCGCTGACGACGCTGTGAATGGCTATGGTTTGCTCGAAGCACGCGTGGGGGCTTCATTTTGCGTGGACAATCAGGCTGATGAAACTGTTTTAGATCTCATCGCGGAAAGTTTGGAGCTTTTGGAAGTCCGAGACACGCGTCGGGATTTCCGCACGGCCGCATGGAATTATACCTTTACCACCTCAATGCAGGAGCAGGACAATCCGGCTGATTTTCGCTGGCGTTGCATTCATTCCGATAATCTGGCCGCAAGTCGTTTTGCCACACCCAATTGCCTTGAGATAGCTAAAGTGCGCGCAAGTCCATGGACAGATAAAGAAAAGGAAAAGGAGGAAACAGCGTTTGCGCGCACGGGGCGGCAACAACCATCTTTTGTTGAACAGCCAAAAAATCAGTCTGTTAAGGAAGGAGACGATGCCACTTTTGCTGCTAAAGCCGTGGGAATCCCGATCCCGAAATATCAATGGTATGAATGCGACCGTAATGAGAACGAGAAGAACCCAATTGTGGGTCAAACTTCCCCAATACTGGTACTTAAAAATCTTAAGCAAGGAACAACAAGATACGCAGTTTGGGCTACCAATGGTGTCGGTAATGGTTGTCGAAGCATTTCTGTAAAGCTTGAGGTTGAACCACCAAAAAAGCCGCTGACAATTTCAAAACAAGATGGGATAAGTTCTGGATTGAGTCAGGCAGCAACACAGAAGCCGAAAGTAGTTGTTTGGGAAGATTCCGATCCCAATTCGTCCGACTCGCAAGAATCCAATTCGTTTTGGTGGTTAGTCGCCATTATTGTAAGTCTAGCCATCGCTGGTGGTGCATGGTGGTGGATAAAACATCATCCATCAAAACAAATGCCGGGTTCAAACAATAGTAAAGATCAAGTTGCTGCCGTCTCGATCGCAGCAAGCGTAAAACCCGCTCCCATGCCGACAGGAACATCTGCTATATCAAGCGACCAACCACCTCAAACTCAATTGCCTAATGGCAAGGCAGGGTCAAGCGAGACGAATAGCGGCACGGCGAAAGCCGTTGCGCCACGACAACCCCTTGTTCAGGACGATATAGCACAACTACCGCCACCTTGGACTAAAAAAACCATAGGAGTTAACGATTCCAAATCATCTGTCGTTTTAGATGGTGACAAATATGTCGTTACAGGATGTGGCGAGAATATCTATGCGAAATCCGACAGCTTTTTCTTTGTAGATCGAAGTGTTTCAAATTCTGTGGAGTTTGTCGTCCGACTCTCTAGCAAAAAAAATGAGGTGGGAAGTCGGCGTGGTATAATGATGCGTGGGTCGGAAAATGCGGATGCTCCTTTTGTTTTCATTGGGCTGTCACAACAATTTATTTTTTGGATGCAGCGCCCGGCTGCGGGGATAAACTGCTCGTTCGCAATTCTTCCAGCACCGCAATTGCCAGTTTTTTTTAAGCTTGCCCGGCAGGCCAAGACGTTTTCAGGGGCGTTTTCCACGGACGGCGTAAATTGGACTGGTATGGGAACAAATGAAATTGTAATGCCAGACCAAAACTATTTTGTCGGCTTTGCTGTATGCTCCGGTAAAAACAATGTGGCTGTCCATGCTGAGTTTGACAAAGTCACAATTACAGCAGCAAAGCAGTGAAATTTAAGCGGAAATATTGAAATGACTATTCTCGAAACCGAACGCCTTGGGCGAAAGATTTCTGAATTGCTTCAGCATGTCGGCAATGCCGATATTGCGCCGAAGCTGGCCGCAGATTACGCCACCGCCTGCCATGCCGCAAATCTCCGGTTGCAACAGTGTGAGGCGATGGTCAAAGCTGGAGATTGCCCCCAGGCGATTCAACTGGCGGAAACCGCCCCCAATCTTCTCGACTTGGTGACGGCGCTGGAATTTCGCGGTTCGGATGAGTGGCGCGGCTATTGTCAGCAAAATTCGTTGCCTGTCGCAGATAGAATTGACTCCCGTTCTGTCCAGATTCTCAATCAATGTTACGCACAAGGCATCGCGACCGACCATCCACTTTACGCGACTTATCGCAGCGCAGTGTTGAGCCGGAACGACGAGGAGGCGCTCAAAACACTGCAAAGCATCGTGCGATTAAACCCAGCGGATACTAACGCGGCATCCGAATTGTCGCGTCTGGATGCGAAAGTATTGACGGCTAGATTGCAGCACCTTGGCAGTTCTTTGGAAGGCGCAGAACCCAAACTGTTGGTTGCAGAAATTGAAACCATCGAAGCAGTTGGATTCAAAAACAAACCGGATGGCGAAATTTGGCGCAAAGCGCAACTGGTTCGTTGCGAGTGTTTGCTGGAGGAAACGGCCAAACTCAAAGATGCTTCCCGCTGGCTTGATGCCCTCGCCAAGCTGGATTTCATCCACCGGTTGCAGGCCGAGTTCAAACTACAGTTGCCCGCCGCCGCGTTGGCAAAACTCACCGATCTTGAATCTTGGACGCGCGGCGAACAGGAAAAGGATAAAAAAGAGCGTGAGTTTCAATCCCTGCTCGGAAAATTGGATCATCAAATTCATCAGAGCGAGGAAAAGGACACCTCGGCAAGGTATGTAAAATTGCCAGAACTCCGGGATGATTATGAGGCGATACACAAGATTTGGCACTTGCTGACAGATTTCACCCGGCCAATTCCAGACGAAGCTGCGTCCAGCTTTCGCAAGCGCACCGCCTTGCTCGAGGCCGAGATTGCCCGGCGCACCGCAATTCATCGGCGCATTATTTTTGCCAGCAGTGCCGCCGTCCTTGTTGTGGGCGCCATCATTGCGTGGATCGTGGTTGGACAAATGAAAGTCAGTGATTTCTCGAAACAACTGCAAGAAGCCATTGCGCAACGACAAGTCCACACGGCAGACAAGTTGTTGGAACGGGCGCACTCCGAAAAAATTGGCGGTGCCAATACGATTGCCACCGCTGAAACATTTTCTGCCAAGGAACACGCATTGCTGTCAAATTTTGAAGCATCATTTAATAAGCTGCCGCAGCAACTCACCGGCGAGGCGGACGCAACTCGTTTGGCAAGCGTGGCCGACCAACTTGCTCTGGCACACCTTGCTTTGAATGCACTCGCGCCAGACTTGAAAACGGAAAATGAGCCGCGCATGCAGGCGTTTGAAAAACAATGGCAAATTTTTCTGACCGAGCGCGGGGCGGTGGTCAACGGATTGTTTGATCAGTGGGTTTCGTCCGCCGAGGGGAAATGTGGCGAACTCGATTACCGCGCACCCTTGGATAAAACCACGGCGCAAATTGCCGCACTCGCCAGTCTCGTGCAGAAAATTACCGACACGGAATCCGGTTTCACCAACCATTTGAACTTGCGTAGTGACTTGTTGCAACGCGCGGCCACCGTGCGGGCCAAGTTCACAGCTTATGACGGTGAACTCAAAAAATTGGATGAAGGCACCACTGCAATCCGAAAGGCCCACACGGTCAAAGAATTTTCCGAAGGCATAAACGTGATAGTTTCTTCGGAATTCTCTACTTCGCCTGCTGCCACCGCCGCCTCGCTGGTTCAATCGTTGAACACAACCGACGAGACAGCCTTGCGCAACTTGCTGGGTTCAACGAATGCCGGCACTTGGGCCTTCATCGGAAAAGCCCAGACTCCCCACCTTGTCCCTGAAGTGGTGATGCCCGGCGAGCGGCAAATTTTCCAACAACTCAACAACGACCCAGCAGTGAGTGCATTTCATCAGCGATACCGGCTTTCGCTTGATGCGGAGGGCAAAAATATAGTCGAGTGGATTACTGCCGGCTCCTTTGAGCCTTCGATGGGTTGGAAGAAAATCACGGCTTGGACGCCGTCAGCGTCCGCAACAAGTGCCACATTTGAGGAGCGGGAATATGGGTATTTCGATGGCCAATACAAACTCAGTCCGACACAACCTCTGTATCGCGTTGAGCAATTGGATCACCGCGATGAAACGGCCTCGTTTAGTTCTGTCGGACTGGAGAAAGTTTTAACCGGCGGTGATGCTTACGCGAAGCCGTTGCTGGAAGTTTTGGATTCGGTCAAAGATTCAACCGAAGGCTCACCGCTTTTCCGGGCGTATTTATTTTTGCGTTTGATGAACTTGATGAAATTGCAGCCCGACGCTTGGGGACTTTCATTCTGTCCGGCGGCCCGGACACATGAAGCAACCATCAGAAGCATTGTGGGCGAACAATTCAGCAGCGGAGATTGGTTCGTGCCTGCCAAGGTCAATGCCCTGTCGGATAAATTGGGACAATTTTTCGCCGCCTCAAAACCGATTTCCTACGCGAAGCAGGCGGACGGGCTGCTGGCGCTCGCTCGCGCAGTTTCAAAGAGCGGCTTGCAGTATGTCGGTTTCGTGGGTTTGGATGGCAAACCCAATTTCATTGACGATACCATTTCAGGAGAGGTTTTCGGCTACAGCGTCGCCCGCAAACTGCCGGTGTTGTTGGCAGCGACAGTTGCAACCGGGCATCAGCTTAAAGAACCAGCGCTCCCCCTATCACCGCTATTTGCCCTCCCCGTTTCGTGTCAGGCGTTTCTAACCGAGGTGGGTGTGAGTCCTGATGACATTTCATTCCGAGGCGCGTTGCCACCACTGTTTCAAGGAACTGCACCGCGATGAATAACTTTGCCGAACTATCCGACGGAGCGGGCGCACAATTTCTTGTGCGCTGGCGTGGACGGCAGGAAGGTCCGTATCCCGCCGCCGTGATCGAGGTGAAACTGGCGGCGAATGAAATTGGGTTGTTGCATGAGATTTTTTACAACGGCAAGTGGGTTACGATTCGTGACTACGTCGCAGAAAGAGAAACCGTGCTCCGGGCGGAACATCAGGCGAGAGAAGACCAGGAACAAAGAATCCGACAAGCCGCCGAACAGGAGGCACGCGAACAGGAAGAACACCGGCAGGCAGAATTATTAGCCGAAGAAAGGCGAAGGAACGAACAAAAAGTAAAACCTATGGCCCAATTCAAATGCCCGTTCTGCCAAAATGAAACACCACCGAGGATTGAAAAAGAAGTGAACATGGTGCTATTTGTAATCCTTTTGCTGTTTTGCTTGCCATTGTGCTGGATTCCATTCCTTGATTCGCAAAAGAAAGAGAAACGCAAATGTTCCGCATGCGGTTCACAATTGGGATAAACGAGCGCATCATTGCGGCCAGCGTCATCGCCTCCTTTGGGGCGATGATTCTAGCCTTACCGACGATCCGCTGGCTTCACCTGCAACATTTTGCGCGTTGCCCGTTTCATGCACTGACGGGATTTCCTTGTCCGACCTGTGGATATACACGCGTTTATGATCTGATACTGGCCGGGCATTGGATACAAGCCGTCATTTTCCAGCCCTTTATTCTGGCAATAGTGATTCTGTCCGCAATCGTCGCCGTCATGGCAACAATTAGCCTGATAGGGAGAAAGGAACTGGTGTTGCCGCGAAAAATAGTGCGGGGAATATGGGTGACACTGGCAATTTCTTGGGCTTGGAACCTGTGCCATGGAATATAACAAACACACTTGATGATTAATAGAAAAGACCCCACCTCCACCTAACATAATATGATATAAACAAATAATTATGGACTACTATAAAACGTTGTTATGCTAATTAATAGAATAGATTTAACCACATATTTCCTCCTAGCATTTGATGATTTCATTGAAAGTGGTTATCGCAATAAAAACTAAAAGAACTATGGCACAATTCCCAATCTCTAAAAAAGCGGCCGATGGCGCATCGGGCAATTCTGATTTGCTAGCATGGTCGCAAGGTGACATCGAAAATCGATTTGGCTTCAAAGGTGGTCGTTACACCAGCGTCAATCATGCTTTCGCTTTTCTCATCGGTGCGTTGGCGACAGGAATTCTTTATGCCTTGATGCTATTCGTTTTCGTTCATGTGCCGGGGTTGTCGCCGGTTGCTACCATTTATATGCGGCCCAGCAATCAGTTCGCCGTGATTCCCGCTACTTTATTCTGTTTTGGCGGACTCGCCATACTTTTCTTGAAGGGGAAGAAAATCAAATTTCAACGACGGGCTTTGGAGTTGGCTGCCGTCCCCGCCGAACCAGAATTCATCCTGACAGAAACAACTGCCGCCACGGTTCTTGCCCGCATTCATTCAATGGTTGATCATCCGCGCCATTTTATCTTGCTCAATCGGCTTGACCGAGCCTTGTCAAATTTCAAGAACATTGGCCAGGTTGGCGATGTATCTGCAATTCTTCGCGCCCAGGCGGAGAATGACGAAGATCAGGTGGCATCCAGTTACACCGTCGTCAATGGTCTGGTATGGGCGATCCCGGTGTTGGGATTTATCGGAACGGTTTTAGGATTATCTCTCGCCATCGGGAGGTTCACTCAAACATTGCAGGCGGCTGGCGATCTAACTTTGATCCGCGCATCACTTCAGGGCGTCACCGGCGGGCTTGCCACGGCTTTCGAGTCAACTTTGGTCGCCCTTGTATTTACTTTAATTTTGCAGTTGGTAATTACATTTCAGCAGAAACGCGAGATGGCTTTTCTTGATGAATGTAACGACTACTGTCATTCACATATTATTGCCAAACTCCGTCTGGCAGATCGCAAACAAGCGCCTTCAGCAACAATTGGCACTGAAACCAAGTCATGAGCAGTCGGCTCAGAAGCCTTGATTCGAAGATTAGTTTCTTCGCGTTTGCTGACATCATCACCGCCGTCAGCGGCGTGCTTATTTTCGTCGCCTTGCTGCTGGCAACAGATTTAGGCCGACCTACCAATAGCAGTTCCCAAGCTGCGGACTCCGAAATTGAGCAGCAACTTCAGCTAACGCTCGCGCAACAAGCGGAAGCGGATGTGGAGAACCGCCAGTTGCAAGAATTGTTGGCGATGGCAGACACTGCCCCAAACTCGGAAAAATTACAGGCCGATATTTCCCGACTGCGTTCACAGTTGGCGGAGGAACAAAAAAAACAGGCGGCGGTCGCCGACCAGATGGCCGACAGTCAGGCGACCATTGCCGCGCGCGACAAAGTTCTTGGACTTACCGATTTGAAAGTCACGGTCCAACGCGTGATTCAAGAAGTGGAAGCGATTGCGCGGCAAGATGCCAAAGCTCGCGGCGAAATGGCAACCTTGGATCAACAAGTTGCGCAACAGCAATCTAAACTCCTGAAACTTCGCCAGAGGGATGGGCAACTTTGGCTTATCCCCGATAAAAGCTCCACAACCAAAGAGCCTATACTGGTGACTGTGGCTGGTGCCGGCGTGGCGATTGAGCATTTTGATCATCCTGAGCAACGTAAACAGTTAGGAACATTAGACGCGGATACCGCGTTCAAATCATACCTTCGCGAAGCAAAATCACTCGATCAATATGTGCTGTTTCTAGTTAGACCCTCTGGCATCGGAACTTTTCAAGACCTGGTTAAATCTGCTCGTGATTTAGGATTTGACGTTGGGTTTGACGCCTTGGAAGAAGATCGGCAGATTCACTTTTCTACGCCCCCGGCAGTTGATGATTCCATGCCACCGGCCGGGACACCTGCCAGCGTGCCGGGTCAAAATCCATCTATTTCAAACGCCAACCCTGCATTTCCGGCTAGCGCGGCAACGGCTGCGACACCACCGAAGCCTGATAAACCGCGCCCCGCCGCTGCTACCGGTGGACCCGCGACACCAAAAGATAAGGGCTGGTGGCAAAAATTGATCGAATGGGCCGGTCTTGGATAAAATGAATCTTCGCCGAAAAACACCACCCGACAGCCTCTATTTGTTGCTCGATACACTGTGCAACGCATTTGGGGGAATTATTCTGTTGGCGGTCCTTGTGGTATTGCTCACTAGCAAGGAAAAGACTCAGCCCACAGCTTCGTCTGATTCACAGGAAATGCTTCAGCGTCGTCTTGCTCTTGCCCAAACCAACCTTCAGCAATCACTGCAACTTGCTGCGTCACTTAAAGCAAAGGCCGGTGACGAACGGTGGAAACAGCAATTATCCCTTCTTTCAACCCGAAAAGACCTTCAGGAAGCGATACAACAAACACGTGACACCGTTGCCCGGAACAGCAAGGAACTCGATTCAGCCAGCGCTGCCGATCCGGCGGAGCGCCTGAAATTTCTCAATGCGGTACTCACAACCGCGCAAGTCCACAAATTGGAAGTTAAAAACAGTCTTGCTGCCATTGAAGAAAACATTAATCGCCTTAAACAACGCCTGTCCGATATGGAACGACAAGTGACTGCAAAACTGAACGATTTGCAAAGGCCGCTGCGTTTGCCCAAAGAACACGAAACCGGGAAGCGAGTTGTTTGGCTTATTGCCCGTTACGGTCATATCTATCCGTGCCGCAACACCGACTTTACCCGCAACGAAACCGACATCAATTGGACGACGCAGCTTGATAGTGAAATTGCCGAGCCGATTCCCGGACGGGGCATTGATCCGATTCTGAAACCGGGCGAGATGAGTAATTATTTCGGGTTTCAAGCTGGCGAAGATGTTTATTTTGCCTTCAATGTCTTTGAAGATTCGTTCCCGGCCTTCATCCAGGCAAAAGAAATTGCCCTTAGAAATGGTCTCTCCTACGGTTTGGACTTTCAACGTATCGCTGATGGCCCACTTAGTTTCACTCACGGGCATGGCTACAAGCCTAAACCTCAATAAGTATCGAACCCAATTATTCATCCTATGGCTGAAATAAAAGTCTTCTGTTTGCATTGTGGTCAGCACATTCAGTGCGATGATAGCTATCGCGGCACACAGGTTAGTTGCCCGTCGTGCAATCAATTATTTTTGGTTCCGCAAGCACCGAGGTCTGCGACTTCGCCACCACCGCCGCCACCAGTTGCCCCCATCCCAAAAAAAAGCCCTCGCCAAAAACCTGACAATCTGGCTGAAGCCAAGGAATGGGAAGGTGTTGTAGATGTTCCAGAAGGATGGTCAACGAAACAAATAAGTGCCGCTGCTTCAAGCATTCCGGTTTTCCCCCACAATAACAACCCGGCAAATCCAACCCCATTGCAAACGCCCGTGCCAAAAAAGAAAGGCGTGGATTTCTTTGGAAAGATTGACAGCCGTGAAACAGCACTTAATATTATTAATTGGGTCGCGTGTATTTATCTAGCTGCGATAGTTTTGAATTATTGCATTGGCCAAATTGAGCCGACAGATTTAACCACATCAATTGTCTCCGCTATTATCTATTTACTGTTGGTATTCTTTCTCTGGAAGTATAAGAGTCGAGTGGCGGCAATTTTATTGGCTGCTTTATTAGCCTTTGGGACAATTTACTTGGCAATGAGTCAGGCGAACATTATTGTTGTCGTTCTAAACTTTCTTCAGGTGTTTGCCACGATTCGCGCAATAGAGGCGACCTTTAAGCTGCATGGAAAGTTTTCAACATCAAATCCAATCGCGCTAGTAAGTGTTCGTTCCTCGCAAGGATTGTTGTTTCAACCGTGTGAGCATTGCGGTGGTCAAATCAATTATCCACCGGAATCGGCGGGTCTATTGTTAAGCTGTCCGCATTGTTCGCAGAAGATATTTTTGAAACATCAGCCAGATTCCGCAGCAGCGTCGTATTCCATTCCAGCGACCATGTCTCCGCATCCATTGAGTCAAGTTGCAACAGGAAAGGAAACCGCCAAACAGGTTGTGAGTATTATTGGAGTTATTATATTCCTGATTGGAATTATTTTGTTTTTCGGAAACAAGTCCGGCTGGTTCGTTACTTTTCCATTTGCCGGAGGCATCACTATGACAGTCGGCGGCATTTTGATTGGGGCCACAAATGTTAAAGGAAAATGACGCGTAAACAATGAACCAATATATCCAGTCGTGGCAGATAACCACCCACAAGACAACAATTCTTTCAACCCTTTTTTGCGCATTTTATGAATGATATTAAGCTTGAATTTAGAGGTAATGCAGAATTATTAAAGGCGTTTGCCGAACATGCCAAAAAACACGGGCTTGCTGTGACGCTCGACGAACTAAATGTTGAAGAAATTAACAATAAACTGCTTCAAATCTTTATCTAGTCAACAACCCTATTTTTCCGCTTGTGCTTCTTGGCGGCGAGCTTGGCGGATTTTGAGGACGGCGGCGTGTTCAGCATCTTCCGCACGGCATCTTCAAACCCTAGTCCGTTCGTGGTGACGAGGTTTGCTTTCGGCACAAATTCGCTTTACTTGCCATGATTTTACCACTTTTCTAGCGGTATCAAAAGCCAAAAGTCAAAAACAGAAGTTTTGCCAAACGATCTGCCGCTACACGAATTTGTTATTTATCAGCAAATTGACAAGCGGTTTCAAATTGTGCAGCGCGGTACAAAATTTCAAGCAACGTGCAATACCAACATTTTAGGCGGCATTGCTGATTATGCTTTAGAAAAACTAGCTAGACTGACCAATGAAGGTAGCGAAGTTGCGGCAATTTATTTTCATAACATCCTATCAAAACACGTTTCTTTCCTGTGTGAATTGTGCCGCGAAAACCCAAAGCTATTTGAGCCGATTGCTAGAAAAACAACTTTTTGGCCTGCTCTTATTTCTTGCCTTAACGATGAAAAAAAGAAGAATAAAAATCTTTTGTCTTTGCTCAGTGTTGGCCGCGATACTGGAATAAATATTTCGGGCAAGCAGCCCGCCTGGAATACGCCGGAAGTGATGATCGCAAACAATCTACGCGTGATGTTGGAACTATACCGAAAGGATTGGGATGGCCGCATCGCTTATGCGAAGCGGTTGAATGCTAATTTCAAAAGGATTAACAAGCGACTCGGCAGGCCGGCGGATTATCAGCCACCGCCCGCTAAACCGATTCGGCTGCCGCCAGAATTGTCGGCTAGGCTGGCAGAAGAATTTAGGTTGCGTGATGAATCAAGAATACTTGCGCGAAAACTCCAACCATTAAACCGCCAGAATTACAAAGAATGGTTCAAAGCCGGTCTGCCGCTTTTGCAGGCGGAACAATCGAAAGACTTTGAAAACTTAAAGTGCTTTGCGCATTACTGGGCAAGCCCGGTTTACAAAGGCAAAAAGAATGCGCGGGCGTTAATCCGTGATGCAATAAAGAAGAAAATCAAGCAAGCCCTTCGCAGCATTGCGCCAAAATCTCCACCAATCGGATAAATGCGGGTTTATTTACCCGAACGGATAAATCGGCAACCATATAACCGATGATGGTTTTCCAAAAACTGCCATATTTATTATGGTCAGTCTGGAAAACTGAATGCGGATGTTAAAATTTAGAAACCGTCACAGTTCCAAATTCGCGAAAGCGATGCCCTGCCGCAGGGATTTTCCAGTTGGAACTTTGGCGGTTTCGCTTTTTTGGAGTGATGCCAATGTGAAATTAAAAATAGCAGCGACCGGAAACAAGAAGGCGGCGATTGCTCGCCGCCTTGTAACCGACGCGCTGGGGTTAGCCAACATCGTCTACTGAACACAGATACGATAGAATCTTCCCCCCGGTTGCGTCAACCAAATTCAGAACTTCAAAATATGCGAAGCTATGAAAACGCAACAACCATGCCCTAAAGGGCGCGGCAAAAGAATGATGGCGTACCCCGTAAAACGGGATTGCCATTCAAAATCTTCGCCGCGTCCCAAGCACGCTGGCCGCTGTCCATTGCGGCTCTAGTGCTGACGCCCCGCCAGTGTTCACATGCTGGTGGGGCTAGTTTTATTCGGTAAATACAAAGTTTCCGCCTTTGGATATTAAGCTCGCAAGATCAATGTTGTCGCGGATGTCGTCCAATCGCAAATGTCGAGCGTTGCCAATCCATTTTACACTACGTGGAAACTTGGCGAAATACGCCCGCAAAATCCGCCTGCGTTGATGAATGGAATTGCCCGCGATCTGAACCGAGGCCGTCCCCATGCAACCCGCTTCGGTCTGGAATTGATGAGCCAAAAACAGTTTGGCCGTTCCCTTCAATTTGCGGGCTACCACCCGCACCAGAAACTTTACCAACGGGCATCACACCGCTGGCCAAACCGGCGCGAAAGCATCGCGGTCGGGTGGACATCCTCCGGGTGAAAGCCGGGCGTGGCGGCAAGACGGTGACGGTGGTGAAAAACTTCGTGGGCATCGGTCTGCCGGAAAAGGAGCAACTGGCCAAGGCGATGCAGCGCGCCTGCGGCACCGGCGGAACGGTGAAGGGCGGCCAGATTGAGATTCAGGGAGACAAGCGGGAGGAGGTGGCGCGCATCCTGACCGAGGCGAACTTTCAGCCGGTTTTCGCCGGCGGCTGATACATAAAAAAATGCCGCACCTGGTCGGCACCTCGTTCGTCCCGCCATCCACCCCCGGCAGGAATGCCGGGAGCGGATGCAGGGCGTTCACCCGCCTCCACGCGGATGATTGCGCCAAACCCAATAGACCCGGGCCGCGCCAATCAGCGCCAGCGCGCCGACGATGAACGGCCAGGTGCTCCAGACTAGGCTGACCGCCAGCAGCGCCAGAATGATCAGCCCGATGCTCAATGCTAAATCTTCCATGTTGTTCCTTTCGTTTACGGCCGGGGGTTGAACCCCGGCCGTTGTTCAATTACGCCATTGCCATAGCCCGGCGTTCGTAACGACACGCCTGTCCGGCACGTGTGCAGTCCAAGTTGATCCGCCAACTGGGCTCGTGGGCGATGTCGCCCAGGATTTCCACCCCCATGAACTCCAAGACCTTCACCGCGATTTTGCGGCGATACCCCTGCATGGCCGAATCGCTCAAACCGACCTGCCGCGCGACATCCCGGAGCGTTTTGCCAGCGCTCAAGAACTCAATCACCAGCTGCTCGACGTGTGACAGCTGATCCAGGAACCTGTCCCAGTCGAGCTTCCTCCCGGCTACCGCAGCTGGGTCCTCGTTGTCGTTGCTCAACACATCCTGCAATTCGAAGATTTCACAGCCGGTTTCATCCTCGGCCACGACCTCGTTGAGCGAGTGCAACCGGGATGTACCGTTGAGTTGCGTTGAACTGCCCATGATGTCAACGCTGCTGGTGCCGTTGGCACGACGACCTGACTTGCAATGCTGAATCGTGTAGTAGCTGATGTTGCTTGCGGTGATTGTGCCGAGCTTTCCCTGGCCTTCGACCCGGTCAATCATCCGGGCTGCCATGCACGTGGCATCCTGGATCAGCTCCGCGTGATCCTCTGAGCCGACGCAGTTTACGGAGCGTGGAA
>Ga0302281_10000698_pt1 | contig 24746 bp, 24 predicted proteins | sample III_Fen_E1_2_FD_198762 | JGI IMG/M metagenome (GOLD analysis project Ga0302281, IMG submission 198762) | Peat permafrost microbial communities from Stordalen Mire near Abisko, Sweden - III_Fen_E1_2 | ecosystem: Environmental > Terrestrial > Soil > Wetlands > Permafrost | place: Sweden: Abisko...
TGAAAACGATCAGAAGCACCAGCATGATGTCCACCATGGGAGTGACATTGATGCCCGTCACCGTGCCGTCATCGTCGATCGAGTTCGAGCTCATACTGCCACCTCCTGCTTTTTGAACTGATGTTTGACTGCCCGGCGCAAATGGCCTTCGCTTTCATCCTTCAGATACACCTGGAACAAATGAATGAGACTTTGGCTGTTCGTGAGTTTTTTCTTGAGTTCGGTTTGAAAAATGTTGTTGGCGATGACCGCCGGCAGAGCCACCAAAATGCCGAAAGCGGTGGCGATGAGGGCGGAGGAGATGCCCGCCATGACCACCGAGGCGCCGGAAGATCCGTTCACAGCTAAATCGTTAAAGGCCTTGATGACTCCCAGCACCGTACCGAAGAGGCCGATAAAGGGAGCGTTATTGCCCAGCGTGCCGAGAACAATGAGGTTTTTTTCCAGACGGCTGCGTTCCAGCACCAACCGGGAGGTCATGGCCTCTTCGACAGAGGCGTAACCCTTAAAGAGATGGCTGAGCCCCGCGGCGGCCACCCCGTTTTCAACGCCTTTGGCGTTTTGCACCAGGTCTTTGGCCCCGGCGAGATTTCCCTTTTCCAGAAAGCCCGTCAGCTTGTCGATGAAGTTGGGGAAATCCACCGCGCTTTTTCGAAAAACACGCCAGCGTTCAATAATGACCCCGACCGAAAAAATGCTGGCTCCCAGCAGCAGCCACAAAACCCACACATCGCCCAACAGGGCCAATTTTTTAAATATCTCTGTCATGTCTCTTCTCCTGATCTTTGACCTAAAAACAAAAAACCCAGTCCACTGGTAAGCGGACCGGGTTTTGAAAAATCTCATTACCGAAAAACCGCTTTAGCGCCCTGTTCTTTCCCTGAGGGAAACGGCCGGGGCAATTTGGACATCAAAGCCTCGCCGTTTAAAACAAATTTTGAATCTTTAACCACCAAGACACCAAGGGCACCAAGAACTACGAAAGACTTTAAGCCTTGGGTTAAACCAAAAGAATCTTTTCGCCTTCCTTGGTGCCCTTGGTGTCTTGGTGGTTAACCTCTTTTTTTAAAACCCGCCTTTCAAATAAGACCAACCCTGCTCCTGACGTCGAACCACTTCAGCCACACCCGAATCCACGATGGTTACATAGGAAGCCAGATCCTTCTTTTCGATGTGTTTGGCGTTGCAGGTGTTGTTGCAGATTCCGATCTCATCCCCATCGTCCGCCAGAGCCTTCAAACGGGCCAGAATATCGGCATCCTGTGTTTGTAATAGGCCCACACCCTTGCCCAAAGTGACAATTTCCACACGGATTCCGCCGTCCGGCGCCAGCGCCTTCTTGAGGTTGTACACGTTATGCAAAACCGCCTCCCATTGGTCATGGCCCTCAAAATTAACCTCCACCACCACCTTGTGCTTCACATCCTTGGTCCCCTCGTCCGCTCTGACCATCGAGCCGCAGACCGAAACCAGCAAACCGCAGACCAACCCCATGAGAACTTTCTTCATTTCACTTCTCCTTTGATTCGAATGGACGGTCCGGAAAATAAAAAACCCGGACCGCTTTATCAGCGGACCGGGTTTAGGAGGATTCTCTTAAACGCTTTTACCGCTTTAGCACCCTGTTCTTTCCCTTTCGGGAAAACGCCGGGGCAAGTTGGAACTTAAAGCCCGCGTTTTTTAAATCGTGGAAAGCATACACAGGTAATACATTTCTGTCAACACTAAATTATTTTTTAAGATAATTCTATTGCTTGATCACCAGCACCAAAGAACCCGCGACCACCAGACTTCCTCCCAAAAGAACCCTGAAACTCGCCTGTTCTCCGAGGAATAGGAACGCCAATAATATGGCCAGCGCCACACTGAGTTTGTCCACGGGCGCCACCTGGGAAACGGTGCCCAATTGAAGAGCGCGGTAATAACAAAGCCAGGATAAACCCGTAGCCACCGCGGAAAGACCAAGAAATAGCAGCGTATGACCTGAAAGGTTTTCCGGCTTTTGCCATTCCCGCCTGAAAGAAACGACCGAGCCGATCAAAAACAAAATAATGCCGGTTCGAATAAAGGTAGCCAGGTTGGAGTTGATATCGGAAACGCCAATTTTTCCAAACAAAGCGGTTAAGGCCGCGAAGAAAGCCGAGCCCAAAGCGCACAACTGCCAGCTGCCCCACAGGTTCACGGTCGATCCTTTTGTAGGCTTCATTCCTAAACCGACTGAAAAATTTCAAGTTTAATCCGGTGGGTTATCTGAAGCTCTTCCGGTTCTTTTTCCAGCAGCAGACGGTGTTCACGGTCAAATGACAGAACCTGTTCGGGAGGCAAAACAGCACCGATCCATTTACTGGCCCTGATTCTTCCGCGCCATGCCGCGCGGGTGAAGGTCAGGCTTTCCAGGTAATCCTCACGGATGGGCCTTTCAAAACGGCCTTCGGCCCAATCCGGCAGGCCGTAGTTCTTTTCACCGGACGAATTTTTCCGTCCATACTCGGGGTTGTAGCGGGCGATCAGCTCATTGGTCCTCTCCGCCGCCGATCCCGGCTCCGCCGACCAGATGATGGAGCTGATCAGAAACAATCCCCCGGGCTTCAACAGCCGCTTTACCTCGGCGGCTCCCGTTTGATGATCGATATAACCCCAGGCCATGCTGGCCGTGACCGCGTCAAACGAGGCGTCGGGCAGTCCGGTTTTCTCGGCGGGCAAAACCAAAAACCTCGCCGAAAGACGCAGGCCTTTGGCCCGTTCCTTTGCCGCCTCAATCTGGCCTTCCGCCGGATCCACACCCGTTACCACCGCGCCCTGCTGGGCAAAAGGAATAGCCAGCGCGCCCGTACCCGTACCCAAATCCAGTACCCTTTGGTTTGGCAGTCCAAAACCCAAATCCTTCAACCGCGTGAAAAAGGAAGGGGGATAACCGTTTCGGTGTTCCAAATAATCTTTGGAAACCTTGCTCCAATCCAGCTTTTTTCCGTAATCCGTAATGGGCTGAGCCATGAAATCCCCCTCTTTCCGCCTTTGAACTTAGGCCGTAACTGCCGCCGTTTTGGTCACCGGCAAACCCGCGTCATTCCAATCCTGAATGCCGCCTGGATAATCGTCCGCGTTAAAACCCCGGCCTTTTAATATAGACGCCGCGCGGGGACCCGCCGAGCAGGTCAAACTGGAACAATGGGTGATGATGAGTTTGTCTTTTCCGAATTGCTTTTCGACTTCGGCGGTAAACTCATCGTCGCTTTTGCCCTTCAGCGGAATATTGAACGATCCCTGGATGTGAACTTCCGTGTAGGCGTTTTCACCCAGCACGTTCAGCACCACCGCGCCCTTCTTAATTTGCTCCTGCACCGCTTCTTTAGTTAAAGCCATAAAACCCTCCCTCTATTCTTAATTGAAAGACGGCTGTTCACCGTCCCTTCCACAAGCAGCCCTACTTTTCCCCCGCTATTTTTTTCCGGCCTAAAGAGGGGCCGGCGTCCTGATGCTCATTCCAAAAACCCTCAAATCCCAATTCCCTGACGGCCGATTCCACAAAACGCTTGTCCACCCACTCGTCCAGATCGAACGCGCGGCTGATAAACCCACGCTGTTTGGAGAAGCGGATGATTTCACCGTAGGTTTGATGGAAAAAATCATCCAGTAACGGGTTGTTCCTCGACCGCAAAAAAGTCCCCTCGTAATCGTACTGAAGGGCGCCGTAGGAGGTGCCATTGAAGGTGTTCAGGTGAAAATACTCTTCCCTCTTTTCTTCTGAAGAAGCCCAATAGGCCGCCTGGACATAGGTTTGGATGAACCGCCGGGTAATATCGGGATATTTTTGGATAAACTCGTTTCGCCCCACCAAAACGGACGTTCCTTTAAAACCAAATTCTTCCGCCTTGCTGTCGTAAATAATTCTCACCAAACCCTGGTCACGGAGCTGGATGACCTGGGAAATATCCACGTAGGCGTCGATATGACCCGCCAGAAGAGCGGCCGTTCCTTCGGCGAAACCCAGGTTATGAATCCGAAAATCCTTTTCGGTCAGATGGTGGCGGCTCAAGAGTTTTTCAAACATCAAATGCAGATAGGTGCCGCTCAGAAAGCCGACTCTTTTGCCTTTCAAATCCTCCAGCGTTTGAGTCCTTTGGTCATAGGCCGGCACCGCGATGTAGATGTTCAGGCCCCGCCCTCCCAACGCCAGGGCGGTGGTAGGAAGTCCCTTGGCTTTTCCCGCGATCCCGCAGATGTCGCCGTAATGGCCGAAATCCACCGTGCCCGCTTCCAGGGCTTCGTTGATCGCCGGACCGGTGCCGACCAGGAAGGACCAGATGACGGGAATCTTGTCTTTCTCAAACTCTTTTTCCAGAAGCTTTTGAGAATGAAGCACTTCCATGACGCGGTTCGTGTGGGGTTTACCCAAAGCGTTGCCGACGGTCCCGATTTGAATCACATCGGGTTTTGGCTGAAGCTCCTTATCCCGGTTTAAATACAATAGTTCGCCCATACTTCATTCCTTCCGGGCAAAAACCGGAATCCCCTTCCGGCCGTACCCGTAACTGTTTTAAAATACCGATTCCCTGAAAAACCTGACGCTCTTTTTAAGATCAGCTGTCTTTTTCAGTCGATTCTTCTTTGGTGATTCGTATCCGCTCAATCTTGTCGATCTGCGTGACCCTGGCGTTATGGACGGTAATCTGCACCGTTCCATACTTGATGCCCTTGATCGCGCCGATAATTTTCAAGGCGAGCTGTTCCTCATCCCTGTTCACCAAATTTTCATTCCCGATAGCCATGGCTTCCCCCTTGTTTGACCGCGGCCTCCGCCGCGCCCAAAAAAAAATCCCAAACTACTTGCGGAGCAGTTTGAGATTCGGAAAATTCCATAATCTTCAACCGCTTTAGCTCCCGGTTTTCCCCCGCCAGGTTTCCCTGGCAGAAGACCGGTCGGGGCAAGTTGGAAACTTATTAAAGCCTCACCGGTTCGTCATTAATCTTCAACCGCTCGACAAAACCCACTTTCAAAAACTTAATTCTGCTTTGGCTGCTCGTGATGCGGGTGCCCCGACTCGAGTTTTTGACGCTCGTTAGCTTCCCGGATGCGCTTGCCCAATTCCCTGGTTTCCTTGAGGCGGTCCTTGGTGGTAAAAGCCGGCGTCCAGCCCAGTTCCCTGCGGTATTTACCCCATAAGCCCTTGGCCCTGACTTCTTCCTCGATCACCGGCTCGGGGCCGTAAGCGTTGGCCGCCACAAACAAGGCGTCCACCGGGCAGTAAGCCTCGCACAGAAAGCAGGTTTGGCAGTCTTCCTGACGGGCGATGACCGGTGCCCCATCGGGCACCGAGTCAAAGACGTCCGTCGGGCAAACTTTCACGCACTTATCGCAGTGAATACAGGCTGTTTGACTGACAATTTCGATCATACGTGAGCCGCCTCTTTAAGCGATTCGGGCTTCGCCACGACCTCTTCCGGCACCGCCTCGGGGCGTGTCCAGAGTTTGTCCAACCCGCCGACCGCCAGATAATGCCTCTGGTTCGGATCGGTCGCCGGATAATCCACCCGCTTGTGCATCCCGCGGGTTTCCTTGCGCTCCAGACCGGCGAAGTAGGCCCAGCGGGCCGCCGCCAGTACGCTTACCGCTTCTCTCGAGCGTATCAAATGCTGGGGAGTGTCCTGCAGCGGTTTGCCCTGCACGGACTTCCACAGGGCTTCCAACTTGCCCAGCGAGCGCAGGATTCCCTCTTCAGTGCGGAACATGAATTTGTCGTAAGGGAACACCTCATCCTGAACGCCCTTCACCACCGCGTTGGCTTCATAAGGCTGAGCTGTTTCATCCTTGGTGACCAGACCGGTTTGGCCCACGCCATGAACTTCGCGTTCCGAAGCTTTCGGACCCAGCTTTTTGGCGTAAGCCGCCGCCGCTCGCCCTGAAATATTGCCGCTGCCGGTGACCCATGTCATGTTCGGACCGGCTCCTCCGGTGAAGGCTCCCGAGATCAGCTCGCGGGTAGCCGCGTCGCCCGCGGCGTAAAGACCGGGAACGGTGGTGCCGCAATCCTCATTGACGATGCGGATACCTCCCACACCCCGGACCGTGCCTTCCAGATTCAACGTGATCTCGAATTTTTCCTCAAAAGGCTTCAGGCCGCCGCGCTCCAGAGAAGCGTGGAAATTCGGCTGGCCCAATTGAAGCTGGCGGCGCACATCCGGATTTTTGGTGTCCGGCTTGTCAATCTTGACGAAAACCTTTCCCTTCAAAAGAGCCTTGGCGATCGCCGAAGTGATGCGGTGGCCGTCGCGGACCAGGCCCGGAATTTCATTGTCGTTTTCATCGTAATAGGTCATCCGGTTGTACTGTCCCGATTTGGTGCAGGACGAGTGGGTCGCCGCCGGGGCGTAATGGGCTGAGAATTCCATGCTGGAAAGCTCGCCGCCCGCTTCCACCGTCATCAGCAAACCGTCGCCCGTATTGGTGTTGCAGCCCATGGACTTGCTCAACCAGGCGCATCCGCCCGAAGCCAGAATGGTGGCCGCCGCTTTCACCGTCCAGGGTCTGTCTTCCTGGCGCTGGTAACCGCGGGCTCCCGCCACGGCCCCTTCCCCGTCCACCAGCAGTTCCAGAGCCGGGCTCTGATCCAGAATCTTCACGCCCAGTTCCACGATTTTTTTGCGCATGATTCTCATGGTCTCCGGCCCCTGCAGGCCGCCGCCGTAACCGCCGCCCTTGGCGCCGTAATTGGGAACCTCATAACCGCCCCACTCGTAAATTTTGGGGGCTCTTTCAAAAGTGACATCCAGGATACGGTCCCACCAGGAATGCTGGGAAAGGAAACCGCCCATGGCATAGCGTTCAAACTTCACCGGATCGCGCAATTCGGCGATGGGGGGAACCACTTTGGCTCCGGAGGTGCTTGCCGCGAAGGCTCCGCTCGTTCCCAGATAACCCTTATCCGCGATGACCACCTTGGCGCCATCTTCCGCCGCCGCGATAGCCGCCCAGGCCGCCGCCGGGCCGCCGCCGATAACCAGCACATCGGCTTTTAATTCCAAACCTGCTTCATTTAATTTGCTCATTTCTTCCTCGCTTACGAATGAATTTGGAAGAATGTTACCAGTCGACTGGTTTAACAATTCTCAATCTAAATTTGGACCGTTTGCTTTTAAGCGGTGTGGGATTTGGAGGGTTCCATCATCTGCCACCGTTTTAGCGCCCTGTTGGGTCGATGGCAGGAAACCCGACAATCAACCCCGGCCGGGGCAAGTTGGACATAAAGCCTCGCCGTGAAACAAAAAAATAAATTCCGATTCATCCTTACCTTCAAAATGACCGGTAAACAAAAAACCCGGGCCGCTTTTAAAGCGGTCCGGGTTTGGGGTGGTCCCTTAACTCTTCACCGCTTTAGCTCACTGTTCGCACCCCCTTTCGGAGATACACGCCGGAGCAAGTTGGAAACTAAAGCCCGCGTTTAATTTTTAAAAGAATACACGTGTCATACATTTCTGTCAACCTTAAATTAATTTATTTTAAACCGCCACTCCCTCCAGCAGGATGCCCGACTGGTGCAGCCTCTGGTAAAAGCCGTCCTGGCTCAGCAGTTCCTCGTGGCTGCCGCTTTCCACAATACGGCCGTGATCCAGAACCACAATGTAGTCCATCTGCTGGACCGTCGACAGACGGTGGGCGATCACCAGCAGGGTGCGGCCGTAGGAAACTTTGGTGATGGCCTCCTGTAAAACCGCCTCGCTGACCGAATCGAGGCTGGCGGTGGCTTCGTCCAATATCAAAATCTTGGGGTCAAAAACCATGACCCTGGCGAAGGACAGAAGCTGTCTTTCCCCGGAAGAGAGGGTGCTTCCCCTTTCGGACAGCACTGTGTGATAACCCTGGGGCAGCCGGCGGATAAACTCGTCCGCGCCGACCAGCCGGCAGGCTTCGACTACATGGATCTCAGGTATCTCCCTGCGGAAAAAACGGATGTTATCCAAAACTGAGCCAGAAAAAAGAGTCACGTCCTGCTGAACAATGCCCACCGACCGCCGGATGGACTCAAGAGAATAGTTTTTGATGTCCTGGCCGTCGATTTCCAGAACACCCCGGCTCACGTCATAAAACCTCGCCAGCAGGTTCATGAGCGACGTCTTGCCCGCGCCTGAAGCGCCCACAAAACCAACCCTCTCTCCCGGCTTGATCTCCAAATTGATATCTTTAAGAACGTTCTGCCCCGCCCGGTAGGCGAAAGAGACTTTTTTAAACTCCACCCGCCCGATCACCGGCGGAGAAACGGGACTGGGAAGTTCCTGGATGTCAGGCTGTTCCTGAAAGGTTCTGCTGATACGGTCGGAGGAAACGATAGTCGACTGCAGAACATTCAACTGCTGGGTGATATTGTTGATCGGCTGGAAAAAGCGGCGCATATAGACCGTAAAAGCAAAAAGAACTCCAAACGAAATACTGCCGTGGATGACCGCGCCTCCCCCAAACCAGACCAACCCCGCCACGCCCGCGTCCCCTAGAAACTCGGTCACCAGAAAGAAAAGAAGATTCAAGCGGTTTTCCAAAATGGTCGACTGAAGCAGCAGCTTGTTACGCTGGTCAAACTCTTTTTGCTGTTTCAATTCTTGGTTGAATATCTGGACGATCGCCATGCCGCTGAGATTTTCCGCCAAAAAGGAAATGGCCGCCGAAAGCCTGGTGCGCATTTCCTGGTTCACTTTCTGGATTCCCCTGCGGATGACGAGGGACGCCCCCAAAATCAACGGAACCATCAGAAAACAGTACAGGGCCACCGTTTGATTGAGTTTGAGCATGAAAAAAACGATGAGAATCAGGGAAAAAACACCCCTGATGGTATTGGTCAGGAAATCCGTGAAAAAATTGTTCAGGGCTTCCGTGTCGCTGACCACGTTGGTGATGATGCGTCCCGATGAATTTTGGTCGAAATATTTCAATGATAGATTCTGGATGTGCCGGAAAAGATCCGTTCGTATTTCGCGCACGATTGATTGGCCCGTAAACTGGAGAAGGACATCCTGGTAATAGGTCAGGCCGAAGGAAAAAAGAACCAATCCCAGGTATCCCAGCGATATGCGGAAAATGGCGCGGATATCGGGATGGGGTACTGAAATATGGTTATCGATGATGTTCTTAATGATATAGGGCTGGGCCTGGTCGATGGACGACGCGATAATGACAAAGGTAAAAATCAAAACCACCCGCAGCCGGTACTTGGCCAGATAAGGCAATAAAATTAAAAGACCGCTTTTCGCTTTTTGGCTCATGCCGGCTCCCCTTCCAGACTCAGAGGCAGACCGTCCCGATCTTCGGACAAGTCCGGCCCTAAATACCCGCCGTTTCCGTTGACACCCGTAACCTTCTGTTCCTCTTCGGCGCCCGATTGCATGATCCAAAGTCTGGAATAAAGGCCGCCCGAATGGATCAAATGGGAGTGGGTCCCCCGTTCTGAAACAGTGCCGTCCGCCAGCACCAGAATCTCGTCCGCGTGCCGGACCGCGCTTAACCGGTGGGAAATAATCAACGTGGTTTTTCGATGGAAAGAATTCGGCTTCGCCGGACCGTTATGCCTCAAATTGTGAAGAAGCGCCCGTTCGGTCTTGGTATCCACGGCGCTCAAGCTGTCGTCCAGAATATGAATAGGAGCGTCCTTATAGAGCATACGGGCGATGGCGACCCGCTGTTTTTGGCCGCCGGACAGGCGCACACCCCTTTCCCCGATTTCGGTGTTAAACCCATCGGGAAATTCAACGATGTTGTCGTAAACCACCGCCGCCTGGGCCGCTTTTTCCGCCTTTTCCAGATCGGGGCTGTCGTCGGAGAAACCGATGTTGTCCAGAATTTTCGCGGAAAATAAAAACCCGCTTTGGGGGACGTAGGCGATTCCATGGCGCAGGTTTTCCAGGGGGATTTTCAGGATATCCACGCCGTCGATGAAAATAGTGCCTTCAGGCGGATTATAAAGACGGAGCAGTAAATTGGTCAGCGTTGACTTGCCGCTTCCCAAAGCCCCCACGATTCCGATGGTCTTGCCCCTTTCCGCTTCGAAAGAAATATTTTCCAAAACATTCCTTTCTGTGCCCGGATACCGGAAAGTCAAATTCTTTACTTTGATGTTTCCAATGATGCGGTGTTCTTTTTGGACATTCGGATCATCCACTACATCCGGAACGACATTTAAAAGTCCTGAAATTCGGTTAAGGGAACCGGCCGCCCTCTGGACCACGTTGAGCATCTGCCCCAGTTGTTCAAGGGGCTGGCGTAGCTGGGCCAAATAAAGGAAAAAAGCGGCAAAGTCGCCCAACGTAATTGTGTGGTTGATCGTCAGATAACCGCCGTAACTCAACACCACGATGGAACCTATCGAGGAGAGAAGCGGAAGCAAAGAACCAAAAAGAGACGATAACCGGACGAACTTTACTTTTTCATGGACGATCTTCTCAACCTTCTCCTCAAAACGGTGAAGGGTCACGGATTCATTGCCGAACGCCTTGACGACCCGGATACCGCCGATGATCTCTTCCACCAACTGGGACATGCCTCCCAGCGCCGACTGGTAATGCATGGACTGCGTCTTAATTTTGGGGCCAAAATATCCCACGATGACGGGGATGGCGATCAGCGGTCCCAAACCGGCCAGGGCCAGATGCCAGTTCATGTGAACCGCCATCATATAAAGGGCGGCCCCCAGCATGGACAGACCGTTAACGGACTGGCTTAATCCCTGGGAAGCGAATTGCCGGACCACTTCCACATCGCTCAAGGCATGGGAGAGGAGATCCCCCACGCTGTGACGCTGATAATAAGAAGGCGAGAGGGTGGACCATTTTTCCAGCAGTTGTTTGCGGAGTTTGTAAACCAGGATGCGGCCATGGCCGTTGATGATGATCCGTCCCAGCCAAACGGTGGTCACCCGGAAAAAGCTGATCACCATGATCGTTTCAGCGAAATGGGCCGTGTCCTGGAAGGTCAGGGCGCCGCCTTTGAGTTGGTCCGTAAACCGCCCCACCAGTTGGGGAATCCGCACGGCCAGTTTGCTGGAGCCGGTGATCAAAACCACCGCGGCCAGGTATATCCACCAATTGAGGGCGATATAGGAGCCTACAATATGCCAGCCAGACTTTTTGGGGAGAGGAGAAACCGAATCGGAAGTGGTCATTTTATTCGCTTTTCACGAGAGGATTAAACTCGTTGGTGTAGATATCCGAGGGCTTAATTTCGCCCGATTTCAGCTTACCGCTGGAAACCAAAGCGTCGATCCAAAACTGGATATCACCGTCTTTAATGACCGCTTTGTAAGGCGATACCGGCAGGTAATATTTCCCCAACTTGGGGTTTCCGCCTTTTTCCTGGGCGATCTGGGCGTAAACATCGCGCACATGCTGGGGATCTTTTTGAAAAGCCTCCCAAATGATCTTTTCCGCTTTCTCAACCGCCGTCACATAACGGCGGACCGCGTCCGGATGAGCGTCAATGAATTCTTGTTTGAAACCATAACCCACCGGCGTGTGGTCCGGAATACCGACCACTTCATATTCACTACTATGAGGAATGATCCTGAGTCCCCCCCGCTCCAAAGCCTGCTCGAACCAGGTTCCGCCGTTGGTGGTACCCGCGGCCGCGTCAACCTGTCCCGTTCGTAAAGCCTGCTCCTCGTTCTCCACGGGCACTTGAAGCAGTTGAACCTGGTCGGGCGCGACTCCATTTTTTTGGAGCGCAAGTTTGATCACATAATCCGCCGCCAGCCCCAGGGTGTTGACCGCGACGGTTTTACCTTTCAGGTCTTTAATGGAATGGATGGCGCTGTTTTCCGGCACTAATAAACCGGCGCGATAATCCCCGCTCACCAGCGTGTTGGAATAAACGGCCTTAATTTTGCCGCCCCGGGCGTTCACATTGATCCAACCCACCCAGGCTCCTCCCCCCACATCCACCTGACCGGATAAAAGCGATTGAAAAGGCGGACCAACCGACGCCAGGCTGGGGACCAATTGGACGTCCACCCCTTCTTCTTTAAAAACATCTCCGCCGGTCAACCGGTTGGCGATTTCCCAATTGGAGGGTGTGGTGGGATAATCCGTAATCCTCACCACAACCTTTCCGTTGTTGTTTGTTTCTTTTTGCCTGCCCAGAAAAACGACCAACGCGATAGAAACGACGACGATCACCGTCATCCATAACAATATCTTTTTATTCATGAAATAACTTATCCCTTGATGGAATTGTTGGTGGTCGAGGCGCTTTTCGACTGGTTGTAAAAGGGGTTGAACTCGTTGGTATAAACATCCGAAGGCTTTACCTCGCCCGGCTTTAACTTGCCTTCCGAAACCAGAACATCGATCCAAAACTGCACATCTTTGTCGCTGATATAGCTGCTTTCCGGATCGGTAGGCAGATAAAACCTGGCCAGTTCCGGATTACCGCCTTTTTCTTTGGCGATTTCAGCGTAAGCCTTTTGAACCTGAGCTGGGTCTTTTTTAAAAGCTTCCCAGATGATCCGTTTGGTCTTTTCAACAGCGGTCACGTAACGCCGCACCGCGTCCGGATGCGACTGGATAAAGTCGTCTTTGAAACCGCTGGCGCTGGGGATGATCTGTCCGCATATCTCGAACTCGCTGGACCCCGGAACTTTCCGCACCCCGCCGCGGGCAACCGCTTCGTCGAACCAAATGCCTCCGTCCGTCGTCCCGGCCACCGCGTCCACCTGCTTGGTTCTCAGAACCTGCTCTTCATTCTGTTCCGGAACCGCCAATAATTGAACATCATCCGGGGTAAGACCATTCTTCGCCAAAAGTATCTTGATGACATTTTCAGCCGCCAAACCCAGCACGTTGATGGCGATAGTTTTGCCTTTCAAATCCTTGATGGAATGAATGGAGCTGTTCTGAAGAACCAGAATACCGCTTCGGTCTTTAATGGCGTCCGTAATAGCGCTGGCCGCGTAAACCGCTTTAATCTTGCCGCCCCGGGCAGCCACATTGAGCCAACCCACCCAGGCGCCGCCCGCCACATCGTATTGGCCGGTCAGTAACGTTTGAAAAGAGGAAACCGTTGAAGTCGCTGGTATTTGCTCAAGCTTGACCCCTTCTTCCTTCAAAATATCCCGGCCCGTCAGTTTTTGGACCAGTTCCCAGCCGTTAGGGGTCGTGACCGAATCGGCCACACGGATAACCACGTCGCCCGAAGCAGGAGTTGATTTTTTAAAGGCTAAAAAGCCAACCCCAATGCCCACTAATCCAAACGCGACTAAAGTTAAAATCCATGGAAAGTTTTTCTTTTCGCTCATTTTAATTTCCTTTTATCCGAAAATGGATTGATCCAATTCGCCTTTCCAGGAGGTGGTTTTCTTTTCAAACCAGACCAAAACATAATTGATCGTCACACCCAGAATCGACAAAGCCAAAACGCCGGCGTACATTTGGGGGATTAAAAAGTTGTATTGGGAGCTTTGAATAAAAAATCCGAGGCCCGATTTGGCGCCGATCATCTCGGCGGCGATAACCACCATGAAAGCTATTTTTGCGCCAAGACGCGCGCCGGACACAATCGCCGGGATGGTGGCAGGCAGGATGATTTTCCGGAACAAATCCCTGTCCGTCGCGCCCATCGACTTCGCGGCTTTGATATAAATGGGGTCTACATTTTTAACACCGTTGATGGTGTTAATGAGGATGTGCCAGCTGGCGGCGTAAAAAATAATGGCTATTTTCGATGTTTCGCCCAAACCGAACAGAAGAAGAAATATGGGGAACAAGGCGAACGTGGATGTGTTTCTTAATATCTGTATAAACAAGTCCGTGTATCTTTCGAAATCGCCGTATCGTCCCATTAAAAATCCCAGCGGCACCGCCACCAGCAAAGCCAAAGTGAACCCCGCCAAAGCCCTGAAACAGCTGGCGCCGATATCCACCAAAAGCTTTCCGGATAGAAGAAGCTCGATCAATGTTTTAAACGTCTCGGAAAAAGTGGGAAGGTAAACCTGATCAACCACGCCGATTCGGGGCAGCAATTCCCAAAGACCTAAAAAGGCGAAGACCAGCCAGAGCCCCGAATAGGGTTTAAAATCAATCTTGTAATTCTTAATTCCGCGGAACCAGTCATCTTGAGCTACCGACAACAATGGCGCTTCTTTCTTATTTTCCACAATGGCTTCTGGCATAACCCGACTCCCTCAATTTAATTTCTACCGCGAAAAACCGGCCACATACTCTGATTCCCGCTGGGCTTTGTTCACTTCCTCTTTTAAAACCGACCACACCTTTTCTTTATTCGCCGCGAATTGCACACTGGACCGGATGTCCTCGCTCCGGGGTCTGGCGAGATCAATTTCAATGATCTGTTTAATCTTTCCAGGACGGGCCGTCATGACCACAACCCTGTCCGCCAGAAACACTGCCTCCTCAATGCCATGCGTCACAAACACCACCGTTGTTCGTTTTTGATCCCAAATTTTTAAAAGCTGATCTTGAAGCGTTTCACGAGTCTGGGCGTCCAGCGCGGCAAAAGGCTCGTCCATCAAGAGCAAATCCGGGTTTGTCGCCAAAGAACGGGCAATCGCGACCCTTTGCTGCATTCCGCCGGAGAGTTGGTAAGGGAAACGGTCTTCAAAACCCGAGAGACCGAAAAGGGATAATAATTCCCTTCCCGTACGCCTTCTTTCCCCTTCCGGCACTCCCCTGGTTTCCAGTCCAAACTCAATATTGGAAAGAGCTGTCCGCCATGGAAAAAGTGCGTATTGCTGAAACACATAGCTCGTTTTCAGGTTTGGCCCGTCGACTTTCTTGTCATCGTGATAAACCTCGCCGCTGGTGGGCTTAGCCAATCCCGCGATGACATCCAGTAGAACCGACTTGCCTGAACCACTGGGCCCGACAATTACCAGAAACTCCCCGGTTTTCACTTTCAAATCCACGCCATTGAGCACCAGTAGTTCATTGGACAAAACACCGTTGTTGCTGACTTGCTGGTTTTTTTTGAGCCTGAATATCTTTTTGATATTCTCAATTCTGACTTTTTCCACCGAACTTCCCCCATTCCCACTACAAGACAAGCAAGCTTGCCCCGAAGGTGTAAACCGTCCCGATATTCTGGTTAACAATGAAATACTGGTTGTTAAAGATGTTGTTCACACCAAATGACGCCCTGCCGTCTTTAAACCGATAGCTGATCTTGAAATTAGTGATGGCGTAGGGGTCGATGCTTCCCTGAACGCCGTTGGTGGTATCGGAGTTATTGGTTTGCACATATTCTTTCGATTGGTATTCCTCATCAACCGAAGCGTCCACGGGCCCTAAAGTGAACTCCACGCCGCCGTTGATCCTGTCCGCCGGCACAAAAGGAATTTGGTGCCCTACCGCCGAAGGGGCGGCCGCGTCAGAGACAAACTGAGTATCAACGTGCGTATAATTGCCGTAGGCCTTCAAGAAAGAAAACACTTGCTGTTTGACTTCGCCTTCAAATCCAAAAATATTGGCCTGGCCGGCGTTTTCCGACTGCGTCACCGTAAGCGGCCCTGAATTTTGAGCGGAGTTGGGGAGAAATGTTTCCGTATAAATAAGGTTCGTCACATAATTTTGGAAATAGGTGGCCGAAAGGGTTGTTTTTGTCGGTAATTGATATTCTCCCCCGATTTCCCATGAAGCGTCCTGTTCAGGATTCAAACTCGGATTCGATTTCGAGTCGGATGTCGCCGTAATGGTTTCCACTGAATAAAGTTCCGTGTAGGTTGGCGGATTAAACGCCGTGCCGGCGGAAGTTCTCAAACTTCCGTTGTCATCCAGTTTGAAAACCAAACTTATTTTCGGGTTGAAGGAATAAAAGGTTCTTTCCGGATAGTACAGGATGCTGGCCGGACCCGAAGCAGGGGTCACATAATTTTGACCATTATTGGTGTCCCATTCATCCAAGCGAGCTCCCAAAAAAGCCGTCAAAGGATTGAAAATTTTCCATTCATCCTGAGCAAAAATAGCTTCAGTGCTATTGGTACCGCCCGAAGTAAAGTAACTGCTTTGGGTAAAACTGTTTAAATTGGTCCAATTAGCGTAAGTCGTGGAATAATTATCCGAGTTGGTTTTATCATCCTCCAACCCCGCGATCAGCTTGTGATTGTCCAATTTCAAATCAGCCTGGACATTTCCGTAGTATTCCCAATTGTTAGCCGCGTCCGATCCGGTTGAGGCTCCATCAATCGCGGTAGCGGTCGTCACCGCGGTGCTTTCACTATGCAAAAAAGGCCCGCTGGTGTAGTCAAAATGAGCTGTTAAACCCAAATCGTCATTTAATTTACCCGTATAAGATAAATACGTTCCCAAAAAACCATTGGTTCCGGGAAGCTTTAAAAACTCGGAAGTATTGATGTAATAATTTTTTCCGGTTCCAGCCAATGAAACCGGTCCGTTATTGACAAGCGATCCCGTATTGGCGTTGGTTAAATAGGTATTTCCCACCAGAGCGTTGGTATTTTCCTGATCCCAATCCGAGAAATTAAACAACAAATTGACTTTTTGATCAGGCGCCGGATCCCAATAGAATTTCGAGGAAAAGTTATTGTTTTCCAGTTGTGTTCTGGCCTGCAGACCGATGTTGTACGCGGTTGCCCCGGTCGAAGTCTGTGTTGTCTGAAATCCTGTTACAGGAACTACCGCGGCGCCTAACGCGTTAGCTTGCGCCACCGTCAGATTATTGGCGGTGCCGGGTTGAATATAAGCGTTAAAAGTTTCGCCGTTAATGGAGGTATTTTGAAATCCAAAATAATAGGCGAAATGCTCATCAATTCTGTTTTGGTAACTGGCGCTGGAAGTCAGTACATTATCGCTCTGCCAGTCTTCCGAAAGATGAAACCCTTCCCCTTCAGGTTCGCGGGTAATGATATTAATAACCCCGCCCAATGCTGACTTTCCATACAGGGATGAAAAGGGTCCTTCCACAATTTCAACGTTTTGAACCAAATCATTTGGAACGCGGTTCCAGAAAACACGCTGATTAACGGTTTGGTTTAAGTTAAATCCATCAAGCAGTACAAGGGTTTTATCGTAACCAGGAATGCCCCGCAAATTAACCGTTACGGCTTGATCGCCCGAATCTTCACGGGCGTCTTGAACGCCCGGCAAACCCTGAAGCGCTTCATCAAAATAAACAATATTTTTTTGTTGAATGTCATTTTGGGACAACAGTTCCACTTCCGCGGGGGAATCCAATATTTTTTCTTTTGTTTTGGTCCCTGTAATAACAACCGCGTCCAAATCAAAGGCTCCGGGCGTGGAGTCGGACGATACCTGCGATGTCGGCACCCCCGTGGGCGTCGGAGTTTGGCTTAAATCGGCCGGAGTTGAGGTTTGATCGGGGGTCGCGGCTATTTCGGCGACCTCCGTCTTGACCTTTTTCGGATGGCGATGATGGGTCGGCGTTACAGCCGGTGTCGCATCAGCCGTGGAATCGGCCGTGATTTCCGGTGTGATGACCGGCGTAGACTGATTGTCCGCTAAAACTCGTTCCGCAAAACTAAAGATAACAAATGCAATAACCAAAAATACGGCAAAATTTTTATTTAATATTAGCTTCATTTCTTTTTCCTTTACTGTTTCTGTTGACACCGGAGGACCGGAAGCAAACCTTTTTTATCACTGCGTCAGATACGGTGGTCCGTTTTCAATACTCGCTTCGCCAAAAAAATTCTAAAATCCGTCAACCGACAAGCTTAAATAAAATCGGAAGTATCACCTCGCAGGCCACCGGCGAACCCTGCTTGTCGTAAGCCGGAGTGAAAATCCCGTTTTTCACTTTTCGGATCGCAAACTCGTTCAAAATTTCGTTGCTTCCATTCAAAAGGGCTACCTCTCTAACCTCTCCACTCGTGTCAATGTGAACTTGGAGTACTACTTTCCCATCTCCACCCGCTTGACGGGCCACATCCGTAAATTCATCCGAATCAATTAAATTTCCAATCCATTTGGGGGCATGGGCTGTATCCGCTACAGGAACCCATGTGTTTTTTATTTCTTCCGGAGTGGCTTTCTCTGGAATTACTTTTTTAACGGCCTTGTGATTCTTACTCGGAATAATCCACTCGTCTGCCGGTTTTACCTGTTCCGACTGGGTTACCTGGATAGTCGCCAGAGACAAATCCAGATTGGCCATAATTTCCTGCGAATGATGAAACAAAAACAAATACAAAACACCCACAATTCCCGCGTGAACTACAAAAGAAAGGCCCGTGTCAGTGGTCAGATTGCTTTCAATACGTTTCATGATTTCCTCCTATTTTTCGGAAGCGAGGGCCACGTGCGTGACACCCGCTTGTTTAATAATGTCCAACACGTTCATGACCTGCTGATACGAAAGTTTGCTGTCTGCCGCCAGCGTTACCCGCGTGTTCGGATTAAAACTGACTTCCCGGGTTAAAGCAGCCTTTAGACTTTCTGAATCGGTCTTGGCGCTTTTAAAAAGCAATTCGCCCTTTTCGTTAACCGCCACTGACAAACTGACCGTGGTCGAAGTTTCTGTGTCCTGCGTTTTAGGGATGTTGATTTTTAGCCCCGACTCCGAAACAAAGTTCGCCGTGACCATAAAAACGATCAACAGCACCAGCATGATGTCCACCATAGGAGTGACGTTGATGCCCGTCACGGTTCCGTCATCGTCGATGTAATTCGCGCTCATACCGCCACCTCCTTTTTAAATTGATGCTTCACTGCCCGTCGCAAATGGCCTTCGCTTTCATCCTTCAAATACACCTGGAACAAATGGATCAGGCTTTGGCTATTGGTCAGTTTCTTCTTGAGCTCGGTTTGAAAGATGTTGTTGGCGATGACCGCCGGTAAAGCCACCAATATTCCGAAAGCGGTGGCGATGAGCGCGGAAGAAATTCCCGCCATGACCACTGAAGCGCCCGAAGATCCGTTCACAGCTAAATCATTAAAAGCCTTGATAACCCCCAGCACCGTGCCGAAAAGGCCGATGAAGGGGGCGTTGTTGCCCAGTGTTCCCAATACGATGAGGTTCTTTTCCAATCGGCTTCGTTCCAGCACCAGGCGGGAGGTCATCGCTTCTTCCACTGAGGCGTAGCCTTTGAAAATATTGCTTAAGCCCGCGGAGGCCACCCGGGTTTCAACGCCCTGGGCGTTTTGAACCAGGTCTTTAGCCCCGCCCAAGTTGCCCTTTTCCAGAAACCGGTCAGCTTGTCGATGAAGTCCGGAAAATCCACTTGGCTTCTTCGAAACACCCGCCAGCGTTCAAAAATCACTCCTACGGAAAAAATACTGGCCCCCAGCAGCAGCCATAGAACCCACACATCGCCCAACAGGGCTAATTTCTTAAATATCTCCGTCATAACGCTTCTCCTCTGTTGCCTTTTAACAAAAAAACCCAAACCGCTTTTCAGTGGTTCGGGTCTTGAGATGTCTCATTGCCGCCAAACCGCTTTAGCACCCTGTTCTTTCCCTTTCGGAAAAACGCCGGGGCAAGTTGGACTTAAAGCCTCGCGTTCGAAACCCAGAGTTCTTTAAAACAAAAAACCCGGCCCACTTGTAAGCGGGTCGGGTTTTGAGAGGTCTCATTGCCGTTAAACCGCTTTAGCGCCCTGTTCTTTCCCTTTCGGAAAAACGGCCGGGGCAAGTTGGACTTAAAGCCTCACCGTTGAATCTTATAAATACTCTAAAAAAATAAAAAACCCAATCCACTTGAAAGCGGATTGGGTTTAAGAGTTATCTTTAACCTTTTACCGCTTTAGCGCCCTGTTCTTCCCCTTTCGGGAAAACGCCGGGGCAAGTTGGACTTAAAGCCTCGCGCTGAATTTCAAAAAGAATACACATGTCATACATTTTAGTCAACAACTATTTTTATTTTTTATTGAACCCTCTCCAACACCGAAAGCACTTCCAAAAGATGCAAGGCCGCTTCTGCCCCTTTATTATTTTTCTTCTTTTCTCCGGCGCGGGCCAAGGCCAGCTTCACGCTAGGTGTTGTCAATATCCCGAAAGCGATCGGAAGATTGGATTTTTCCGTAATCCGCCGTAAAGCTGCTGCCACTTCGTTGGCGATATACTCGTGATGACTTGTCTCACCCTCGATAACAGCTCCCAAGGCAATGATTCCATGATATTCGCCCACATAAGCCATTTTGGCGGCCACGACTGGTATTTCCCAAGCTCCCGGAACCCAAGCGGTATCAATATGTTCCTTCTCAACACCTTGAGCCACCAGTGTATCCACCGCGCCCTTCAATAATTTTTCACCAATCGGATTGTTAAAACGGCTGACAACAATCGCGATGTGATATTTTGAATTATCGGCTTTAATTTCACTAGTTTTTAACGCGCTCATCTGACGCTCCGTAGTTTTAGCGTTGGTTTTAAATCCAACAAATGCCCCATCTTGATCCGCTTCGTGTTCAAATATTTTCCATTAACCGAATTCTCTTCTATTTGGATCGGTACCCTTTCGACTACTTTCAGTCCATAACCCTCCAGACCGGCGATCTTTTTCGGATTGTTTGTTAAAAGCCGAATTTCCCGGATTCCCAAATCGGCTAATATCTGCGCTCCTATGCCGTAATCCCTTAAATCAGCCGGAAAACCCAATTTTTCATTGGCTTCGACCGTATCCAATCCTTGATCCTGAAGTTGATAAGCCCGTAATTTGTTAACTAAACCGATTCCGCGCCCCTCTTGCCTCATGTAAAGCAAAACTCCCCGGCCCACTTTCTCAATTTGATTCATTGCCGCGTGAAGCTGGTCGCCGCAATCACATCGAAAGGAGCCAAAAACATCGCCCGTGAGACATTCTGAATGAACCCGCACCAAAACAGGGCCGGAATCAATTTTTCCTTTCACCAATGCCAGGTTTTCCGAATCTTCCGTATCGGTTTTATAAACCGATAATTTCCAATCCCCCGATTGATTAGGCAAAGGTACTTCCAAAATTCGTTGAACCAATTTTTCATTTTGCCGGCGGTATCGGATCAAGTCGGCCACACTTACAATCAACAACCCATGCTTTAATCCAAAAGCCTTTAAATCGGGCAAGCGCGCCATAGTTCCGTCTTCCCTCAATATCTCGCAAATCACCCCGGCTGGTTTTAAACCCGCCAGCCTCGCCAAATCAACCGAGGCTTCCGTGTGTCCTGCGCGGCGAAGCACTCCGCCTTCCCGATAGCGCAAAGGGAAAATATGTCCAGGTTTGACCAAACTGGCAGAGTTCGCCCCAGGCTTCACCATGGTTTGAATCGTATGGGCTCTGTCATAGGCTGATATGCCGGTTGTAGTGCCTTCCCGCGCATCCACCGAAATAGTAAAAGCTGTACCAAAATGGTCCCTTTCTCGGGTCACCATCGAAGCTAAACCCAGCCTGTCTAAATCATCACCCAGCATAGGAACACAAATAAGTCCGCGGCCCTCTTTGGCCATAAAATTAATCGCTTCGGGCGTGACTTTTTCAGCGGCCAAAACCAGATCGCCCTCGTTTTCACGATTTTCATCATCCACTACGATCACCATGCGGCCTTGACGAATCTCATCTATCGCTTTTTCGATTACATTGTCGCTCATACACCTTCACCCAATTCCCTTTTATCGAATCTTCACCCCGAAGGTTAAACCTTCGCCCGTCGGCAAAATGGTAGATCTGAAACGTTTGCTTGTTGCCGCGACGCGGTTGAACTTTTGCAGCGCTCTTACATTAGGTTCTTTGGTACGAGAATCGTCGATCTTCCCCCAGGCAAATGTGTTGTCGCCCAGAACCACGCCGCCTACCCTCAAGTTTTTAGCGGCCCAGTCCAAATAACCGGGATATCCCTCTTTGTCCGCGTCGATGAAAACCAGATCAAAGGGTCCTTTTGCCTCAATTTCCTTAAGATTCTTCAAAGCCGGTCCCACAAAAATCTCAACCCTTTTGGAAAGCCCAGCCTTTTCAAACGACTTGCGGGCAACCCTGGCGTGATGGTCGGAAAACTCAAACGTATAAAGTTTTCCTGGATGAGCCAATCCCCGGACGATATTGATTCCCGAATATCCTGCCAAGGTGCCTATCTCTACGGCTTTTTTAGCCCCAATGGCCCTGGTGATCACCTCAAGATGGAGCCCATCCGTGGGAGAAACATGTATCGGCGGAAGGCCTTCTTTGGCGGCCCGCCGCACAATTTCTAAAAGGACGGCATCTTGGGGTTTAAAAAGTTTGGTCACATATTTTTCGATTTTTACATTCGATCCGGAATAAGATTTCGGCATTATTTTCTCTTTCATGGTTAAGAGTCAGAATGAATTCAACTTTCTCAAACCCTATATTTCCAGAACTTAAAACCCGCCTTCAAATATCAAATCTTTTAAAGGCAGCCGATTATTGGGCGTTTCTTTTTCTTGTAACTCGGGCGCCAATGCCGATTTTTCGCCTTGCTTACCGATGGCTACAACCGCCTCAACCTGAAAGTCATCCGGAACCTTCAACTCAACTCGAGCTTTTTCCCTGTCAAATCCGCCTATACCATGGGTGTGCCAGCCCTTCAAAATCGCTTGGAGAGATAGATTCTGCCAGGCTGCTCCAGTATCGAACGAGTGAGACTTGGAAGGAACCACTTCGCCATTTCGCGTAGTCGTTTTCTTTGAGACAAACAAAATCAAAACTGACGCCTTTTCAGCCCAACGTTGGTTATTGGGGTTTAATAAACCCAAAAACTTTCCCCAACTGGACGAGCCTCTTTTGGAATACAAAAAACGCCAAGGCTGAAGGTTGCTTCCGGAAGGCGCCCAACGAGCCGCCTCAAAAACCGAGTGTAAAATAGTATCCGGTATTTCCTCTCCAGTAAAAGACCGGGGAGACCATCGATTAAGAAAAAGCGGATCGATTTCAAAATCCGCTTTGCGAGAGGAAACCTTCACTTCCTCGCTTAAATCATTGGCCTTAACTGCTTCGCTTACCGTACTCATAACCGTCTCTCTTTCTTAAAAAATATTAATTTTTATCTTTGGTCTTCATGAAGACCAAAATCGGGTCAACAAAACTCATAAGCAGAACTGGTTTGAAAATTCTTAACCAATTACTTTTTAAAAAAATTCGCTTGAATCGGTGTGTGATTTGGAGGGTTCCATCATCTGCCACCGTTTTAGCGCCCTGTTCGGCCAATTTCGGACAAGATTCCGAAAACTGGCCACGGCCGGGGCAAGTTGGAACTTAACAGGTTGTCGAATCCCCCTTTGGGGATTCATAGTTAGGAACGAGTCACTAAAAAAATCATATCTTGTGGCTCGTTCAAACCCATGCCTGTCGACGATTTGCTGAATAAATTCAGCAAATCGTTAAAGCCTCGCCGGTTTAGCACTTCTTCTCGTCCGGAAAACAAAAAACCCGGACCGCTTTTAAAGCGATCCGGGTTTGGGGAAATCCCTTAAACTCTTTACCGCTTTAGCTCGCTGTTTTGTTCTTTCGAACAACGCCGGAGCAAGTTGGAACTCAAAGCCCGCGTTTGTTAAAAAAAGAATACTTTAGTCATACAATTGAGTCAACTGATTTTTTTAATTTCATACTCTTCCTCGAAGGTTTTCAGTTTGAAATGGGTTACAAAAACTAAAATTTCCGGCTGGGCGGGGCCATATTCGACCTTCCCGCGAATATCAAAAGGAATGATATCGTTAATTTTAAAAACACCGTTGTTCCCGCTTTGCCGTAATTCCAGCCAATTATCTCCCGGCAGTTCTATCAATTTTTTTAAATAATTGACGCTCGACTTGGCCAATAAAGAATTTTGGTGGCTTTGTATTTTTTTAAAATCTTTTAAGGCATCTTCGGTGAGTTGAACCTGCACTTTAAACTTTGTCATCATATCCCCCATTTAATCTTTTATTTCTCCGGACTTTTGAGGAACGGCCGGTTTGCGTCCGGGGCCTAAATAAAAATCCCGAGCCCCCATCGAGCGGGCCGGGATTATGGGAAACCATGATCACATCCCCGCTTTAGCTCCCTGTTCGGTCAGACCCGCGGTTTTCCCGCGAAATCCTCCCCGGCCGGGGCAAGTTGGTGATTAAAGCCTCGCCGGTATTTCGTTTTAAAACAAAAAAACCCAATCCGCCTGAAAGCGGATTGGGTTTACGAATTTCATAAACTTCGTCCGCTTTAGCCTCTGTTTATTCAATCTCACTGTGAGTTGAAAACGCCGAGGCAAGTTGGAATTTAAAGCCGCGCGTTTATTTGTCTGCTAAATGTATTCTAAACAACCAACCCTGTCAAGCTCCCCGTTAAAACTTTCTTTTCGTCTTTTTTAAGAGAGCTTCTGCGGGAATCATTTTCCTTTTGGCCGTCGTCTTGTGAACGATCTCTTCGATTTCAGCCGATTCTTCCGAGGTCGGTCTTACAAATTTCAGCTCCGAATGTTCCGAAACCACTTTATAGACCAAATCCGCGATCTTTTTGGCTAAGGGGTTATGTCCAAACTCCTCCTGGAGGGTCTTGGTAACAGCGTGGTCAATAAATTGATTAACGCTCTTATAATGTAGTTTGTTTTTAACCAAACTCTCCAGCTTGCTTTTGCCCATTCGAGGCCGATAACTGATAACGCCTTCCATTAAAACCTCCCATATTGTTCCTGCAGGTGCGGTTAATTGTATGGGTTTAAAGGCTTTTTGCAAACAACCGTTTCGCGCCCTGTTTCAAATTCTTTGTCCCTATCCAATTTTAAGGAGAAACAGGGTCCGGTTTTACGTCCACGCAAAGGATATTCAGGCGTCCATAGGCATCCCGAAAAAGACTGGAAAGGGTGACGCAAAGTTTTCCCGTG
>Ga0302281_10000699_pt1 | contig 24736 bp, 16 predicted proteins | sample III_Fen_E1_2_FD_198762 | JGI IMG/M metagenome (GOLD analysis project Ga0302281, IMG submission 198762) | Peat permafrost microbial communities from Stordalen Mire near Abisko, Sweden - III_Fen_E1_2 | ecosystem: Environmental > Terrestrial > Soil > Wetlands > Permafrost | place: Sweden: Abisko...
ATGCTCCAATTTTAATACGTTCAATCGAACGTGATTTGTGGCGGCTTTCTGGAATTGGAAAGCCGGTAATTTTGTTAGACACCATCCCCTTCCGAGTTCGGAAGGCAAAAATGCGGCCTGACAGCACGCGGCAAGTTGCGGCAAAAGGCGGCAATGAACTTGCCGCTTTTTGCCGCAATGACCGGTGACATTTTGCCGCCACTTGCCGCCATTTGTCACCGGTAGTTGCCGGAATTTGTCGCCATTTGCCGTAGACTCGGTGCAGTTTCATCGCAATTAAACCTTCACCTACTCCTTACCGTCGAATGGCTCCGGTGGATTATCCTGTGCGTTGATGATCGAAACAGCACAACGAAAACGCGGCGGCAGGGCGTATCACAGCGTCCTGGAACCGCACTTTGATTTCATCCATCAGCAACGCCAGCGGCGCAAAACGTGGCAGGAAATCGCCGATCTTCTGTTCAGCGAAAAGGGCATCCGCGTCACGTTCTATGCACCGTATCGCTTTTACCGGCGCAGATTAAAAAGAGCAGCGAAACCAAATTGGGAAAATTCAGCCGGAGAAATCCAACCCGTCAACCCAGCCGTCCAGCCGCCATCGCGTCCGGCACCGTTGCCAAAACAAAACACTTTCAACCGTCCAAACATCAAAAACATTAACACCGACCAAGAGTTCACATGAATACCATCAAACGCATCCACATCAATCCCCAGTCCAAAGGCAGCCTCGGCAAAAGTTTCGAGGCCGAGTTCCGCACCGCCTGGCTGGATTATCACCAAATCATCTGGAACGGCTCCGACCTCGACGACCGGCACCATTCTTTTTTCGACCGGCATCCCAAACAGGTGCAGTCCTACACGCTGGGAAATGACGATGACAGCAAGTCCACGTTGCTGGGATTGTTTCGTAATGTGTCGCGCAGTAACGCGCCGGTTCACGTCATTGATTGCCGGGCGCAGGCCGACGGCCTTATTGTGCAGGCATTGGAATCATTGCAACTGCTTGACTCGCTCGCGACGCAGGGCATCCGGTTCACATTTTTTCTGTTCCCCAGCGAAGACACCGAGAGCATGAGCAACCTGCTCGACCTGTTTTATTTTGCCGGTGACCGCGTGGATTACGTCGTGGTTCACAACCCGGCCAAGGTCAGAACCAACCTGTTCAAGAAATCAAACATTGAAGCCGAGTTGAAAAAGTTTGGGGCAAAGGAACTGACATTGCCGGTGGTGACTTCCATCACGTTGCTGGCCATCAAACGTGCCGAGGCCAAGGCGGGCCGCAAGTTGAGTTTTGCGGAAGTGGCAACTGCCGGAGCCGCGCATTTGGAATTGATGCTGGCCGGTGAAATGCAATGGGCGATGCAGCAGATGTTCCGGCAATACGAAGCCATTGCCGATTTGCTGGTGCCGTTGGAACAAGTGCCGGAGGTCGAACCACAGCCGGAACCGGAGGCGAAACCGGCCCGCTCCAAACAGCCAATGCTCAACTTGGGCGAATGATTTTATGGACAAGAATGATTTGGCGGCGTTGCTCGTCGGCGCACCGGCTGACGAAGTGGACCGGATTCACCGGCTGTTATATGAATGGAGCGTCGGGCCGGACAACAGTTTTCCGGTGCAACTGGCCTTGTTGACCAAGGCGCAATGGCGCGTCGCTGCCAATCTGCCGCGCTTGATGAATGATGCCAGCAAACTGATTGAAAAACATCTGGCCGAATACCGGCGGCAGACCGGCGCGCTGGTCGCAAACTTCGATGACACGACCAGTTCGACCATCGCGGCGTTTGACCAATCAATTGCCAATCACAGCGAAGTCATCAAACAAGTCGTGGCTAAATCCAACGGACATCTGGTTGAAACCGAGAAAGCCGCCCGTCAGTTACATTTTGAGTTGGAACACGGCAACGCCTCGCTAAAAAAGGCGTTGGATGAAGCCAGGAAAGAGCTGATTGACGAACGGTTTCGCCTGATTGAGGCACAAAAAGCATTGGATGCCAGAATGTCGTTTCAGGCGTGGTGGGGACAGATTCTCTGGAGCATCGGCGTATTGCTTATCGGCTTCGGCATTTATTTTATTTGGTTTGATCGCCGATGACGGAATCAATGGGCTCGCGATGGACTCAATGGACTCATCCAGATGCAGGGCGACAAATTTGTTCCGGCGCACGGCCATTGCGCTGGTGACGCGATGCTCGGTTTGCATCCGCACGGAGTGGATTCCGACGCGCTCGCCTCGTCCATGGTATGGCTCGCCTGCGCCTGTCAAGGTTGTCCGATAATTTGTGTCTGGCGCTGCGCGCCGGGGGTTCGGTTTGCGGCTCCACCGTTGACAGGCGCAGGCGAGCCAAAGACGTGGCTGGTTAGGCTTTTGCGCCGGGATTGCTGGCCGGAGTTTTTGGAGAATTTTGTTTTACCGCAGCGGGCGGCGCGTTGACGAGACCCAACCCGGAAGTCACCCCGCAAGTGACCCCGCAGGTTGAAAAGGTGCTGACCGTGCGGACATTTGAGTCGGCGCAGATTGAACCGAACTTTTTCGAGCATCCGCGCCCAACTAGTGCAAACGGACACGAAGTCGCATTGACGCTGGACATTTTTCGCCGCAAACTCGTCCGCTAACGACGCCCATGGTCAAGGACGGCAACTTGAGCATCCCGTTATACGTCACGCCGGCGGCGAACGGCGCATCGGATGCAAACTCGGCGGCAGCGAGCCAGCCCGGCCTTTCGGCGGCTCTCGACGGCTGGCTGGAAAGCGCCGCCAAAACCCGCAAGTCCTTGCAGTCACTAATAAAATCGCAGCCGATGACTGACCAGAAATCACCTGAAATGCAGCTTGTTTTTGTCAGATATACGCATATCTTTATCTGACAAAAAATATGGGCAAACATATTCAATCCATTGACCGGCGAATCATTGCCCGCATCCGGGCGCGGGGCAAGGCGCGTGTTTTCACGCCCGCCGATTTTCTCGATCTCGGCACGCGGGCTGCCGTGGATCAGGCCCTGTCGCGCAATACGCGGGCGGGGATTCTCAGAAAAGTTGGTCGCGGTCTTTACGACCTGCCGCGAAACCATCCTCTCTTCGGGCGGCTCTCCACCACCACGGATGCCGTGGCCAAAGCGGTCGCCAAACGGGACAAAGCCACGCTGCACACCTCGGGTGCACACGCGGCCAACATACTGGGACTGTCCGATCAAGTGCCCATGAAGCTGGTTTACCTGACCGATGGCCGCAAACGCCAAATCCAAGTGGGTAAATCTCCGATCATCTTCAAGCACACCACGGCCCGAACCGTGAAAACCAAAAATCCCGCCAGCGCGCTCGTCATTCAGGCACTGCGTTGGCTTGGACGCAAACATGTGGATGACGACACCATTGCCCGATTACGGCGCAACCTCAAACCGGCTGACCGCGCCGCCTTGGTGCAGGACGCGCCTCAAGCGCCGGGCTGGATCGCCGACATCTTTCACCGGCTGGCAACCGGCGGCGACCCAAAATCGGAATTGACATCTATTTCAAATGAGACTATAAACAGTATCAAATGAGCGTTACACTGATTGGAAAACTGCCAAAGAAGTATGCCACCAAGGTGGTCATCCACCGAAAGTCCGCCTCGTCGGGACTCAAGAAAGCCATTGGCGGCGTGGTCAGCTACTGTGTTCACGGGCCGACCGGCAAACTGTCGTTTCCCTCCGCCAAAATGGTCGAAGTGCTCCGCGTCGGCCTGCCGGTTTATGAGTTGGACGTCTTGCAGGCCAGTCTCGCCGTGCCGATGGAAAAGCTCGTCCCCATGCTGGGCATCTCCAAGGCCACGCTCCATCGCCGCAAGTCCGAAGGACGGCTGGATCAGGCTGAATCCGACCGCGTCGTCCGCTTTGCCAAACTGATGGGCAAAGCCGTCGAAGTCATGGAGTCCGAGGAAAATGCCCGGCAATGGCTCAACTCGCCGCAATTCGGTTTGGGCGGGGCAGTGCCGCTGGAATATGCCGAAACCGAAGTCGGCGCGCGGGAAGTCGAAAACCTCCTGGGCCGCATCGAATACGGAGTCTATTCCTGATGGGCGAAGCCTGGCGCATCGTGAAAGTGAAGCACGCGGCCACGGCCTTTGACGGCGAAGGCGCGCGGATCAACGGCGGTCGTTGGAACTCCGTCGGCGTGCGCACGGTTTATATCAGCACCACCAAATCCCTTGCCGCACTGGAAACGCTCGTGCATTTGAAACTGCCGGTTGCCTCGAAATACGTCGCCATCCCGCTCCAGTTCGACGACGCGCTGGTGGAACTTTTTCCGCCTAAGAATCTGCCGGCTGGATGGGATGCCGAGCCACCGTCACACGCCTCCCAACAAATCGGTGATGCGTGGGCGAAAAACTCCCGCTCCGCGTTGCTCGCCTTGCCAAGCGTCATCACCGGCGAAACCAACTACCTCATCAATCCGGCGCATCCCGATTTTTCCAAAATCAAAATCGGCAAGCCCGTGCCATTCACCTTCGATCCCCGGCTGCTCACTTGAAAAACCGTGAGCGCCTCCCTGCCAACGCTTGCCAAACTCAAGCCCAATAATAATTGGGCCAAGCTGCCGCTGTTCAATCGCAAGAATTGGACGCGCTTGCGGTTTGCGGCTCTTGACAGGCGCAGGCGAGCCAAAGACGTGGCTGGTTAGGCTTTTGTGCCGGGATTGCTGGCCGGAGTTTTTGGGAATTTAGTTTATCCGCAGCGGACTGCGCATTGAGTTGCAACGCCTGCAAGCTGTGCTTGAGTTTATTGCTCGTGGGTAAATTCTTTTCAACGCGGTTGGAACTCGGCATCATCCGCCATGGTTTCCGGTATTAAGCGAAAATCGTTTCAGCCATGAGCGAACGCATCTTCATCAGCAGCGTGCAAAAAGAACTGGCGGAGGAGCGCCGGGCAATTCGTGATTTCGTTCGCGGCGACGCGCTGCTCCGGCGGTTCTTTGACGTTTTCCTGTTCGAGGATTTGCCCGCCTCCGACCGCCGCGCTGACGAAGTTTATCTCGACGAAGTCGGGCGCTGTCCCATTTACGTCGGGCTGTTTGGCCAGGAATACGGCTACGAAGACGCCACCGGCCTTTCGCCGACCGAACGCGAATTTGATCGCGCCACCACGGCAGGTAAGACGCGGCTGATTTTTGTCAAAGGTTCTGACGACAAGGTGCGTCATCCAAAAATACAGGCGCTTATTCGCAAGGCTGGCGCGCAATTGATCCGCCGTCGGTTCACTGGAATCGCCGATCTCACCACCGCGCTATACGCCAGCTCGGTCGAACATCTCGAACACAGTGGCGTCCTTCAGAATCGGGTGTTTGAAGATCGACCCGCTCCTGACGCCACACTCGATCACGTTGACCCGGAGGCGGTCACGGCCTTTGTGCGACGCGCCCGCAGTGCCCGCCAGTTTCCGCTGCCGGAAAGCGCGCCGGTCATTGATGTGCTCGCCCATCTGGATCTGCTTCATGGTCGGCAGCCCACCAACGCGGCGTTGCTGCTATTCGGACGCCAACCACAACATTTTGTGCCCGCCGCCGAAGTCCGTTGCATGCATTTTCACGGCACCGAAATTCAGCGTCCCGCCCCGTCCTATCAGATTTTCAAGGGCCGGCTGTTCGACCAGGTAGATCGGGCTGCCGACTTCGTGCTCGGTGTGATCAACCGCACCGTCGGCACGCGGGCTTTGAGCAGCCAGGCACCCGTCGCCTACGAAATTCCGCCCGATGTCATCCGGGAAGCCATCGTCAACGCCGTCGTCCACCGTGACTACACTTCGGGCGCGGCCGTGCAGGTGTCGGTTTTTGCCGACCGGGTTGAGGTGTGGAATCCCGGCGTGCTCACCCCACCGCTCACGCCCGAGGGTCTCCGGCATGCCCACCGATCCATCACCCGCAATCCGCGAATTGCCGAGGCCCTTTTCCTCGCCCGTTACATCGAGAAATATGGCACCGGCACGCTGATGATGATCCGCGAGACGACTGCCCACGCGCTGCCTGAACCTGATTTCGAGCAGCGAGGCGGCGAATTTGTCATCACCGTCTGGCGCGACTGGCTGACGGAAAAATTACTGGCCGGATTGAAACTTAATCGGCGGCAACAAGACGCCATCTCCCATTTGAAAGCCAGCGGTCGCATTGGCAATCTGGAATACCGCCGGCTTTTTGCTGTATCGAAACCGACAGCCACGCGTGATCTTGAAGAAATGTGCGCCCTTGGCGTCCTCACCAAAGTCGGGAGCACCGGCAAGGGCACCCATTATATTCTCAACCGCAAAGGACTCACAAAGGGCTCAAAGGACTCGCAGAAATCAATGGGCTCACAAAGGGCTCAAAGGACTCATCCGCCAGCCGGGGTTTCTGGGAAGCCGGATCTGAAACCGAAAAAGCAAACATCCGCTCGTGCCAGTATTGACCGCCCTGTGAAATCAGCGGTGAAACCACGTCGCGAGTCCTCCAAGCCGGTCAAACGTCGCGCAAAAAAGGCACGATTCGGACGGAAATCAAAAGGACTGAAATGATGGTTGGCTTCCAGATTTTAGCCTGGTCAAATCCCACGCAAGAGTTTGAAAGGCAGCCTGCTGAAAGTGGAGTAAATTAACAACAACCACAAAAGATGAAATTTACGCCCCATGTTTGTCAAAATCTTTGATAACGCTGCCCAATCATTTGTTTCTGTTTGCTTTACCACCGTCTCGCTTTAGCATTGCGGTAGCAATCCACGGGCATCGGCGAAAAATGAGCAGACGCACCAAGAGCAAAATTCCGTCTGACCTCTTCACCAAATGAAAGAGGCCGCCGCTCGAATTAAGATCAACAAGCTCCTTGAAGGTGCGGGATGGCGTTTCTTCGCCGATGGCAAACTGCCGGCTAACATCCAGCTCGAACTCAACGTCACCATCAAGTCGCAAGATCTGGATGATCTGGGCGAAAACTTCGAGAAAGCGGCAAAAGGGTTCATTGATTTTCTTCTGCTGAATGAAAAGGGTTTTCCATTCATCGTGCTTGAAGCGAAGGCGGAAAATCTGAATCCGCTTGTTGGTAAAGAACAGGCTCGAAAATACGCCAAGTCACAGAATTGCCGTTTCGTGATTCTGTCCAACGGCAACCTCCATTACTTTTGGGATCTTGAACGCGGCAACCCCTACGTCATCACCTCGTTTCCGACGCCAACATCCGTCGCTGGCTATCAGAAATCTGTCCCCGACCCCAAACGCCTTGTCGAGGAAATCATCGGCAATGATTACGTCGTCCTCACGCAGCGACCGAATTACGCTTCGGAAGCGGCATGGAAAAATGAGGCTGAACGCTCCCGGTTCATCGAAATAAACGGGCTACGCTTTCTCCGGCATTATCAAAAAAAGGCCATCACTGCGTTGCAACAGGCTGTCGGTCGAGGTCAGGACCGATTTTTATTTGAAATGGCCACCGGCACAGGCAAAACGCTCGTCGCGGCAGCCGTAATAAAATCATTTCTTCGCACCGGCAACGCCCAGCGAGTTTTGTTTCTGGTGGATCGGTTGGAATTGGAGGATCAAGCCTGGAAAGCATTCAAAAAAGTTTTAGCCAACGATTACAAGGCGGTCATTTACAAAGAAAATCGCGACGATTGGCGTCATGCTGAAATCGTCGTCACGACCGTCCAGTCATTGCTCTTCAACAATAAATACCAGCAACTGTTTTCACCGACCGACTTCGATCTCGTCATCTCGGACGAAGCGCATCGCTCCATCGGCGGCAACGCCCGCGCCGTGTTTGATTATTTTATCGGCTACAAACTCGGCCTCACTGCCACACCGCGCGATTATCTCAAAAAATTCGACAAGAAAAAGCCGACCACGAATGACCCGCGCGAGTTCGAGCGCCGTTTGTTGCTCGATACCTACCGCACTTTTGGTTGCGATGACGGCCAACCAACGTTCCGTTATTCCCTGTTGGACGGCGTGAAAGATGGATTCCTTATCAACCCCGTCGTCGTAAAAGCTGAAACCGAGGTAACGACCCAGCTTCTTTCCGACAATGGCTTCACCGCGACATTCACGGATGGCGAGGGCGACGATAAAACGGAAACCTACAAGCAGCGGGAATTTGAAAAGCGTTTCTTCTCCGACGCCACCAACAAACTGTTCTGTAAAACTTTTTTAGAAAACGCGCTGCGCGATCCTATCAGCGGTGAAATTGGCAAATCCATCATTTTTGCCGTCAGCCAGAATCACGCCGCCAAGCTTGCGCAGATTCTAAATCTCATGGCGGACAAAATGTTTCCGGGCAAATACCAGTCGGATTTCGCCGTGCAAGTCACGTCGCAGATTGCCGACGCCCAGCAATTCACCATTAATTTCACCAACAACAACCTGCTCGGTTCTGCCAATTTCGTTCCGGCTTACAAGACCAGCAAGGCGCGTGTCTGCGTGACCGTCGGCATGATGACCACCGGTTACGATTGCCCCGACATCCTGAATCTTGGTTTGTTCAGGCCCATCTTCTCGCCCACCGATTTCATCCAGATCAAAGGACGCGGCACCCGCAAACACAATTTCCTCGAACAACTGTTCGATGACGTTCGCAAAGAGAGCGTCAAGGAGCCGAAAAAAACTTCCTACAAACTGTTCGATTTCTTCGCGAACTGCGAATACTTCGAGGACGAATACGATTACAATCAGGTGATCAAGTTGCCCAAGCGCAGCGAGCAAGGCGAAGGCGGCGGTGAAGGGCCGAAATCATACACCGGCACCTACGAACATCTGGGCGACGACATCATAGCCAGCCTGAAAGAAGAAGCCATCGGCACCGAGGGCATGAAAATTGACCGCATGTTCTTCCAGCGGTTCGAGGACAACGTGCGCGACAATAAATTCATCGCCGACAGTGTCGAGGCCGGTCAATGGGATCGCGTCATTGATTATGTGAACCGCGAAGTGTTCGACAAACCCACCGAATATTATTCGCTGGAAAAACTCCGCCGCGCCGCCGCTGTGGACCGCCGACTCGGCCTGCGCGAAATTCTGGAAAAAGTTTTCGGCCTCATCCCGCGCTTTAAATCCAAGGACGAATTGTTGGAAGAGGAATTCGCCAAGTTCGTGGCGGATTACAAGCCGGACGAGGTTGAGGCAATTCCAGCCATCAAGAATTATTTTAAGGCCTACGTTACCAGCGACCAGATTCGGGGCATCATTGAATCCCGGCACTTCACCGATCTGGCCACCAATCCATTGTTATCCACGCGCGACTACAAAGCCGTGCCGGTAAAATATCGCACCCTGATTCCTGAATACGTCAAGGACTACGTTCCCATCCAGTATTTTGCCAACTGATTAAATATGCTCGATTCCGATACCAAACGCCGCATTGATACCGCCCGCGACATTCTTGTCGGCAAAGTCCCCGACCCCAAATCCCAGGTTGAGCAAATCACCATTGCGCTGATTTACAAGTTCATGGACGACATGGACGCTGAGTCCGAAGAAATGGGCGGCAAGCGAAAATTCTTCACAAAAGAATTTTCTCGTTATGGCTGGTCCAAGCTCATGGATAATTCTCTCGGTGGTCATGAAATGCTTGGACTTTATGGCGAAGGCATTTCCAAGATGCCCGAAAACCCAGGTATTCCGCCGCTCTTCCGCGACATCTTTAAAAATGCGTATCTGCCATACCGCGATCCAGAGACGTTAAAAGCATTTCTCAAAATCATTAATGAGTTCACCTACGACCATAGCGAACGGCTAGGTGATGCGTTTGAATACCTCCTATCCGTCCTCGGCTCGCAAGGCGATGCAGGGCAATTCCGCACCCCGCGCCACATTATAGATTTCATGGTCGCCGTGCTCGACCCGCAGAAAAATGAGACCGTGCTTGATCCTGCGTGCGGCACTGCCGGCTTTTTGATTTCTGCTTACAAGCACATCCGCGCCGCCAACACCGACGCCAAGGGCCACAGCAAGCTCACGCCAGATGACCGTGGCCGCCTGGCCAAAAATTTTAAGGGCTACGACATCTCGCCCGACATGGTGCGGCTCTCCCTCGTAAACCTTTATCTCCACGGTTTCACCGACCCGCACATTTACGAATACGACACTCTCACGTCGGAAGAACGATGGAATGAATTCGCCGATGTCATCCTCGCTAATCCGCCATTCATGTCGCCCAAGGGCGGCATCAAGCCGCACAAACGCTTCTCCATCCAAGCCAAGCGCAGCGAAGTGCTATTTGTGGATTACATGGCCGAGCACCTCACGCCCAAGGGCCGCGCCGCCATCATCGTGCCAGAGGGAATTATTTTCCAGAGCCAGGACGCCTATAAAGCCCTGCGGAAAATGCTCGTGGAAAATTCCCTCGTCGCCGTCGTCTCGCTCCCCGCGGGCTGTTTTAATCCGTATTCCGGCGTCAAGACCTCCATCCTCTTCCTCGACAAAACGCTCGCCAAGCAGTGCGACACCGTGGCTTTTTTCAAAGTGGAGAACGACGGTTTTGGCCTTGGTGCCCAGCGCCGTGCCATTGAGAAGAACGACCTCCCGCAAGTGCAAGTCGAACTGGCCGCTTATCTTCAAGCTCTCCGGACCAAAGCGTCCACAGTGTTTGCCAAGGCCACCACCGCGCAGATTGTTTCAAAAGGAAAAATTGCCGCCAATGGCGACTACAATCTCAGTGGCGAGCGGTATCGGGAAGGCGTTGCAGCTAATTATTCTTTCCCGCTAATCTCTCTTGGTGAAGCAGACCTATTTCAAATTGAAAGCGGCGGCACCCCCAAATCTGACGTAGAGGAATATTGGGGTGGCGGAATTCCTTGGGCAACGCTAGTTGATCTGCCGGCAACTGATTTCATTTCTGAAATTACTGCGACGAAGCGGACGATTTCCGAAAAAGGACTGCGTGAATCTTCCGCAAAAATGATTCCTGCAAACTCGGTGCTTGTCTCGACGCGCGCGACCATTGGACGCATTGCGATCAATCGCCTTCCTATCGCTACGAATCAAGGCTTCAAAAATGTTGTAATAAAAGATTCAACGCGTGCAGTGCCGGAGTATGTCGCGCTTGCGCTCACCAAACTTGTGCCGACAATGCAGGCTTGGGCGACAGGCGGGACATTTGCGGAAATTTCCAAGTCCAAGTTCTGTGAACTCCAAATGCCACTGCCGCCGCTGGAGGTGCAGCGGGAGATTGTGGCGGAGATCGAGAGCTACCAGAAAGTCATCAACGGCGCCCGCACCGTCCTCGACCACTACCGCCCCCACATCCCCACCAACCCCGACTGGCCGATGGTTACACTTGGCGAAACTTGCACTGTCAACCCGCCTAAGTCGGAAGTTAAATCAGCAGGTTCAACCATCGTGTCATTTGTCCCAATGTCCGACATCGGGGAACATGAAATGTTTTTCACACCAAAACAATCGAAGCGATTGGATGAGTTAACAACCAGCTACACATATTTCAAAGATGACGATGTGCTTCTCGCAAAAGTCACGCCATGCTTTGAAAATGGAAAAGCCGGTATCGCAAGAGGTCTGACCAACGGAATTGGCTTCGGTTCTAGTGAGTTTTATGTTCTCCGTCCTAAAGATACGATTTCGGCAGAATGGGTTTTCCTATTTGCAGCAACACCTGCTTTCCGTGCTTGGGCAACACCGCAAATGACGGGGACTGGCGGCTTGCAACGTGTTCCGAGGTCAGTCGTGGAAAATTACCAAATTCCAGTCCCACCACTGGCGATGCAGCGCGCCATTGTGGCTGAGATCCAAGTGGAGCAAGGGTTAGTGCGTGCCAACCGGGAACTGATCACACGTTTCGAGCAAAAAATCCAAACCACCCTCGCCCGTATCTGGGGCGAGGAGTCACCATCAATTGAATGACCAAAAATCTGCTCATCACTGGCGCGGGCGTAGATCGCACCGCAGGGATCGAATTTCCACTCGCAACCACGCTCCTCCCAGAAATCGCAGCGTTCATTGACGGGGATGGCAAAGAAGTTGATGCAACCTTGCGTAGTTTGATTCCAAACCTCCGCTTCACATTTGCAAGCATGGTCGCGCGCGCAGTGGACACAATTTCCACGCGCGGGGCAGACTCACAACGTGAGATGGTTCAGCGGGTCAAAGAGGTGATCGACAATCTCCCCAGTGATCGCGAACACATCCGCCGCCACGGTGAGTTGATCATTCGCCTATTCGACAAGCTGGTGGTGATTGCCCAGGCTGGCGAACTTGACGAGGAAACCCGCAATTTAATCAAAGAGGTCTTTCCCGCAGACGCCGACGATCTGATGGATTCAGATTCAATTCTCGACATACACAAACTGTCGCTTTCAGACACATTCAAAGCCGTTCTAAAGCGAACGCTAAAAATGGGCCTACACTCAGACCGTCACGAGGTGGCAGCGGCACTCGGCGCGGATATGCTGAACATCGAAAATTTGCTCGTGGAAAAATTTCTCGGCTTTTACAACGAAGACCTGCAAAGCATTAAAAATTACCTCTACATCGCCTGGGTGCTTTGGGCTTTCCTTGTGGCCAAACAAAAGGCCGTCATCGCGGCGCACGCCGACGGCAACCTTCCGTTTTACGGTGCTATCCCAAAAAACTGCCACGCTATCACACTCAACTACACGTCGTTTCTGGAACAGCAACTAGGCCGGGATCGGGTGATTTATTTTCACGGCGGACTGGCTGAGTATGTCAGCATGGCAACGCGTGAGTTGGTTCCGATTGAAAATATCGAATCTTTAAATCCTACCGAATTTTTAAAAGAGCAAGCCGGCAACATTCATTTTGAAGATGAAAAAGCGCACTGTCGGCATGTGATTCCCGCATTGGTTCCGCCCCTGCGCCTCAAACCTATTCTCTCCCATCGCTACATTGAATCGTGGCACAACGCATCTGAGTGGGTGAAGCGCGCCGAACGAATCGTAGTGGTAGGCTATTCCTTCAACAATGCAGACGAGCATTTCAACGACATTCTCCGGCAGCAGATGCACGGCAAAACGGTAACCATCGTCGGCCCCAATGTGCTCGACGCATCATTTCTACATCGGATGGAAAAAGTGTTTCATGTTCCACCATCAAATTGGGTTGATCAAAAGCAGCAGGACCGACCCGGTAAAGTCGCAAATCATATCCACCTCATAAAGGCTTATGCTGACGAAGTGGACCTCGGAAGATTGTTCCCGTCAACCACCTAAATGAAATTATGGAAAAGCCAATTGAGCTAAATCAAATAATTCCCGAAGATTTAATCAACCTCATCGGTGATCATATCAAAGCCGGTGTTTCAGATGCTGAATCCAAATTTGCGTTGAATGAAGAAGATGAAGATTCAATCACTGGTGCGCTCGGCCAAGCAATTTCCACCGCGCATCCAATTGTGCTTACGACCGCACAAGGCAAATTCACTTATGAAATAACCAGCCGCAAACTTCGTGGCCGCGGGCCCGACGCACCTGAAAAGCGGCTAGGCGCTGATGCAATTTTCCAAATCGAAGTTTTTCGTCAAGGGCAGCGCGTGTTTAGAAAGGGATTGCCCTTTCAAGCCAAGAACGGTGGCGGATTCCAAAATAGTGAAGTGATAAAACAAGCTGGTGATCTTCATCGGACTACAGGAACTGGAATAATCGTGCGTTTCTCTAAAGACGGCTACACGGCGATAAACGCATCGGAAATTGTATTTAGCGACCAGGCAAATGCCGTAGCAACACCCCAAATTATTCCAACAAAGCTGGGATCCGTTTTGGGTAATGATTTTCTTAATTGTCGCGTTGGTAAAATTGGACTCACCTATGATAGCGAAGCCGTATCAGGTGACAGCAAGGGAATCTGGGTGATTTCTACCAAAGTTGCCTCAGAGGGGAATACTGCATCATCGGATTGAGTTATGGAAGAAGCCGTCGAACTTGCCAACTACCTGCCGCTGTCCTTCAAGACGCCAAAGGAGCAGGAATATATCGAGTTCTTGTGGGATGCGTTCGAGACAAATTACACGCACGGTAAATATCAATTCGCCTTCCTTGCCTATCACATGCTCACGATGAGCTTTATCTATTTCAACATCTGGCAAATCAAGCAGACGGCTCCGGCAGATTTTGAAAAGGGTCTCATCGGGTTTGGCAAAGACATTGAGAAAACGTTAATGGGAGCAACCACGCCATTTGTTTTCAGCACGGTAAACGAACGAACCATGTTGCGGTTTCTAAAACTCATCGCCTGCAACAACAGTGAAATCGGCACCTACGCCAAACTTGTTGATGACCGGAATGAAACCGCCCATCCAAACGGCAATATTTTCTTTAGCACGCAGCCAGCGTTGGACGCAAAAATCACAGAGATTTTACGAGTGGCGAACGAAATCCAAACTCGCTCCACGCCAACCATCCAACGTTGCTATTCAAATTTTCTCATCGAAGGAAATAACTCCGATGATCGCGAATACGCAGATGACGCCGACCAAATTCGTGAAGTTCTTATCCATGGAAATTATCTTTCTCAAAAAGACATCGAAATCTGTGCCGCCTTCGACATCACCGGAACCGAAGAATTAGAAATGCATGTCAATTTCCCCGGCATTGAATCCCTGCATCAAACCCTTCGCGCGACTTACGCTGAACCCGCCGCCATCGCATGAAAACTTCCTATCCGCTACGCCATATTTCAATCCGCGTCCCTTGGCACGATAGCGGATGGAACGGATCCGTTTGTAAATTTCCTGGCCGAAACACTTCCTGTCTCAAACTGAAAAATATCTTTGAGTCCAAAGATGAAATTGCCGAATCATCGGTGGCGGGCAAATTTCTGAAAGACATTGAGCAAGAACAATTCCCCCCGTGCGTAAAAGAGCGTGCCACATTCATGGCAGATTTTGCATTTACCCGTCTCCATGCGCATCCCTACGCAAAAACATCAAACACATCCCATGCACATTTCAAACCGACGCCGATTTATTATCCGGCATTCGCCGCCGCCGCGCTCCCGTTCCGTTGGATGCGGAAAGAATTTGTTTTTGGCGACCCGGAGACACGCACCGCAGGCTTGGTTGATCAGTTTCCGCTTAATGATGTAAATCAGACTTACGAGCCGTCCAAGGAAGTGCTGGGCTTCGATTCTGCGTATCTCCAAGACCATCGCAACCATCGAACCCTGCTGGATTGCTTTTGGAATCAAGTTTGCCCGGAGGAATCTTTAGTCTTCTTTTATGCAAAGCAAGTTCCCTTAGTAGAGGACACTGGGCGGCGTGTAATTGTTGGTGTCGGACGAGTGAAAAGCATCGGCAACTTAACCGAATACGATTACCACGGCACCCCCGGTGATAAACTCCGCAGTCTTCTTTGGGAACGTATGGTAGTTCATTCCATCCGTCCCGATTTTTCTGATGGCTTCCTGATGCCATACCATGAAGCGCTGGAAAAATCCGATGATGGACGCTCTTTCGATCCCTCAGAGGTGGTTGCTTACGCCCCGGAAGACCGTTTTGTTGAATTCTCTTACGCCACTGAACATGTTGGCCATGACGCCGCCATCAGTTCACTGCTTGCTTGTCGTTCGGCACTGCTACGTTCAGCCGAACTTTTCAATGTCGCCACCAAAAAACAGGAGCAATGGATTGACCGTGAACTTGGACGCCTTTGGAAAAAACGCGGACCATTCCCAGGATTTGGGGCCGTCCTTTGCGCCATCGGTATTCCGTTAGGCAACTTTATCGCGCAGGCGCTGAATGAAAAAGTGGGCGACGAAGGCAATCCATGGGCAGCATGGGAAACGGCGTTGCAAGCTCCGGCACAGCATTTACCCAAGGAACTGGCCCGTCACATTGACGCCACCATTGCCAAAGCTTGGAAGCGTATGGAAAAGGATCGCCGTAGTTTCCTTGAATTAATCAGCCGTATTGACCTCACTTTGGACCAAGCCCGGTTTCTGGCTATTCCAGAAGTGCGTGCCGAAAATGGCGTTGACCTACCTGATTCCGCGTTCATCCAGAATCCATACCTTATTTACGAAGCCACCAGACTGACAACAACACCGGTTGCAATCGGCACGGTAGACCGTGGACTGTTTCCGACCAACTTTATCCGCGAACGTTTTCCTATTGCCGAGCCGACGTTGGTAAAAACTGCGGTAGATGCTCGCCGCCTGCGTGCGCTCACCATCCGCGAGTTGGAAAATGCCACTGCTAGAGGGGACACTCTTCGCGCCCGCGAAGACATTATCACCACACTGCGGCGGCACGAAGATAATCAGAACGAAGAACGCGCCGAAATTTCTGGAGACCTGCTCGCGGTGGCTGAGGAAGAACAATTCGACGGCCAAATTCGCATCATTCGCATGGCGGATAAACGCCCAGCTTACCAATTGGAGCGCTTCGCAGCCGTGGGTGATATGATTCGTGACGCAGTGACAAAGCGTTCCAAACCACCACGTCACGAACTAGCAATTAACTGGCGGACCGAACTCGATAAACGACTTGGTGTCATGCCCGCACCCGGGGAAGAACATGACAAGGAAGAGCGCGCACGGCAGGAAAAAGCATCTGCACTCGCTGAAATCGCCGCTTCACGATTTAGCGTCTTGATCGGCCCAGCGGGAACCGGCAAAACAACACTTTTGTCAGTTTTATGCCAGCGACCGGAAATTAACGGCGAAGGCATTCTCTTGCTTGCACCAACAGGCAAGGCACGTGTCCGAATGGAGGCCGTGGCAAAACAGGCCAGCATATCCAATTACAAGGCCTGCACGCTAGCTCAATTTTTATGTCCCCGCGACGGTATCAAGCGATACGAGGCTAAAACACGGCGATATATCCTTACAGGGAAGCCCGGCGATAAAGTTGGACGCACGGTGATTGTGGATGAATGTTCCATGCTTACCGAAGAAATGATGGCCGCATTGCTTGAAGCCATCAGCGGAGTTCATCGGCTGATATTTGTCGGGGACTCGCGACAACTCCCACCCATCGGCGCAGGTCGTCCTTTCGTGGACATAATTGCCCACCTAACGCCGGCTGATATTGAAACACGCTTTCCCCGTGTCGGCACAGCATTCGCCGAATTGACTGTCCCGCGTCGGCAAGGTGCAGGCGAACGTGATGATCTTCAACTTGCAGCATGGTTTGGCGGAGCCGCCACCGCTCCCGGAGAGGATCAAGTTTTTGAAATTCTTGCGGGACGCCGCAAAAGTGACCACATCCGTTTCATACAATGGGAAACTCCCGATGAATTAGAAAAAATCCTGCCAACTGTCATCGCAGAAAATCTTGGCTTCACGGATGACAAGGAGGAATGGCAAAACTTTGCCCTGAGCATGGGAGGGCAGCTCGATGCGAAAGGTTCGGCTTGGTTCAATGTTGAATATGGCACGCGACCAAGTTCCGGCAAGCAGGCCGAAGCGTGGCAAATCCTCAGTCCTGTGCGACAGAAACCTTGGGGCGTTGACCCGCTCAACCGCATGATTCATGTCCGTTACAAAGGCCACGCCATCGAGCATGCTCGCAATCCCGGAAAATATCGCAATATCCCAAAGCCGATGGGCGACGCTCAAATTATTTACGGCGACAAAGTAATTAACAATCGCAACTGGAATGTTAAGAAAAGTCGAATATTCCCAACGCCCGAGGATAGTGGATACCTAGCCAATGGCGAAATCGGCATGGTCGTTGGACACCGGCGAACAATGGCAAAAAACTGGTATCCAGATTTCTTGGAAATCGAATTTGCAACCCAAACCGGCCAAGTTTTCAAATTCTATAAATCAGACTTTGACGAAGAAGGTGAAGCGGACTTGGAACTCGCCTACGCATTGACTGTCCATAAGGCGCAGGGAAGTGAGTTCGACGTCATCTTTCTCGTGCTACCCCGTTCCCCGCTAATGCTCACAAGGGAACTGCTCTACACGGCGCTTACCCGACAGAAAAAAAAGGTGGTGGTGCTACATCAGGGTTCTGCCACCGACCTGCAAAAACTTAGTTCTGAAAGATTTTCTTCTGCAGCCAGCCGGCTGACCAATCTCTTCGGCCCGCCAAAGCCGGTTAAAGTCGGGGAATCGTTCCTTGAAGAACGACTCATCCACGTTACGAGCCGAGGCGAGGCGGTCCGATCCAAATCCGAGGTCATCATCGCCAATCTGCTCCACGCAAAAAATGTCCCGTATCACTACGAGCATCCGCTGGAATTGGACGGATTCACAAAATATCCAGACTTCACCATTGAGGATGACAATACCGGCATCACCTATTATTGGGAACACTGCGGCATGTTGCGCGACCCGTCCTATCGTCGCCGCTGGGAAGAAAAAAAAGTCTGGTATCGCACCAATGGCATCTTGCCACTCGCAGAAGGTCGCGACCGGCAAAAAATACTAATTGTTTCCGAAGATGAATCAGACGGCGGCATTGATTCAGCCAAACTAGCGGCGCTCATCGAGACGATCACTTAATTATGAGGGACTTCGTTAATGGTTTGAATGAGGCAACCATCGGCGCTTACGAAAAGCGGCGGCGCCTTATCGCAGAGCATTACGGAATCGAACAAACCGTCCTCGCTGGCGGCTATGGCTACCGTCAGATTCTCGAACTCGTTCAGAACGGGGCCGACGCAATCTTGGAAGCGCACGAAGACGGTAAGCCGTCTGCCAACGGAAATCGAATTCACGTCTTATTACGTGGCAGTTGTCTCTATGTCGCCAATACTGGCGCGGCGCTGAGTCAGGAAGGTGTTGATGCCTTGCTTAGCTCTCATTCATCACCTAAAAGAGGTAATCAAATCGGCAGATTTGGTTTAGGATTCAAATCGCTGTTAAAACTTGGCGGGAAAATCGAAGTCTTCACCAATGATTCAGGGGGTATTTGCTTTGATCCCAGCAGATGCCAACAGGTATTGATTGAAAAATTCGGCGTCTCTGAAGCCCCAGCCCTCCGATTGGCATGGCCGCTAAATGGTGACGACCGGACCTCTGACCCCACGCTTAAACAATTTTCTTGGGCCGAGACGGTCGTGCGCGTGGAAATCAATGCTCCTGACCTTTTGGATCATCTGCGCAAAGAAATACAATCATTCCCGGCAGAGTTCCTTTTATTTTTTCCAGTGCCGGTCGTATTGAATCTTGATGACGGTAAAGAGCCGGCGCGCGAATTAAAAGTAGAGGACGATGATGGGGAAACCGTTTTGACCGTGGGCGATGATACATCTCGTTGGCGGGTTGCCAAACGCGATGTCAAAATTACTGATCCCCGCGCGCTGGGAGACGCCACCCATATTCACGCACGTGATGCAGTGCCCATCGCATGGGCCGTTCCCACGGAAACCAAACGGGAAGAAGCCGGAAGGTTTTGGGCCTTTTTTCCAACGCACACAGCGACCTATCTTCCCGGAATCTTGAATGCGCCGTGGAAGCTCAATAGCGACCGTAACGCTATCATTGGTGGTGAGTGGAACACCGTTCTAATGCGTGAGGCAGCACGGCTCATCGTGGACACCCTTCCAACCCTGCGAACCAACGAAGATCCAGCGCGCCATTTGGACGCATTTCCCCGGCAATTGGATAGAAGAGATGAAGACGCATTCCCACTCGTAGAGGCAATTTGGGGCGCTTTGGAAAAAGAGGACATCATTCCAGACGCGCGTGGAACGCTCTGTTCCGCCGTGAAGCTGATGCGTCATCCGGCTGACACCACTGAACTCGCCAAACAATGGCAGGCACTGGCTCCCCCCGATGCACTAGCCACAATCGTTCATTTCACTTGCCTTGAACGGCAACGCGCCAGTCGTTTGAGTGCACTTGCTGAACGGCTCAAACCGCGTGGAACCGAACTGCCGACGAAGCCTAATCTTCGCAAGGCCGAAGCCAGTTCGTGGTTCGGATGCGTGGCTTCATTGGAGATAAACCGGGCAATTCAAGTGTTGAAACTGGCCGAAGCCTACGAAAACGATTGCACGCCGGGGGTCTGGAATCCTCTGCGACCACTTCTGGCCATCATTCCTTCCCAAGACGACAAATTACTAACGGCAGCAAAAGTTGTCTTTGCTCCCGCCGGTGTGAGTGTTCCAAACCGGTCAATCGTTGCCGCCAAATTATGCGATGATGCCGAGGCTAAACGCATACTTGAAGACGTGTTGAAAGTGAAGCCCCTGGATGACAGCGTCTGGGAATCAGTGCTTCGTGAATCTCTGGTCATTCAAAGTTACCCCAAGGAGGCATTCGATCTGGGCTGGAAAGCAGTCTGGGAAAAACTGCGTCTTGCGCCTGAAACAATCCGCCACAAGTTTCTGATTCAAAATAAGCTCACGATTCGCATCCGTCGTCATGATGGTTCATGGACATTCTTCGACGAAGTTCTTCTGCCCGGCGCACTGATCAAATCCGACGATGCTTTAGCGAACAAGAATCTACTGATCGATTCAGTGTTCCACAAAGATGACCGCGCAGCGCTGGTATGTCTTGGCGTCTGTGATCATCCAGAAGGAATTAAAGGGCCTGGAAATTATCGGTGGATGGTGGGAGAACATGGGGAATTGTGGGCATGGCTGGAAGGCTGTAGATCTATTTATAAGAGCACACATAAAAATAAAGCGGATAGAAGTTATTTGGGCCCAGAAGATTTAACGATGCCTTTTGGGTGGCACTTTCTCAGACCGATGGTTGGCCTTCCAAAAGCAAAACTGACCAAACAGTTTCTTGAATATTTAAAACTCGGTAAATTTGAGAGCTGTTTAACATTTGGGCATGAGACGGTAGCAAGCTATCCAACGATTGAAGTCCAGCACCCTTTACCAAGATTCATACTCGAATACGGCACGGTGCAAGTCGGTCAAGAAACCGTCCACTTGGGGGCAGCTGTTGCAAGGCGACGTGAACCAGCCCTTGCACTGGTTGAAAACCTAAAGGAGTTAATGCCCGTTTTTGAAATACTGGCTCAGGACGATGCACTAAATTCCGCAACGGAGGCAGACAATCAAGCATTGTGGTTGGCGCTATTTGAAACTCTGGCCACGCCATCCGCACTCGCCACTGATTCTTTGCAAGAACTATGGGCAGGCGCGGCAAAGGACAAAATCGTTCCCGAGACCCTGCGTTCCGAGACTGGGGAGCTTCCAATAACCGAAATATTCGTCACCAGCTCACCCGATCTAGCTCACCGTGCACGAAAACCGGGCCGCACCATTATCACCCTAGACGAGGTTGCGCTGATATTATGGCAGGCGAAAGGCGCACGAAAACTTGCCGAACTCATCAAACCTGAATGGACGAACATTACCGGCCCAGCCGTTTTGCTGGTGTCTGCTGTTCCCGAACTCGCGGAGGTGCTTCTGCCTGAAGCCACAGGTGGAGCACGGTGCCAACCGGTTTCAGAATTAAAACTTACCATTGCTGAATCTTCCGAATCAGTTCCATGCCTGATGTGGGAAAACACCTTACTTTTAGATTTAGACAAACTTGCCCTGCGATCACGAGCAGACCGGCTCAAGTTACTCGTTAACGAGGTAGCGGCGGCGGGATGGTTGCGATATGACCCGGCTCAAGCATTGCACATTTTAGGGGACGCCGGCGTTGACGAGCGGCGTGCAGCCGTCGCACAAGGCAATTCACTTGCAGAACGTCTACTTCTTGCGGTTGGAAAAACCGGAGAGCCACTGCGAAATGCGCTTGGCAACTTAGCCGGCATGGACTTCATTCAAAATTGCCCGCTCCCGAAACTTGCGGAATTGACCCTTGCTCAGCTGGGTCCGGCCACGCTCAATACACTTAAAGAAACCCTGACAGCGGAAGGATTGAATCCTCCGTCGCGATGGAACACCGTCGAGGCACGAATATTCGTTGCCAGCATTGGATTCCCAGAAGAATTCGCAGCATCACCAGTGACACGCCGTGAAGCGGAAGAATTTATCAGCGGCCCAATCGAATTACCACGGCTTCATGATTTTCAAGATGAAGTGCTGGACGGTATCCGCCACTTGATCTCTAGCAGCACCAAGCGGCGACGCGCTGTAGTCAGCTTGCCCACCGGTGGCGGCAAAACACGGGTTACAGTGGAAGGGGCCGTCTTACTCATACTTAAACCAGAGGGAGACAGCCGCACGGTTCTCTGGGTGGCGCAGACCGATGAACTCTGTGAGCAGGCGGTGCAATCATTCCGTCAAGTGTGGCTCAATCTTGGCGCTCAAAAGACAGATCTGCGTATCTCCCGCTTATGGGGCGGCAATCCCAACCCAGCGATTCAAGACCCAGATAAGCCTCAGGTCGTTGTCGCTTCCATTCAAACTCTGAATAGTCGGATGGGCACCAATAGTCTGGATTGGTTACAAAAGCCAGGATTGGTCGTCGTGGATGAGTGTCATCATGCCATCACACCGAGCTATACCAACTTACTGCGCTGGTTAGATGCAGAGGCACCGAGACCCGGAGCGCTAGAAACGGACGAACCACCGATACTTGGACTAAGCGCAACACCGTTTAGAACGGACGATGATGAAAGTCGCCGTCTCGCCAAACGTTTTGACAATCGGTGGTTTCCGGCAGATCAAGCAAAACTTCACGCCCGCTTGCTCTCACAAGGCGTCCTGGCCAAGGCAATCTACGAGGGGATGAAGTCAGGGATCGGGTTAATTCAAGACGAACTGGATCGGCTTGCCCAATTACCTGAACCGTGGCAAGGCATCGACTTTGAAAATATTCTTGAATCAATCAATCAACGCCTCGCCGGTAATAAACAACGAAACCAGCGCCTCGTGGAACGCATTCAGCAGGCCAGTGAACGCTCCATACTATTTTTTGCAAATTCTGTGCTCCATGCCGAAGAAATGTCGGCACGGCTAAACCTAAATGGCATTCCTGCCGCCGCTATCAGTGGCGAGACACCGACCGTGGCGCGGCGTTACTTCCTCGATAAGTTTCAGCGCGGCGACATCCGGGTATTATGCAATCATAGCGTCCTCACCACCGGCTTTGATGCGCCGAAGACTGATATGGTGTTCATCGCGCGGCAGGTATTCAGCCCGGTTCGATATATGCAGATAGTGGGTCGCGGTCTTCGCGGTGAAAAGAACGGCGGAACAGACCAGTGTAGAATTGTAACAGTGATGGATAATTTGGGCCGTTTTGAGAACAAGCACCCCTACCATTATTGCGAGCGGTATTTCAGAGAGATTGCAGGGAATTCAGAAGCAAAGCCACTTTAACCACGAAGTTTCCATGCTAAGTGAAATCACCGGTGGTCATACAAAACTAAATAGAGTGTTTTTCAGTTGAAAAAAACACCGGTTTTTTCGTAAGCGTCACGCGTAGCACCTCTGGCTAAACTCTGACGGTTAGCCGTCGTAGCGTAGATGATCTTGCTCCCGTCAAGTGGTGCTGCACGTGACGCTTACGTTTTTTCAACATGAAACGGCTTTAGAATCTACACAAACCATTGACGGAAAAGAATGAATGCTTGGTTAAGCCCCACGTGGGTTGAAATCATGCGTTTAACAACGAGATCGCTGTATTCAAAATCAAATCACCGACATTCCCGCAAGTCAGGCGGAATTGTCTAATTTCAACTGGCCCGGTTCAAAATTCATCCGCCCGGCCATTGCCTTGCGATGTTCGTTGGCCAGATGCCCATAAACCTTTCCAATCAGGACGCCGCCATCTTTGTGTCCCACCCAGGCAGCTATCGTCATAAAATCAATGCCACTCATGACGCCCATTGAAATAAAATGGTGCCGGCAATCGTGAAATCCAAAGCTTGGCAGTTTGGCGCGCTCGCGAACCAGCACCAATGATTCACGAAATGTCTTTGCCGGAATGTCCTTTTCGCCTCGCTGGGGTGAGGGGAAAAGCCATTGCGAGACGTCGTGTGACCGTGCCTTCATATCGAGAAGATGCGCCTTCAGCTTCGGATTGAAATCCACCACGCGCGCATCGCGGTTTTTGAGGTCTTCGATTCCGCGCTCGGTGATCTGTCGGCGGATAAAAAGTTGGTTGTTTCCGAAATCAACATCATCCCAGCGTATGCCGAGAGCTTCGTTGCGGCGTGCACCGCTATAGGCGAGCACCCTGATGTAATCTACAAATTCCTGCGCATTTTCAGTGACCGGAACATCGGCACCCTGTTTATTCTGCTTCGTTTCAAACGCAGTCTGGCAAAGTTTGTCCAGATCAGCCGCCGTGAACAATGAGCGTTTCTTGGTGCTGGTCTTGAGCGGTTGCAACCCTTCCGTTGGCAACCTCTGGATCAATCCATCGGACAGGGCGCGCTTGAAAACAACCCGCAGCACAATCACATCCAAGTTGATGGTTCGCGGTGACACGTTTTCCTTGAGGCGAGATTCGATAAACCGATTGACGTGAACCCGCTTGATCTGGTCGAGACGCAACCCGCCGATATAATTATTCCAGCGTTTCAGGAGCGCTTTTTCTTTCGCGACGGTTCCCAACTTTTTGGTTCCCTGACCACTGCCGATAAAATCCAGATAACGCGCCGAGTATTCGTTAAACTTCGGCGTTCGTGCCAGCGTCGGCAGCGTGTTGTCTGACCGTTGTGTCTGCAACCGATTCAACTCAGCCACAGCCTGTGCCACGGTTTGCACCGGTTTGCCCTCTTTGGTGACAAGAGGCACACGCTGGTTCTTTTTAATGCCGGTTAGGGGATTCTCAACATTCAGCCGGGCATAATAACGTGTGCCTCGGATCCACAGTCCGCGAATCGGTTGCTTGCGCCCATCCAATACTTTTGCGAAAGTAGCGCCATGAGCTTGGCGCTTTTCACAATTTTGGTCATTGCTA
>Ga0302281_10000700_pt1 | contig 24730 bp, 20 predicted proteins | sample III_Fen_E1_2_FD_198762 | JGI IMG/M metagenome (GOLD analysis project Ga0302281, IMG submission 198762) | Peat permafrost microbial communities from Stordalen Mire near Abisko, Sweden - III_Fen_E1_2 | ecosystem: Environmental > Terrestrial > Soil > Wetlands > Permafrost | place: Sweden: Abisko...
GTGCAAAGTAGATCTTTCTGCCTCTAGAATCTAAACAGGGTCGGGACATATCTGAGCCACTACGGCTCTGCGCCCTATAACTAGTCGTCCCTGAAAAACCAATTAACCACTAAAAGAATCAATGACATAAGGGCGTCTCGTCGGGTAAAATATACTCAGAAGTCACAGAAAACACAGCAAATACCGGGAAAAACCGATGCGCCCCAAGCGAGAACCGAAGCAGCCCCAGCGCGAGATGTTTCAGATAGACCTTGAGCAGTTGATCGACATGAGCCACCCGTTGGTTCGTCTTGGCCAGCACATCGATTGGGAGTCTTTTGATGTGACTCTCGGCTGCAGTTATCACCCGACCCATGGTGCACCTGGCGCGTCGACACGTTTGATGGTGGCTTTGCACTATCTGAAGTACCAGAGTGATTTGAGCGATGAGGACGTTGTTGCCGCGTGGGTCGAGAATCCTTATTGGCAGCGCTTCAGCGGTGAGCGTTACTTTCAGCACAACCTGCCGATTGATCCATCCAGCATGTCGCGTTGGCGCAAGCGCCTTGGTGAATCAGGAGCCGAACAGATGCTTCGCGCTACCATCGAAGCTGGCATGAAGATGAAGGCGATTCGCCCTTCGCAGTTACTGCGTCTCAACGTGGATACAACAGTGCAGACCAAAGCGATTCGCTATCCCACCGATGCCCGGTCTTATCATCGTTGTCGCGAACGGTTGGTAGATGTAGCACGCTTAGCTGGATTAAAGATCAAGCAGAGTTATGAGCATGTTGGTAGCAGGTTGTTGATGCAGTCCAGTCGCTATGCGCATGCCCGGCAGATGAAGCGCGCCAAAGCCTGTACGCGCACGCTGCGCACACAGTTGGGGCGTGTCCTGCGCGAGATCGAGCGGCAAGTAGAAAAGCCCGAGGGCGAGTTGAAGAAGTTACTCGAAACAGCGCGGAAACTTCACGCACAACAACGGCACGATAAGAAGAAGATCTACAGCGTTCATGAACCGGAAGTAGAGTGCATCGCGAAGGGTAAGGCAGGCAAGAAATACGAGTATGGCAACAAGGTCAGCGTTGCAGTAAGCAGCCAGGGAGGATGGTTCGTTGGCTCAAAGAGCTTTACTGGAAATCCCTATGATGGTCATACGCTGGCAGAACAAATGAAGCAGGTTGAAGAGTTACTCGGCAGCAAGAAGGTCAAGGAAGTGCATGTTGACATGGGCTACCGAGGGCATGATTACAAAGGCGCAGCGACGATCCATGTAGACAAGCGGAAGCGGGGTCGAACGCCGCAAACACTCTGGCGAAGAATGAAGCATCGCGCAGCAGTAGAACCCAGCATAGGACATCTGAAGGCAGAACACCGGTTGGAGCGCAATCGGTTGAAAGGGGTTGCTGGAAACGCGATCAACGCCGTGCTGGCAGCTGCGGCTATGAACTTCCAGAAGCTGATGCGGGCTGTCCAAGGTGCTCGCGTGTCTGAGATTTACGCCATCCTCAGCCAACTTCTGTTCCAGGGGAACTTCAGCGGCTCAGGATGGAGCTTACAGACTGCTTGAAAATGACTTTTTCAGGATCGACTAACTTAGTCGCGTCGCCGTCAAGTTCAAAGCCAAGTATGGTTTATAGCGATTTCAGGGTGTCCACGATTTGAATTGCGTGTGGCTCATTTGCGATGCTTTCGGGATTCAACGACCGGGAGTGCCGCATGAACATGGGCAAGACGCTGTTTGCGCAGGTGATGGAGTTTGTGCCGTGGAAGACCTTTGCACGCATCATCGAACGGCACAAGGGCGATGCTGGAGTACGCACGCACGGCTGCGCTGACCTGTTTCGCGTGATGGCCTTTTCTCAACTCACTTGGCGTGAGTCACTACGCGACATCGAGGTGTGCCTGGAAGCCAATCAGTCCAAGCTGTTTCACATGGGCATTGCGGCGCCGCCCGCCCGTTCCACGCTGGCCGATGCGCTGAACCTGCGCGACTGGCGCATCTACCACGCACTGGCCCTGCGGCTGATTTCCTACGCCAGGGTGCTATACGCCGAAGATCCTTCGATGCTGGGGCTTGATGCAAGCGTTTATGCTCTGGACTCTACCACCATCGACTTATGTTTGAGTTTGTTCGACTGGGCGCCGTTTCGATCCACCAAGGCGGCCATCAAGCTACATACACTGCTGGACCTGCGCGGCGCGATTCCAGCATTCATTCACATCAGTGACGGCAAGCTGCACGATGTCAACGTGCTCGACATTCTTCTTGTCGAGGCGGGCAGTTTCTACATCATGGACCGCGGGTATCTAGACTTCGTGCGGTTGTACGCAATGCACCGGGCCGGAGCCTTCTTTGTCACACGCGCCAAGGAGAACATGGATGCGCGGCGCGTGTATTCGTTTCCCGTCGACCGGGCCAGCGGAATCATCTGCGACCAGCGCGTCATGCTTAACGGCTTCTACTCGGCAGAGAATTACCCGGACCATCTTCGCCGCATTCGCTTCAACGATCCAGGGACGGGCAAGACGCTGGTCTTTCTGACCAACAACACCGCATTGCCTGCCCTGACTATCGCTGCGCTTTACAAAAGCCGCTGGCAGGTTGAGTTGTTCTTCGAGAATACGACATGATGCACTCCTCCGTATGTCATTGAATCTCAAAGAGCAGCTTCGTTAAATTCTCCGTTGGTGGGGGTGTTGCCTGGGTTCTTGCCTCCCTGTATCGATCAACGTCCCTTTTCAGCAGTATCCATGGGGCGTTCCCGCAGATTTGCGTGGCGGGCAGTTGCTTTAGCTGAATCAGCCGGAAGATAGTCGTCGGCGTGACGCCAAGAGCATCGGATGCTTCGCGGACAGAGATTTCACCCCGGTCCTGCCGTTCCCCCTCTCGGTAGACTGGAACCGCATGACGGTTACGCAGCGCGCATACATGCTTTGCTGTCCAGATTTGCCCGTGTGCTGTGCGCTGTTCATTCTTATTCAAGATCGATGCGATGCGCGCGTCCGGTTGAATGCGCGCCAGTTTGCCAATCATCTCTACAATGTCGTGGCCGGTCGCATAGCGATGTTGCCCGGTGTGGATTTTGGGAAACTCCACTTGGGTATGATCCCTGCCTTGCCAGTTCAACACAAGCCGTATCGTCTCGGCCTCGCAGGTAGCCGTGATCTCTTTCAGCGCGATGCGGAGCAGGCGCTTCTTGAACTCCGGCGAACTATGCGGATCGTCCCATAGCCGCGGTATGTCCCGCGCGAAGTCCAGTAAATCTCGCTTCTGCGCATCGGTAATGGGATGCTCGCGGCCATCTTCGAGCGCGGCGACCTCCGCCTCAAGTTCGTCCTCGGCGACCAGCGCCCGATTCCAGCGGCGCTCTAGTTCCGCCGCTACAAGCCGATTGGAGGGATCCACTGCATCATATTGGCGACGCGCATGTGCCACTTCATAACGTGCTTGTTGCAGGGCCAACGTCTTCTGCTGAATACGTTCATCGTTGGCATCTTCAAGCGCGGCGATAGCAGCCATTGCCGCATCGATGCCAAGCGGCGACAAGCAGCGCAGCAATTGCTCCGACACCAGGCGGTCAGCTCGGAGCCCGCCAAACATCACGCAACTGGGTTGATCGCGATTGAGCATGTACCCGGAGCACTGGTAGCGAATAACACGCTGCCGAGGATATTGCGCCAGCATCTTCGCGCCGCAGTGGCCACAGCGCAACAAACCGGCGAGCAACGCCTCTCCGTGCCGAACCGATCCCCTCACGGCGTGACTATTCGCGTTTTCGTTGTGGGCAATCATCGCTTGATTGCTTTGATACACGTCCCAACCAATGTAGCCCTCGTGATGATCCAAAATCAATACCGCCCAATCTTCGCGGCGGCGTTTTACCTGGCGCTGAACCTTTTGGCCCGCCTCCAGGCGCGTTATCGTTTTCTTACGTCCGTACGCGTATGCGCCGGCATAAACCGGATTCTTCAAGATGCTGAGGACCGCATGATAGCGGGCAGGTTGCCATCCCTTTTCGCGGGCGTCTTTCGTGCCCAAAACAACAGGCAGTTCGATCTGCTCACGATCGAGCCAGAAATAGACCTGGCGCACGCTGCCCAACTCTGCGAACTTGCGAAATACCAGATCGATGGTGGACTGGACTCGGGCATCTGGATCCTTCTCGATCCTGTCATCCGCTCCTCGCAGATAACCAACCGCAACCCGCTGAACCAGAGCGCCACGCTGCGCTTTTTGCCGTAACGCCGCTTGGCCACGTTCGCGGAAATTAGCTACTTCCATCTCGCTGATCGTGCCTTTCATGCCCAGCAAAAGGCGATCATTCGTAAGCCTTGGATCGTAGATGGATTCGGCATCGATCAGCAGTGCGCCGACCACGCTGCAGAACTCCAAAAGTGTATGCCAGTCCCGGCCATTGCGCGCCAGGCGGGAAGCCTCGATGCTGAAGACTGCTCCAACTTGCTCATCGCAGAGCGCGCGCAATAGGCGCTCAAAACCAGGGCGGCGAGTTCCAGACCCTGATATGCCGAGGTCTTCATCGATCACCTCGACATTTTCCCAGCCCAGAGAGCGGGCATGGTCGACCAAGGCATATTGGCGGCGTTGGCTCTCAAGGTTCTGCCGCACCTGTCCCGGCGTTGATTGACGAATGTAGACACAGGCCTGCCTGGATAAATACTCAGCGGTGATCTTGTTCATCGCCGGCCTCCTTGCGGATCCCTCTGACCTGCGCCTGCATCCACTGCTTCAATGTCTGGCGAAGCTGGTCTGTTACCTCCTGCGGGAGTTGTACGCCGACTGCGGGGAGAGGTTCCTCGAAGAGTTGGCGTTGTTGCTTTATTCTGACCGTTGGCATCCTGATTCTCCTCGCGCACATTTTGCACAGCGGAGGCAGGAATAGTCACGGCCGCATTGCATAATTCCAGAAGCACTTTACCGGGCAGGCGGGCCGTCGATACAAGCTTTATGCTCGCCGCCTCCGGATGCGTCATCCAGTCTGGCACTGCCAGCGGGCGGCCATCGGCCAGGCGCACCACGTAAAATGCTTCGCTATAACGCTCGTACCGCCGGATTACCGGCAGGCTGTGCGTGCACAATGGATGAAATCGATAGTGGATCGTGACTTCATCAGGACTATGTTGATGGGCAGTATATCGCCCTGTTGTTCAAATGGATCAGGCAGCACCTACGCATCAAGCGTTTTCTGGCTACCAGCGAGAACGCAGTGAGAAGCCAAATTTGGTGTGCAATCGCCACCTATGTGCTGATTGCCATCGTCAAGAAGGAACTGAAACTCGATGCCTCGCTCTACACTTGTTTACAGATTCTGTCGGTATCGATCTTCGAGAAAACCGAGATTTCATGCGCCCTTCAGCCAAATCTCCACGGAACAGACCAGACAACTTCCTCTAACCAACTGAATCTATTCGACATCTAACCGGACACCAGTGATGGGAATTATATATTTAACTTTGTGCCGCACTAAATGTGCACAAACGATGTGTTATGCCGGCTATTGGTCGCATTGACCTGACAATGGTATAAAGATCGCCACTATCTCAGCCAAGACCATTACCTGGGAATTAAGTATATAGTTCCCCTCTTTAGACCGTTTCGAGGGGTTGGGCAAAAAGAGTCATAGTCAAAACTACCCAACTTCCGCGGGGAACCTGTCGACTGAGGGCGCCGACGGGCCGGCTCCAAGCACTTCCTGAATCTGCCTCAGCCGGTCCGTCGGGCGCACGGGTTTCGCGAGAATCTCGAAGGCGAGCCCGTTGACGCGGGCGGTTTCAAGCTGATTGGCGGTGGAAGCCTGGCCGGAGAACAGCAGCACCTTGCAATCCGGACAATGCTTTCGCACTTCAATCGCCAGCTCGATCCCGGATAGAAGCGGCATCACGACATCGGAGATGAGCAGGTCCGGAGCTTCGGAGCAAGCGGCCTCCAAAGCCTCAAGAGACTTGGTGAAGGAGGTGGCGTCGAAACCCTGCTTGCACAAGATCATGGCCAGAGTGGAGGCGATGGCGCGCTCGTCGTCCACGACGAAGATGCGATGTTTGTTGCGCGGTTGGGACATGATATTCCCCTTTCTCAAAGAACCATGCAACCAGCCAGCCTGGCTATTGTTGCCCAGCCCCTCGAAACTGCCTAATTGGCCCAATCCCAACAATGCCGCCATCGGGGGCAACCTGGGGCAGGCTTGAAGGAGCCTCCGCCGGGCTTTACACCCCCATCCCCTCAGGTCACGCCTGCGCAGACGGCGCCGGCCGCAAAGCCGGCGAGAGGCGGTATCGCAGCGACTTCCTCTTACGCGGCGGGAACACCGACGAGCCGCATGCCGCCCTTGGTCTGCTCCGCCTGGACGACGCACTTCTCCATCCGGTAGTAGGGCACGCCCAGCTTGAACGCCTCCAAAATGGCCTCGCCCTCGTTCGTGAATTTCTTCGTGAGTCGCGGAAAGCCGTTCTCGCCGGCCTCCCCTGGCGCCAGCGCATAGATGATGTCCGCCGGCTGGGCGGTGTCCTTTTTCGCTTTCTTCTTCCCTGGGCCCAAAGCCGGTGCGCGTTTTGCTTCAGATGCCGGCTTTTCGGCCGCCTGCTCGATCATCATATGTGCCTTCTTTCATCGTGTTCGCGCCGCGTGTGTCCGCGGTGATTTGTTGGGAGTGGAACCGGGCGGCCATCGGGCCGCTCGGGGCGTTGGTAGAATATCCTCTACGAGTCTAATGGTGCAGGGTGACCTTCGGCGCCGATCCTACCGCTGGCCTACGGTTATCAGTCTTTCTCACAATGCATTTCTTTGGGCAACGAAGGCTATCAGTTCCCGGCAGCCCAGGCGTCGACCATGTTGCGTACCAGTGCCATACCAGATAGGGCATTCGCAAGGATGTAATCGACCGGCGATACACCACGGAACTAAGGGATGCGTTTTGCGGGGGCAAGGTCACAGAGATCTGCGGCTAACGCCTCAGAAGGCTGAATCGGTCGTTATCCAAGGTCGTGAAGGCCCCAAATTGCCAAGAGAGGCTTCTCACAGATTGCCCTTGGTGACAGCGTTGTTGGGTCCACCCCTTGGGCTACTTATTACACATATCCCGAACCTACCCAAAGCTAGTGGGAATCACCGGACATTTCAGGCAATGGCCGCGAGGCCATGCCTTGCTGCCAGAGTGAGCAGCTTTGCCGCAGGCCCGCGTGGTTGCTTCTCGCCGCGCTCCCACTTGCTGACCACGCCGGTCGTCACATTCAGGTGCGCGGCAAAGACGGCCTGGCTCACGGCCGCTTTGGTGCGAATGCGGCGGATGCTTGCCGGTGACATTTCCAGCACCGGAGTCAGACACGCCTGGTCGAATTCCCGCATGGTCTTGCTGTCGAGCATGCCGATCTTGTGCAGGTCCGCCATGCTCTCATGCACCGCGGCGAGGGCTTCACTCTTATACGCTTTTGCCATGTCTTTCCCCTCTCCCAAGGTTTGGTTTGGCAATTTCTAAAAGGGACTTTTCCCGCACGATCACCGTCAACGCCTCTTCGCTATAGCCGAGGTAGACCCGAGCGGCTTTGCGGAACGCCCGTAGATCGCCGCTTTTGATGTTGGCCAGGTCCTTCTTCTCAAAGCCAAACATCAGCACGACCCGCTTGCCCACTTTCATCGCGACGATGGCGCGGGCGCCGCCGCTGGTTCCCTCTCCCTGTCGCGCCAGCCGAAATTTGAAAACTCCGCCGCCCAGGTCCGCGTCGTAATCCTCGTTCACCGCCTGCCACAGCTCGGCATCGTTGATGCCAAATCGTCGCGCAAAACGCATGAAAGGTTTGGAGGCGAAGACCCGAAGCGTGCTGGAGGGAACGGACATCTGGAAATAAGTATAGCTCTTAGAACTACAGGTTGATACGCCAAAATAACCCTACAGAATCGGAAACCCCTTTTCCCCTCACTCTGCACAGTCCAGAACGATCCGGACGTGGTTTCCCTTGTCGGGAACTTCGGCAACTCCTCGGTGGTGGCATTTTGTGCGCTGTGGCGATTGAGTATTCTTGCGAAATCCCCGGCGCCAGGCCAGTCGGGAGAGACATAGAGGCCGGCACCCGTGGCCGGCTGACAAGCGTTTGATTCAAAAGGCGATGGCGGGTAAATTATTTCCCCTCCTGAAGGGCGCCGCCGGTTATGCTGGGTTCGGAGGCCGGGAGAAATGGTAAAAGCGGATCTTGCCGGAATGGTGTCCGGATTGGGAGACTTGGCTAGCGGCGAGGCCGAGGCCATCGTGGATACGATCTTTGACGCGATGATCGCGGCGATACGAAGCGGCGACAAGGTTGAAATCCGCGGCTTCGGGTCGTTCCGCATCCGGCAGCGGGGTGCGCGTACAGGCCGCAATCCGAAGACCGGCGAGCGGGTAGAGGTGCCGGCCAAGCGTATCTCGTACTTCAAGCCGTCCAAGGATCTGCGCGATCTGGTTAATCCCTGAGCGGGGACCGGGGCGCGGGCGGCTTCGAGAGCGGCGGGCGGGTCCGCGGCCCGGAGAAACCCTTATTTTGGGCCTGCAGATCACAGGCGGTTTGAAAAGGCGCTGGAAGGCTATTTTGGCGGCTGCTCGTCTGGCACGCCCGATAGCCATCTATTCTCGGGCGTTCTAAAACCCGCGCATTCACGTGTGCCTCCCCCATAGAGCCGCTTCTCCCCGCGACGCCCCGCCCGAACACCGGTTCAGAAGAAGATCCGCCGCTTCCCTCCCCCGCCAATCCCCGGCTGTTCTCCCCCAGCGCCGCGAAGCGACTGGCCGGTTGCACCCTTCGAGAGAATCGCCGGGCGGGCATATCAATCGTCCCTGCGGCAAGGGCCGCCGGTGCTGCCCAGCCCGAAAGCCGCGAACAGAATAACGAACCAGGGCAGGATGGCGGTCAGGATGCGCAACAGGAGGGATTCTTTGGATGGGGCTTGCCTGGACATCTCCGGACCGTTCCGGGCAGCGTGGCCAATACCGCCCCAAGAACGTAATACCGCGGAGAGACCGGATTTTCCTTTTGAGCGGGATGTCCCGGCATAAGCGGGCGCGCGGACTCCGCGGCGTCACGCGGATCGGGCGGCCTTTCCGTTCCGCCGCCCTCAGCCGTCCGCTGGGCTCTCGATTCCGAACCTGGCCAGGCCGCGGCCTTATTCTGGAATCGCGATTGAGAAGCGGGCGGAGGTCGGAGAATGTGCGGCCGGTACTACAGAACCGAGGACAAGCAGGCGATCGCTGAATACTTCCACGCCGCGGCGGCGAGCGGGGAACCGCTGCCGCCGGGTTACAACATCGCGCCCGGGACCAGGCAGCCGGTCATCCGCCAGGCCCGCGAGACCTTCGCGCGGGAACTCGTGGGCATGCGCTGGGGTCTGATCGGCTTCGGCTCGGCCGGGCCAGACCCGCGCCGCGCCACTTTCAACGCCCGGAGCGAAAACCTCGAAAGGAGCGATCTTTGGCGCGCGCCTCTTCACAAGCGCCGCTGCCTCGTGCCCTTGTCGGGATTTTATGAATGGCGCAAGGCGGACAAGGCGCCGTTCCGCTTTACCCTGCGCGGCCAGCCGCTGTACGTGCTGGCCGGGCTCTGGGACGCCTGGATGGATCCGGCCGGAAGCTGGCTGCAGAGTTTCTCGATTATCACGGTGCCGGCCAGCCCGGCCATGCGCGCCGTTCACGACCGGATGCCGGCGATCCTTCGCCCGCAAGACTACGACGAGTGGCTAGACCGGGGTCAAGTGGAAAGGGCGCCCATTCATCTGCTCGCCTCTTTCCCTGAAAACACGCTGGAGATGCACGCCGCCAATCCCGGTGTGGGCAATGTGCGCAACCAGGGCGCGGACTTGCTGTCGCCTTGAGCCGCCTTTATATATTCTCCATTTGTTCGCCTATAATACATGCTTGCCCGACTCCCGCCATTGCGTCTACATGAGTTTTCAACTCCGCGGAGGCTGGCGATGCCAGTTCCTGGAGGCCGATCTGGCCACTTCCCTGCCCCGGGTTTTCAATTTCGCTACCCCGGATAAAGTGATCGCCCTGTCCGATCTCGTCAGCCGCCAGGCTCTCTATACGGCGATCGAGACCGGCCGCGGCGGAGTGTTTCTGAGTTTGACCGGCGAGCAATACGCCAAATTGCGGGCGGGCCCCAGACCGGCGCCCCAGAGATGACGGCCGGAACGACGGATTCATAATCCGTGGGCCGACGGCCAGACGGTCTCAGTAGAATTTTGGATAGACGAGAGAAACCTGTAATTACTTGAACGCTTTCCTGTAAATATTTGTATTGGGGCAGATCCAACATCCCTGGCGCCAGGGGCAATGGTGGGCAAAGATATCTTTGTATGTTTTGGCGGCGTGGGTGGAATGCGTCTTACTTGCCGCCCCTGGAGGTCGAAACCAGCCCTAGAAACCTTACACCCCCAGGGTTGGTTTCATCCCCAGGGAATCATTCAACCACGATCAGGCAACTCCGATCCGATTATGCGTTCCAGTCTGTCATTTGACGCAGCCTCTGCTCGGCAAGATCCCGCTCCTGCTGGCTCCGCGTGGGGTCATTCAGAATGGCTTCCTGGCGCTCGCGGTCCTGGCGAACCCACTCGCGGAGTCCCTCCTGCTCCTCTTGGCGACGACGCTGCTCCTCAGCAGCCAGCCGCGCCTGCTCTTCCCTCCTCTGCCGGAATTCCAGGAAGGTTTGTCCGGCAAAAGACTGCGGCACTGTGGCCAAAATCAGCCCGGTCGGATTGGTGATGTTCCGGTTGCTGCGCGCCAGTTCCAATTTCTCACTGACAAAAAAGACGATCTCGTCACTGCGCACATCGGCACGCACCCGGCGACAATCCCGCAAAAGCTGTACTGCTGCAGCTTCGTCGACCGGCCAATAGCGATTCAAAGCCTCCGCTACTTGCCGAAGCTCGTCTGCTGTCGCCCCCTTCTGCTCCACGCCGGCCTGGGCTGGCAACTGATCGCTGAATTTGGGAACGGGCGACTTGTTACGGCTGCGTTTGGAGGGCGCCGGACGTAGAGACGTTTTACCACCTGGTGACGTTTCATCCCCAGGGGGCGTTCTAACCTCTTCGCCGTCCGCCGTACAAAAGATTACCCCCTTATTGCGCAGTACATAATTCAATCCGGCCGCGCGACGGCGCTCCAGAATCTGTTTGTATGAATAGACACGATACAGTCGTGGAAGAGAACTGACCGTCTCGAAGGTCTCCAGCACTTCGATGGCGAGCTTTTCAAAGAGCCGTGCGATGTTCTGGCGCACATTCTTTTTGGCCATGTTGACCCGCTGGCCTATATCCGCAGCTCCAATCCGGATGGTACGCGTGCCATTGGGATCGCTTGATTCCGGCTTCCCGGAACGCCACAGCACTTGGTAAACAGCTTCCTCTCCGAGAGAGTGCGCATCTTGGGCAAGAACACATTTACGTACCTTAGACCGGCCACGTCCCGGGACCAAAGCCGCTGTGGATTGGAATGGAGAAGTATTTGGGTATGAAAGACCCCCTGGGGATGTTTCATACCTAGGGGGTCTTTCGTTGACAAGGTTCTTTTCGTCTCCTGTGGTGATATCGTGCACTGTGTGTGACGCCACTACAGATAGATCTATCTTTTCTCCTGCCGCAAGCGGCACAACATTGACCGAAGGTTGCGCTAAATCTGGAATTAATTCGGGCACATGCGGGCGCACAGTTGATTCCGCGCGCATAGGTATATCGTCCGCAGAGGATGATATGTACCCAGGGGTCTTATCGTCCCCTGGGCCTCGAACTGTACTCAGAGGCAAAACCGCCAATCGAGACATGCTCACCACATTGCCCGAACGAACGACCTCCGGTGGAACATCCAGAAACGAGGTCATGCCCTTGAGAGCCGGTGCTTGAGCCGCCACGGCATAATCAAAGGGTTCGATCGGCTTTTTACGCGAACTACGCCGTGGCTCTTGTGGCATTCATTTCATCCTTCAGGATATTGACCAGTTCGCACGCTACTTCCTTGTAATCCTCAATCGCTTTGCATTTCGCATCGTAGTCCACGATAAATTGCCCTGCGCGCGCTGCCTTGGTGACGCTCTGGTCGGTTCGGATTGAGTGCAGCAAGGGAATGCTCATTCCTAGGGAAAGCCCTTCCAGCCCGTCAAGAATCGCACTAGTCATCGCTAGACGCCGGTCCACCATGACCGGCAGTAGGCCAATCGTACGAATATTGGAACGAAGCAGTTGATTAAGCGATTTGGAGGCTTCTATGGAGGCCATGGCCCCTTGGAAGGACAATGTGTCCATGGCAATCGGGATGAGCACTCGCTCGGCATAGACCATGGCACAGGTCTGCAACAAAGTAATCGAAGGACTAACGTCGATCAGCACTACGTCGTAATCCTTTTCCACTAAGGAAAAGAGTTGCGAAAAGGCATGTTCACGGGCCACGTTGCCCATCAAGATCGTCTCAACCTTGGTGGTCTCCCGGTTAGAACAGAGCACATGTAAATTTTCGCTGACTTTCACGATACAGTCGTCGAAGCGCAGTCGCTCGATCACGAAGTTATAGAGGCCGTAGGTCGGCCTTAGATTCAAAACACTGCCCACCGATCCTTGCGGATCGGTATCGATCACCAACACGCGCTGACCTCGGTCCGCAAACTCCCGGGCCAGGGTGGTGGTGGTTGTCGTTTTGGAAACGCCACCTCGTTGATTGGAGATCACAAGTCGAATCATGCTCTTTTTCTCAATATTTCCTGATGTATGAGCTCAACTTCCTCAGGCCGCCACCGGTAATAGCGGCTCTTCGGATCGCGTGCTGGTTCAGGGATGCGCTCCGTTGCAAGCATTCGGAACAAGGTGCGCGTTGACAGGCCCAGGACGGACGCAACTTCCGAGGTTGACAGCATATTCTCGAATATTCGTTCAAAACGTCTTTTCATCACATCCCACCTGAGATCTTAATATTTCACAGATTCGCGGCAGAAGCAAAAACCTATGACATTTTTTCACAACTCGTGCCTTTTCGAACAACAATCTCCGCATTGATTGGATATATATATCCAATTTTCCTATTTTCAGGTTCTAGTGGATATTGGTGGCTTTCGTATCTCTACCGCTTGATTGAAAAGATAGATAACGTCGTCGTCGTTCTATACTTTTTCCTTATTAACTAACACATTTCTAAAGAGTTCCCTTTATTGTGTGGATGTTTTATCCCCAGGAGCAGGGATGTAAGGTACGCAGGGGGAGGGAACGAAACGTATTCTACCCACGCCATGAAAGGTATCCAGGGGGTAGGAGATATTCCACCCCCAGGGGATGAAACCACCCCAGGGGGTGCAAGTATAGACATCTCTCCTGAGGATCTAGCCCGCTCTCTATAAAGTTGCTTTATCCGCAAGCCACTCCCGGATATACGCAGCATCATCCTTCTCCGCCGCGTTCTCCGCAGTTTCGCCGGCATCTGCTTCAGAAACTGCTTCATAGCGCTCCGCAAATCCCTCCAGATCCCCCTCCAGCAGCGTAGCCACGCTCCAGAGCGAGGCGGCCAGTTCCTCGACCGTCGTAAAGCGGATGGCCAGGGAACTGCGCTCGATATGAACGTTGGGGGGAAGGGAATTGACGCCCACGGAAAGATCCCGCTGGACCAGCTCGCGCAGTTTACGCCGGACGACCGTCGGCTTGCCCTCGGCCCGGATGGCCGCCAGCTCAAGGGCTGGATCTTCGACGGCCTCCAGTCGGCCCAGCAGAGCTGCCAGAGCCTCGCGCTCAACCAGCAGACTCTTGCCAATCCTTACCGTGGGCAGCAGGTTCATGAGCATCTGGGCAGATCGCGGCTGGACCTCGAAGAGACGTTCGATGTCGGAGCAGGTGTAGTGCGAGCGGACCGATTCGCCGACAGCGCGGGCCAGGGCAGGGAGTCGGGGAAGCCACGAAACCGGACGCGCCATGAGCCTGTTCCTTTCCCGGCCGGGAGAGCATTCTCCAACAAAAACAGCCGTCTGGAGAGATTTTCAAGCCTGGGGTATTATTGCGCAAGTGCGCAGTAATGTTCGTTTGCAGGGGACCGGAAGCGCCGCATTATTCCATACGATAATGTTACTTGTCGTTGCTGATAATGGCGTATACTGATTTTTGCAATAATCTATTGCACAATTGCCGGTTTGCTTGAAAAGCGGAGGGAAGGGAAGCCGCGGCAGATCTCCACCGGAACAAAGTCGCCACAGCGTGGCGACAATTCGGAGTCTCGCAGACAAGAGCCTCCGATATGGTGAATGCCGCCCGAGGGCGACAGTCGATTACCCAGAGCACCTAGCGACCGTGCGACAAGGGTTCATCCGGGTGCACGAAGGTAGCATAGCACTATCGGTTTGAAAGAAAGATCGGAAAAATGGAAACATCTCTCCAGCCTCCCACCGGATATCCCGAACTCCTGCAGGAGTTGAAGTCCCGCATCCACGCCGCCCAGGTTCGCGCCTCTTTTGCCGTGAGCAGGGAACTGGTCCAGCTCTACTGGTCGATTGGCCGGGAGATCCTCGTTCGTCAGGATGCGCAAGGCTGGGGCAGCAAGGTTGTCGAGCGGCTAGCCCACGACCTCCAAACTGAGTTCCCTGGCGTTGAGGGTTTCAGCTCGCGCAGCCTGAAATACATGAGAGCGTTTGCCGCGGCCTGGCCGGAGGAGCCAATTGTGCAGCAGCTTGCTGCACAATTGCCGTGGGGCCACCACATGGTTCTGCTCGACCGTCTGAAAACGTCCATCGAAAGAGAATGGTATCTCCGCGCCGCCGTCGAATACGGCTGGAGCCGCAATGTACTGGTCCTCCAGATCAAGAGCGCTCTGCACGACCGGGAAGGGAAGGCGCTGACCAACTTCCAGCGCACCCTGCCGCCTCCGGATTCCGACTTGGCCGGGCAGATTCTGAAAGACCCCTACAACTTCGACTTTCTCACCATCACCGAAGGCGCGCACGAACGGGAGATCGAGCGGGGCTTGCTGATTCATCTTCGCGACCTTTTGCTTGAGCTGGGCCGCGGCTTTGCCTTCGTGGGGAGTCAGGTGCCGCTCACCGTGGACGAGCGAACCTTCTATATCGATTTGCTCTTCTACCACGTCCGTCTGCACCGTTTTTTTGTCTTCGAATTGAAGGTGGGGACCTTCGAGCCAGAGTACGCCGGCAAACTTAGCTTCTACCTGTCAGCCGTGAACCGCACGATGCGAACTTCGCTCGACGAGCCGAGCATCGGAGTTCTCCTGTGCGAGAGCCGGAGCGGCCCCATCGTGGAATTTTCTCTGGAGAACATCGATCAGCCGATCGGCGTCTCGACCTACCATGTCACCCGCGAGTTGCCTGCGCCCATTCAGGAGGAGCTGCCCACAGTCGAGGATCTCGAAGAGGTGGTCAACAAGCTTCGTTTGGAAAGGAGCTAACCCTAGCGAAGAACAAGGATCGGAGGCGGTTGAAGATGACAACAGAGTTGGTCCGCATAGAAGCGGAGCCAGATCCGGCAGAAGCGCTCGGCCTGGCCGAGTTGCGCCGCATGGTTTTGAGCAGCGGAGTATCCAAGCACACCCAGCGCAACTACGCGAAGGCCCTCGACGAGTTCTTCGCTCTCAGCGCGGAGCGGCGCAAGCCGCTCTCACGCGATCTTCTGCTGGAGTACCGCGCCCAGATGCTGGCCTGCAAGCTGAGTCCTTCGACGGTCAATGTGCGGCTGTCGGCGGTGCGCAAGCTGATCGGAGAGGCCAAGCGCAAAGGCATCCTCAGCGGCGAGCAGGCCGCCGAGATGGCCGATGTGCCGAATGTGCGCGAGCAGGGAACGCGGCTGGGCAACTGGCTGACCCGTGAGCAGGCAAGGGAACTGCTTACCGTGCCTGATCGCACCACCCTCAAAGGCAAGCGGGATGCCGCGATCCTGGCACTGTTGGTCGGTTGCGCACTGCGCCGGGCCGAGCTAGCTGCGCTGCGCATCGAAGACATTCAGCAGCGCGAGGGCCGCTGGGTCATCGCCGATATGCACGGCAAGGGCGGTCGCATCCGCACTGTAGCAATTCCGGTATGGGTCAAGCAACTGATCGACGCCTGGACGGCCGAAGCCGGGCACAGTGCCGGACGACTGCTCCGCCCGGTCAACAAAAGCGGGCGCGTAGTGGGAGATGAACTGGGCGACTGGGCGGTGTGGAGCGTAGTCGAGCAAGCGGCGAAAGAGATCGGCATAGAGCATTTCGGGGCCCACGATCTTCGGCGCACATGCGCGAAATTATGTCGCAAAAACGGCGGCGATCTCGAACAGATCAAGTTCCTGCTCGGCCACGCCTCCATCCAAACCACCGAGCGCTATCTCGGCTCCGAGCAGGAGATCGCCGTCGCCGTCAACGACAATCTGGGGCTTTGAATATCCCTGATTTTTGCCCCACGCAAGCCCATGAAAACAAGGGAAGACAGTCGTGGGTCAACACTTACCCTTTGTGTCCCAAAGCCAGGACAGAATAAATGAGGGGCAAAGACCCCTTCTATCGGGAGACAAAGCCGTTGTTCAATTGTGGACAGGAATGCCGGGAACTCGGGAGTAGCCTCTCTTGTAACTGGGCAAGCAAATGGAACTCCAGGGCAAGAGCCATATGGACATTGGGGAGTTAGAAAGTTGGATAGCCATGGCCGACGCGTTACATGCCATCGAGCCGTCGAATCTTTACGAATTGAGCTGGACCTATGCGCCGGGCAGCATGTTTGCCTTCGACTCCGGCACGGGGAAACTTATAAACGTCAATCCGGCGGCAGAAGCGCTGAGCGGATATTCCCGCGAGGAACTTATCGGGTTGCATTTAACCATGCTTCACCCGGAGGCCGAGCGTGAGCGGGTGAAAGCTGAATTCCTGAACGCTGGGGGGCAGCCATCGTGCCCCCTCGGCTTTCACATTCAGCACAAAGACGGTCGGTGTGCGCCTGTGACGATTACGGCCTCGAAATCACTGGTGCTGGACGGTCGATCCGTAACGATTTGCATATACTTCGACATCACCATGGACATCATCGTGCATAACGAAAAGGAGAAGTATTTGGTCCAGATGGAGACAAAGTATCGTGGACTGCTGGAGGCGGCTCCTGATGGGATGGTGGTGGTAAACGAGGAAGGGGAGATCGTTCTGTTGAATGCCCAGGCAGAGAAACACTTCGGATACCGCGCCGATGAACTCCTGGGCCAGAAAGTGATGAACATTATTCCAGAAGGGTTTGCGGAGCGACTGATCGCCGACGGAACCCGCACTGCGGCGGAGGCTCTGGCGCAGCAGATCGGCACCGGGATTGAACTCAACGGACGGCGCAAGGACGGGAGCGAGTTCCCCATCGAGATCATGCTCAGCCCCCTGGAAAGTCCCGAGGGATTTCTGGTGACGGCGGCCATTCGCGATATCACGGTGCGCAAGGACGCGGAAAGGAATCTGGCCCAGATGGAGGCAAGGTATCGTGGACTGCTGGAGGCAGCTCCGGATGGAATGGTGGTGGTGGACGAGAAAGGGAAGATCGTCCTGCTGAATGCCCAGGCAGAGAAACACTTCGGCTACCGCAGCGATGAACTCCTGGGCCAGGAAGTGACGAACATTATTCCAGAAGGGTTTGCGGAGCGGCTTATCGCCGACGGAACCCGCACTGCGTCGGAGGCTCTGGCGCAGCAGATCGGCACCGGGATTGAACTCAACGGACGGCGCAAGGACGGGAGCGAGTTCCCCATCGAGATCATGCTCAGCCCCCTGGAAAGTCCCGAGGGAATTCTGGTGACGGCGGCCATCCGCGATATCACAGTGCGCAAGGACGCAGACGAGCATTTGGCCCAGATGGTGAAACAGATGGCCCATTCGGCCGCACACGACTTTCTCACCAGTTTGCCCAACCGATTGCTCCTGAACGACCGCATTGATCAGGCGATCGCCTTGGCGAAGCGCCACAAGCACCTAGTCGCGGTGCTGTTTCTGGATCTGGATGGCTTCAAACACATCAACGATTCCCTGGGCCACTCGGCCGGCGACAAATTGCTTCAGTCCGTAGCGGGACGCCTGTCGGATTGCGTACGCGCCCCAGACACGGTGAGCCGCCAAGGAGGCGATGAATTCGTAGTATTGCTGCCAGAAGTAAAACTGGCGGAAGACATCGCCATCGCGGCCAGGAGGATGCTGCGCGCGGTGGAAAAAGCTCACTTCATCGATGACCGCGAGCTTCATGTGACGGTGAGCATTGGCGTGAGCCTCTATCCAGACGATGGCCTGGATGCGGAGACGCTGATCAAGAACGCGGATACTGCGATGTACCAGGCCAAGGAAGATGCGGGACAGAGCTGCAGGTTTTTCAGGCCGGAGATGAATGTGCGCGCCGTGGAGCGGCAATCCATCGAGGAGGATTTGCGGCGCGCCCTGCAACAAAAAGAGTTCACACTGAACTTCCAGCCAAAGGTCAACCTGAGCACGGGAGCGATTATCGGGGCAGAAGCGCTGATCCGGTGGACGTCTCCCACGCGGGGGCAAGTTCCTCCGCTGGATTTCATTCCGATCGCGGAAGACTCCGGGCTGATTTTGCCCATCGGCGCCTGGGTTCTGCAAGAAGCGTGCGCGCAAGCCAGGGCATGGGTGGATGCGGCATTGCCTAAAACGACCATGGCCGTGAATGTGTCGGCGGCGCAGTTCAGGAACGAGAACTTTCTGGAAGACCTGTTTGCAACCCTGAGCGAAACCGGCATGGATCCCGAATGCCTGGAGTTGGAAGTAACCGAGAGCATACTGATGCGGCATGCCGAGGTGGCGGCATCCATTCTGCAAACGCTTAGACGCAGAGGGATACGGGTGTCAGTGGATGACTTTGGGACGGGCTACTCCAGCTTGAGCTATCTGCAAAAATTCCCGCTCGACGCCCTCAAGATCGACCAGTCGTTTGTCCGTGAGATCAGCACCAGGCCCGACGAGACGACCATTGTGCGCGCCATCATCAGCATGGGCCGCAGCCTAAACCTGCGGATCATTGCCGAGGGCGTTGAAACGGCCAGCGATCTGGCATTTCTGAAGGCGCAAGGTTGTGACGAGGGGCAAGGGTACTATTTCAGTCGGCCAGTGCCTGCCGAGCAGTTCGCCAAGCTGCTGACTGTCAATGCAGGTGCAGCCGCCATGCCGTGTAACTGAGAATTTCGTGTTCGATTCGCTCCATCTCGCGTGAGCCGCATTCGACCTGGACACGGGGCCGGGGCGAAGTGAGCACCTTGAGGCCCTTGACAGGTGTAAGCACGACCAGAAAAAGTAGTTGACACCAGACAAGGCACGGTGGTCCGAATTGAAAGTCGGCAGGAATGACACACTTACCCACAGCGAAAGAACCGAAGAGCCTGTCCGATTTGAGCTGGACCTATGCGCAGGATGGCAAGCTGGTGGTTGACTCCGCCACGGGGATACTAGTAGATGCCAACCCGGCGGCAGAAGCGTTGATGGGCTATTCCCGCGCGGAACTCATCGGCATGCATGTAACCATGCTGCATCCGGAGGGCGAGCGGGAGCGGGTCGAGGTTGAATTCCGCGCGGGAATGGATCACCCCTCGCCTCATTTAGATTTACACATCCAGCGTAAAGACGGCGTTTGCGTGCCGGTTGCGATTTGGTCGTCAGAGAAGCTGAGGTCGGCCGGCCGAGCGCTGGTCATCGGCGAGTTCCGCGATATTACAGATCAGGTGCAGAGGGAGCATCAGCTTTCGGCCCAGAATTGGGCATTGGGCGCCTACGCGGTCGCGACTTTGGCACTTGGAGGGACGCATTCTTCCGAAGAACTTCTGTTCCAGGCCATATGCAAGGCCATCACGCACGAATCCATCTATCTGTGCGCTTGGGTAGGCATTGCTGAAGATGGTCCGGGGAAGCGGATTCGCATTGCCGCGGCAGTGGCGAACGAGGCAGTGCGGGGCGTGCCAGCGGAGGGCGTGGCAGAGTTTCTGGGCGGATTGCATTTGAGTTGGTCGGAGGATGAGCCGGGAGGAAAAAGCATGGTGAGCACCTGCATTCGTACCAACGAGATGCAGATTGCGCCTGACGCTGAGAAATCAGCCTTCGATCAATCGTGGCGTGAGCATCTGAAACTGTACGGCATTCGCTCCTTCGTGGCCGTTCCATTTTCTATCATGGGCAGGGTGCGTGGTGCATTGGTTGTCTATGCAGCACGCCCCAACACATTCGAAGCCGCAGCCATTGAGGTATTCCAGCATCTTGCGGGAGAGCGCCAAAAAGTCGGGGGTCCGCTCGTATCTCTCTGATTACACTGTTTGAATGCCGAGTTGATTCCCGCTTTGATGGAATGAAACTTGGGAGTTTAGTGAATTTCATCCGCACGCACGGTTGAGACAGGTATTGGTTTTAAAGGCAATTCATTGTCCGACCCCCGACTTTTTGGCGCTCTCCAATTGGAGCGCTGGGACGAGCATTGATTCGACAGGCATATCCTCCTCCGACCCCCGACTTTTTGGCGCTCTCTAACCCATGTTCAGCCCTCAGCAACGAGCCGGGGCGCTTCTCTTCAACAGGTGTTTCATTCAGACCGGACACTCAAGTTCAGGGCTACTTTTCTTGCACGACGGCTAAAGCCGCAGCTTTGGTTTCAGAGGCAACGGAGTATGGTGACCCTTGAAGCGAGGTCAGCGCTCCGGTCGACGGGTTAATGGCATATGCATAGATCGGCGGATTTCCGGTCGCGATGATATACAGATACTGCCCCGTGCTATCCAACGCCAGATAGGAGTAAACCACTCCCACTGTTGGCCAGCCCGGCAGATGGGTTGTGGACTGAAGCGTCAAAGCGCCGGAGCTGGTATCCCTCTTGAAGACTCCAACCAGTCCTGTATCGTCCGAGACAAACAGGAAGGTTCCCGAGGGCGAGATAGCAATGCTTCTGGGGGTGGTCCCGAAGGCGAATGGAGAACCGGAAATGGGCGTCAGTGCCGCTCCTAGTGACACAGAGTATCCAGAGATTGTGCCGTCGCCGGTGTTTGCAGTGTAGGCAAACCATCCTGTCGGGTCGATGGCTACTCCCGCTGGGGCAACGCCGGCTGCTGCCGATTGAGGATATGCCGAGACCAGGTGGCCGTCTGCCGTCAACTCGTACGTTTCGAGAAGAGGTCCATGATCCCATGTCCCCGTGTCGGAAGTCGCGAAATAGCCGCCTGCGGGCGAGGCTGCTATTCCGCCGCCACCACCGCCGCTAGAGGCGTCTATCGCTGTGACAGCGCCCGATGAGCGGTCGAGGCTAAAGGTGCCAACCAGTCCGGGGCCGTTCACCTTGACTGTGTCGTAAAGATAGTATCCGGATGGATCGAAGGCAATATAATGCGGAGAACAACAAGCTCCAATACTGCCTTGAGCTGCGGCGGTTGAGAGGGTGCCATCCGTTGCGTTGATCGGCAAATTGTTGATCGCGATTCCACCGCCCTGCGAGAAGTAGGTTGCCAAAGAAAGATACTGCCCCTGCGGGTCACCGGCGAGGGAGTAAACATAGTCTCCCGACTGAAAGACCGATCCAAACGATTGCAACTGGCCCGAAGAAGAGTCAATCGAGAACCCTGCGACATCCCCCGGTTGCAGATCATTGTAGGCTACGTAGAGGAATTCATTTTTGGCCTGAGTGCTCGTAACCGTGAAGCTAGCCGTACTGGATACAATACCATCTGGAGCCGGATTCGTGACTACCACAGGATAGGTACCCACCGTTGCAAGGTCAACCGAAGTGAGAGGGATCGTCAGTTGAGTTGCGCTGATGTAAGTAGCTGTATGGCTCACGCCATTGAACGTAACCGTTGAGGACGGCAGGAATCCAGTGCCGTTTATGGTAAGCGATTGAGGGGCAGCGCCAACCACCAGTGAAGCTGGCGAGAGTGTGCCAATTGCTTGAGAAGCTATTTCAGGTGTTTCGGTTCGGGAGGAACTGCTAGCCAGAATTATGTTGTGAGATCCGTTGGGGAGCATCGTGCTTTGTCCCTGGGAAACGCTTCCCAAAAGCAACATCTGGCGTCCAGAAAGGGCTGTAAAGTTATCTATCAAATAGTCAGTGCCGATTCCTGCGCTCTTCGTGATAGACCATTGCACCAATGGGGACAGGTCAGTCTGACTCGACAAAAGTTCGCCTGTAGCGTCTTCCGCTATACCACTCGCGGCGTCTTCCCCAATACTATAGTATTCAGACATTCCAAAGCTGGTTCCGGATGTTGTAGCGGCTTGCCTAAGGCCCGCATCGGAGCTTAATGAGTATTGTTCGAAAATGTAGGGACGACACGAATCTGAATTGTCATGAATAATGTCTGGATCGCACGCAGATTCCCACCCTTGGTTTTTAGCCAGCCAAGCCATTACCTCGGATACCGCAGGGTCGTTCGGAGAGAAGGAAGGGCTGATAAACGCCTTCTTTTCCTTCGCAAGCTCATTTTGCTTCTTCGCCACATCGCCGAGGCCAAAAGGGACCAAACTCCAGAATGAGAATCCTCCTCCCATTGGATGAATGCCAGAATTCATGCCGACCATATGTACGTGGGCTGCCATGGGATTTGTTGAATCATACGAGCTCAGTTGCTGAATGTTTCCCAACACTGAAACAATGGTGGCTGTAAAGCTATCCAACGCCTTTTGATCAATCGATGTAGCAGATGTCGGGAAGATCGCTTGATACGTGGTCGTTCCATTGATGAGTTGAGTGAGGCTGTCCTGGATATTCAATGAATACGAAGACTCATCCGAAACTGTGACGACTGGAACTGAGGTTGTGCTGTTAGTCTCAGTTGAATATGTAGCTCCTGTGCTGATCGACTGGTATGAGACAGCATAGTAATGAGTTGTCGGAGATGAGTCATTTACATTGAACTGAAGAGTGTAAACCTTGTCTCCAGCCGAAACATCTCCGTTGACGCCTGCATCATTCAAGAGACCTTTCGTACTGATTCCAAGGCCATTTTGATCTGTCTCATATGCCGTGACAGAGGTTGTGTTCAGGTCTGCATCGGGAAGCCAGATCGAGAGAGTCACAACTGTAGCGGTAGCGCTGGCATAAAGAGTAGGAGAGGTAAGCAGCGCTCCGTGCTGAAGAGGAGCGGGGGCCGTAACGGTAACTGAAGTTGCGCCGGATTTGGTCGAATCCTGCGTTGAAGTTGCTGTGATGGTCGCCGTACCCGCTGCGGCTGGCGTAAACACGCCCGTAGAGCTGACCGCTCCGACGGGTGAGGGGCTGACAGACCATGTGACCGCGGAACTGTAGCTTCCGGTGCCGCTTATCGTTGGCGTGCAGGTTGAAGTCTGGCTCGTCAAGATGGACGCCGGAGAGCAGACTACGGAAACCGCGGTGATCGTACTGGGAACGGCCACCGTCACTGTTGTCGAGCCGGACTTGGTCGAATCCCTAGTTGATGTTGCTGTGATGGTTGCCGTTCCCGCAGTCGCGGGGGTAAAGACACCAGTGCTACTGACCGCTCCGATGCTTCCTGGAGTGACAGTCCATGCGACCGCAGAGCTGTAGCTGCCAGTTCCGCTCACCGTGGGTGTGCAGGTGGATGTCTGCGTGGTCAGGATGGACGTTGGAGCGCAAGTCACAGAGACGCCAGTGATCGTAACGGGAACAGCCACCGTTACCGTAGTCGAACCTGACTTGGTAGAGTCTTGCGTCGATGTTGCTGTGATGGTTGCCGTTCCCGCAGTGGCTGGAGTAAAGATGCCGGTGCTGCTGATGGCTCCGATGCTTGCGGGGCTGACAGACCACATGATAACGGAACTGTAGCTTCCGGTACCGCTTACCGTCGCCATGCACGCGGATGTCTGATTCGTCTGAATTGATGCCGGGGCGCAGACCACCGCAACTGAAGTAACCGTCGAAGCGGCTGTGACGGCAATGGTTGCCGTGCCCGACTTGGTCGAATCCTGGGTCGAGGTTGCGGTGATCGTCGCCGTTCCCGCGCCGGTCGGCGTAAACACGCCAGAACTGCTCACGCTGCCAATGCTGGACGGACTGACAGACCAGGTGACGGCCTGACTCGGACTCCCTGTCCCCGTCACCGTCGCCGTGCAGGTTGACGTCTGATTCGTCTGGATTGATAGCGAAGAGCAGGAAACAGTCACTGAAGTTACGGTTGGGTTTGAAGGAGGTGTGGAGGTCGAACTACTGCCACCACCGCAGGAAGCTATCGTGAGAGCCACAAACAGGAGCAGAAAGGACCTAGGAATCAACGAGAGCTTCCGCTTGTACGCCACTTTCAGCAAATTCATGAAAACTCCTTCAAAGCGAAGACGGGACGAATCGAGAGTATCGTAGTAGGTTAGTGTGGCGGCTGTTATGCTTCGCGGTGACGGTCATCACACCTAAAATCCCCGCCTGACTAGAGGCTCAAGCCAAAATCTTGTCCTTGCTCCTGTTTCGGCGCGATTTGAGCCAGACCCAACATTGCTGTCACCAAGGGCAATCTGTCGACGGGATCGCCAACCAAAGAAACGAACGCCTCAGGGGCGGCAAGTGCGTGAAAGGGTTCCGCCGTTTGACTTCAGAGAGTAAAGTTGAGGAAATGCCCAAATGCAGCCAATGCGACAAGCAGGCGATCTGGTCCATAAATGGCGCTAATGTCTGTGTCTGGTGCTATGCACGATTTGAAGAAGAGAGCTGGTTCCGCAAATTCAGACAGGGGTTTAAGTGGAGGGTCTGTTCGCCCGCAGCCTAAAATGGCTGGGATGAGGAGAGCAGATGAGCAGACGTCCGCGTCGGAACCACACAGCGTCCTTCA
>Ga0302281_10000705_pt1 | contig 24617 bp, 16 predicted proteins | sample III_Fen_E1_2_FD_198762 | JGI IMG/M metagenome (GOLD analysis project Ga0302281, IMG submission 198762) | Peat permafrost microbial communities from Stordalen Mire near Abisko, Sweden - III_Fen_E1_2 | ecosystem: Environmental > Terrestrial > Soil > Wetlands > Permafrost | place: Sweden: Abisko...
GATTGGGAAGAGGTTGAGGCCTGAGCATTACAACACAGCATCGCGCCGAGTAATAATACGGAAAGACTTTTCAGGAGATTCATGTAGTGTTTCCTTTTTGCGTAGGAATGGAAATGGGCTATGACAATAGCGGGATTTACGCTGCGCCTTCGTAAACGATCTGCCAGCGATTATCGCGCTTCATCCAATATTGGCGTTTCTTCATGTGGTTGTTCAGGTTGTTGCTTTCATAATCCTGCTCGAAGTTGACCACTACCAAGTCGGGCTGGTTAGGGTAGGCAAACACACTGAGGTTGGAAAGATTCACTTTGATCCATGATTTGCCGGCATTCACCTGTTTCTTCTGCCGTGTCCAATCGGAGATGTCCGCACCGCTGCTGGAGAAGTCGCGTGCATAGTGTTTGAGGTAAGTGTCGGTATCGCGGCTGGCCCAGTCGGTTCGCCATTGTTCGATCTCATTCAGTAATGCGGTGCGGTCGGATTTACTTTGCTCGTCGCTCCAGTCCATCTGGTTGGTGATGATTACCGGGGTGACGCCTATCTGCAATATCTGGCCGACATGATCCAGGTCTTCATTGGATAGCACTACACAACCGTTGCTGGCGCGCGGCGGGCGGCTGTAAGTGTTGCTTGGCGTGCCGTGTAGCCAGATACCATGGCCGTCACGGCCTTCCCTGCGATCCCATTCATTCGGGTAGCTCAGCGGGTAGGCGGCACTACCGTACAAGTCGGAGAGTTGGCTTTTGGGCAGGCTGGATTTGATGAAATATACTCCGAGCGGGGTCTTCTGGTCGCCTTCGGATAATTTTTCGGAGCCTTTTTTGCCAGAGCTTATGTAGTAATCTGCCACGTAACGCGGTTCGCCATTGACGTTTTCATAGAGATACAGTGTGGACTTGCTGAGGTCAACCACGATGACGTGGTGTTGCTGTGAATCGAGCTGCCACAGGAATTTCGGTATGAGTGTGGCGGGTGACTGTTCCTGAAAACGGTGCAGGCGTACGCGCGCCTCGTCGCGAAAATCTTCCATGCGTGCCGTTGCGTCCGGCGCATTGCCGAAATCGCTTAGCGGACGCGTCCGCGCCAGCAGCAAGTCGCCCCTTATTAGCTGCGCGAGTTTGAAGTTGGGATTAATCTTGAGTAGCGAGTCTACTTCGTTCAGCGCCACATCCAGCTTGTTGTTGGATATTGACAGCATGCTTTCCACCACCAACGCTTCCATGTTGTGTGAATCGGCTGCGCCAACAGCTTGCTCTCCGGCAGACGCAGGATTGAGCGCAAGCGCCGGGGTAAATAACAGCGCAAGCAAAAAAATAGAAATCCGCATACCGCTACTTTCCAGTACGTTCTTCCTGTATCAGCCAGTTGTCGCCGGATTTCACCAGTACCAGCGTTTTGCTGGAAGATGTATGCAGGTGAGTGGCACGATAGGATTGTTTAAAGGATACGCTGGCGTGGCTGTCGTCAATAAAACTGACCTTGGCATTGCTGATTCCCACCGCTATGGACTTGGGTTTGCTGATGCGATCAGTGCGTAGTGCTTCCCAGTCGGCGCGGCTGGCACTATCCGGTGTTTTAAAATCGCTGGCGTAAAACGCGAGGTAACCCTTTACGTTTTTGGCCGACCACGCGGCAGCCCATTCATGCACACTCTTCATCACGTTATCGCTAGCAGCTGTGGTCGTGTGCGCAGCAGCTTGCTTTCCTGCTGCTGCGGGCGGTGTAGCTGCTGCTACCATTGAGGCCGGAGCAGTTGCAACCGTATCGGGAGTCGAATCCGGAACAGTTGGCGCTTTGTGGGTGGTTTTAGCGGACTTCCCATTCTTGGCAGCCCCGGTGGTGAAAATATCATTTATCATCGCCAGCTTGGTTTGCGTGCTGGTGTTGCTGTGATCCAGTTGCAATGCGCGGTCATAGGCTTGGCTTGCCATCTTGGCGTAGATGTCGCCCAGATTCTCATGCGCGGTGGCATAGCTGGGATGAGTGCGAATTGCCATTTCCAGGGAGATCCGCGCCTTGTCATACTGACCTTGGCTGGCGTACAGCACGGCGAGGTTGTTGTAAGGCTCCGGCAGCTCCGGGTAATCCTCGGTCAGGCCGGAAAACACCCGGATGGCGTCATCGGTCTTGTTCTGGTCAGTGAGAATCAGGCCTTTCAAGAAGCGAGCCTGTGCGTCTTTCGGTTTGTTCGTCAAATAGGCATTGATGCGCGTCAGCGCTTGTTCTTGTTTGCCTTGTTTGAGCAGTTTGCTGATATCCTGAATTTCATCTGCACCTGCGGCGAGGCTGAAACACAGCAATAGCGCGCATCCGCATAGTGTGGCTCGTTGGCTGAAACGGTTAAGCATATTCATGGTGTTGTGTTTTCCCGAAATGAGTTATAGCCTAAATTCACGCAAAGCACGCCCAGCACCTATGGGCATCGTCCAAAACTTTGGCATTCTGCTTCGTATTTGTTCGCCTATGGCACCGCGCTTTGTGCAGCATACCCAAGGAGGTGAACGGTACTTTTACAGGGCGTCATTATTATAATGATCCCTCGGCGGGCTGAATTCTACCAAATAAGTTCATAGATTTCACGGCTTATCGCGACCATTCTCGCTTTGCCCGCTTGGATACGCAGGTTTTCGGGTAAAATCCGCACCTTTGCGGCACTTGTCACCGCATTCCTGCAACTCTACCGAAAGAGCCGTCGAATAATGAGCAGCAACACACAAGCGCCCGTTTCGCACTTCATTCGCACCATCATCGAGGCCGATCTGGCGAGCGGTAAGCACAGTGGCATTGTCACCCGTTTCCCCCCCGAGCCCAACGGCTATCTGCATGTCGGACATGCCAAATCCATCTGTCTGAATTTCGGTTTGGCGCTGGATTATCAAGGCAAATGCAACCTGCGCTTCGACGACACCAACCCGGAGAAAGAGAGCGAGGAGTATGCGCAGTCCATACAGGATGATGTGCGCTGGCTGGGTTTTGAATGGAACGGCGAAGTGCGTTGGGCATCCGATTATTTTCCGCAGCTTTACGATTATGCGGTCGAGCTAATCAAGCAGGGCAAGGCTTATGTGGACGAACTCACACCCGAGCAGATGCGCGAGTATCGCGGCACACTGACGCAGCCAGGGAAAAATAGCCCGTACCGTGAACGCAGTGTTGAAGAAAATATCGACCTGTTCGCGCGTATGAAGAGTGGAGAATTTGCCGATGGCAGCAAAGTGCTGCGCGCAAAAGTAGACATGACTTCGCCCAACATCAACATGCGCGATCCGGCCATCTATCGCATCCGCCGCGCACACCACATCCGCACCGGCGATCAGTGGTGTATTTATCCGATGTACGACTACACTCATTGCATTTCCGATGCGCTGGAAGGCATCACGCATTCCTTATGCACGCTGGAATTCGAAGACCATAGACCGCTGTATGACTGGGTGCTGGATAACATCACCATACCTTGTCATCCACAGCAGATCGAGTTCTCGCGGCTGGAACTGCATTACACCATCACCAGCAAGCGCAAACTGTTGCAACTGGTGAACGAGAAACACGTGAGTGGCTGGGACGATCCGCGCATGCCCACGATTTCTGGCATGAGAAGGCGGGGCTACACGCCGGAAGGCATCCGCGAATTCGCGCGCCGGATTGGTATTTCCAAGAGCGATAACATCGTCGATATGGCGATCATGGAAGGCGCGATCCGCGAAGACCTCGAAGCGCGTGCGCCGCGCGTGATGGCGATCATCAATCCGCTCAAGGTCACTCTTACCAACTTCGACGGCGCACAGGCGCGCGAGGCAGACTTTCACCCCAATCATCCGGAGTTCGGCAAGCGTTTTGTGCCGATCAGCCGCGAGCTGTTCATCGAAGCCGACGACTTTGCCGAAGCTCCGCCAGCGGGCTGGAAACGCCTTACCTTGGGCGGTGAAGTGCGCCTGCGCCACAGCTACGTGATGCGTTGCCACGAGGCGATGAAAGACGCGGCGGGAAAAGTCGTCGAACTGCGTTGCAGTATCGACCACGACACATTGGGCAAGAATCCGGAAGGGCGCAAGGTGAAAGGCGTAATCCATTTCCTGTCGTGCGAGCACGCGCTGCCTGCCGAAATTCGTTTATACGACCGTTTGTTTACCGTGCCAGAACCGGATGCTGACAAAGAGGTGGACTTCTGTACTTATCTCAATCCGGCTTCGTTCACTGTGGTGCAGGGCTGGGTCGAGGCTGCTGCGCGCGACGCCATGCCGGAAACGCACTATCAGTTCGAACGCCTCGGCTATTTTTGCACTGACCGCCGCGAACATCAATCGGGCGGAAAGCTGGTGTTTAATCGTACCGTGACGCTCAGAGATTCGTGGGCAAAAGAGCAGGGTTAAGTAACGCTATTGACTTAACCGTTCGTGGTGAGCTTGTCGAACCACCAGCCACTTATCCACAGCCCTTCGACAAGCTCAGGGCGAACGGAATTTTTCTTAAGTGAACACATTGGGGATATGGAGTTGTTATGTATAAGCGAATTGCAGTGGCAATTGATGGAAGTGCAACCTCGAACACAGCGCTGGAGGAGGCAATTAAGTTGTCCAGTGAAATGGGCTCAACCCTCTTGCTGCTCCATGTGTGCGAGGAGCTGCCAATTATGTGGGAACCGGATGGTATGGTTGCGGTGCCAGTGCAGGACATTATGAAGGTGATCGCGGATGCAGGTAAAGCCTTGCTGGAAAAATGCAAGGAACAGGTTGTAAGCCAAGGCGTCGCGGTTGAAACGAAATTGATAGAGTCTTTTGGTGGCCGCATTGGTGGTATTGTTTCTGAAGAGGCGCAGAAATGGAATGCCGATCTGCTGGTAGTGGGTACGCATGGGCGCAGAGGCTTTGAGCATTTGCTGATGGGCAGCGTGGCTGAGGGCGTGATTCGCACCGCATCCATACCGGTACTGCTGATTCGCTCGAAAAATTAACGACTTTAATAATGCTGCTGTAAAGACAGTTTGATGCTGAAAATCTACAACACTCTTACCCGCGACAAGCAGGAATTCATTCCTATCGAACCGAACAAGGTGCGCATGTATGTGTGCGGCATGACGGTGTACGACTATTGCCACCTCGGTCATGCGCGCGTGATGGTGGTGTTTGATATGGTATATCGCTGGCTCAAGTTGGACTATGACGTGACTTACGTGCGCAACATCACCGACATAGACGACAAGATCATCAAGCGCGCGGCGGAGAACCATGAATCCATTCATGTCCTGACCCAGCGTTTCATTGATGCGATGCACGAGGATGAAAGCGCGCTGGGCATTCTGCGGCCGGATCATGAGCCGCGCGCCACGCAGTATGTGCCACAGATGCTGGAAATGATTGCCAGTTTGGAGGCTAATGGCTTAGCCTATCTCGCCGCCGACGGCGACGTGAACTATGCGGTGCGCAAGTTTGAGGGCTACGGAAAATTGTCCGGCAAGTCGCTGGAAGATTTGCGTGCGGGCGAGCGCGTGAATGTGAATGACGGCAAGAGTGATCCATTGGATTTTGTGTTGTGGAAACACGCCAAGGACGACGAACCGGAAGAGGTGAAATGGGCTTCGCCGTGGGGCAGAGGCCGCCCCGGCTGGCACATCGAATGCTCTGCGATGGGCTCGGAATTGCTGGGTGAGCATTTTGACATCCATGGCGGCGGTGCGGACTTGCAGTTTCCGCATCACGAGAATGAGATTGCGCAGAGCGAAGGCGCGCACCATTGCCAGTACGTGAACTACTGGATGCACAACGGTTTTGTGCGCGTGGACAATGAGAAAATGTCCAAGTCGCTCGGCAACTTCTTCACCATCCGCGAAGTGCTGAAAAAATATGATGCAGAAGTGGTGCGCTTCTTCATCCTGCGTGCGCACTACCGCAGCCAGTTGAATTATTCTGATACACATTTGGATGATGCGAAAGGCGCGCTGACACGACTTTATACGGCGCTTAAAACGATACCCGTTCGCCCTGATCCTTCGGCTACGCTCAGGACTAAAGGCAATGTCGAAGGGGGTGGAATTGACTGGAGCACTCCCTATGCACAGCGATTCAAAACCGCGATGGACGACGACTTCAACGCGCCAGAGGTAATGGCGGTGTTGTTTGATCTCGCCAACGAAATAAACAAAACAAATTCACCGCAACTGGCTGCACAACTCAGGGCGCTGGGTGGCGTGCTCGGTTTGCTGCAACGCGACCCGAGTGATTTTTTGCAAGGCAGGCCGTTTCATGTGCATGAAGTGTCTGCGGCATCGGATTCTTCAGATGGAGTAGTTATGCGAGGCGAGAATTATATTAACTCTCAAATTGAAGCACGCACCGCAGCAAAACAAGCCAAAAACTTCGCCGAAGCTGACCGCATTCGCAAGGAGCTGCTGGAAGCTGGTGTCGTGCTGGAAGACAGTGCGACCGGCACCACATGGCGGCGCGCATAAGTAGCGTAATATTAGTTTGCAGCTTCCGTCATATCACTCCACATCATTATCACCAGTGCCATCAGCGGTGGCCCGATAAATAATCCAATCAGTCCGAAAACCTCTACCCCACCAAGAATACCGAAAAGCACCCATAGAAAAGGTAGCTTGACCGAGCTGCCGATAATTTTAGGCCGCACCATATGATCGCCTATTCCCAGTACCAGCATGCCGAATATAAACACGCTAACAGCCGCAACCATATTCCCTTGAGTCATCAGCACGACGGACACGCCGGTAAAAATCAAGGGGGCGGCAAACGGGATCATCGCCAGAGCCCCAGTCGACAAGCCCAGAATTGCAGCATGAGGAGCGCCTGCAACCCAGTAGGACATGCCGATTAGCAAGCCTTCCGCGAGGCCGACCAGCACAACTCCGTTTACCGTAGCCCGAATCGCGGCAGCCGCTTGCAGCCCATATCGCTTGCCCATTTCACCGGTCAGTTTCTCCAGCAGAGTGAGTGTCTTTCTGGATAAATCATCCCCCCCCTCGTACAGAAAAAAGAGCGTGACAATGGTAAAAATTAGTGTGACCAGGCGATGTACAGCCTGAACACCCAGTATCTGCGCAAACTCTTTTACCCACGTATTGCCACCGCCCCCTAGAAATACTGAGAGGCCGGTAGCATCCGTTAAATTCGCTGACCACCAACTCACCGCCTGGTCGCCAACTATTGGAATCATGTGTAGCCACTCAGGGACCGCAATTCCCATTTTCTGCACCTCCATGATCCAATGGGTCAATGCGCCCAAGTCAGATGCAGCAAGAATCAGCGCATAGATAATTGGAAAGAACAGTAGAAGAGCAACGGCGACGGTCAAGATGGCCGCCACAGTTTTATCGTTACACTTTGTTTTTTGCGCAATCTTTACGCGCAATGGCCATGTCGCGATGGCGATAACAACAGCCCACAGCAAGGCTGGAATAAATCCGTGCATCAACCAAACGGCAGATGCAAGAATGGTCAGGGAAAGGTAGGTTTTGAGCTTCTCTTGCGCCAGCATGTGTTATCTCGATTTATAGTTAGCTCATTTGCGATTCTATCAAGTTGGCTCGCAGATGTCGTTGCAAGAGGCAGTAATAACGCCATGGCGAATTCGAGAGGTGAGCGCGTTATGCTCATAATTATGTGTATTGGCTCAAACTGGAACTGACACAAACAGTCAGATTGCTACATTTGCTTTTGCTGCTCCACCTTCATGCGATTTGAAATTGAACTGCCCTAAGCAGACGATGACGACTGGCGGAAATTAACTGCGAAGCCGTCACTGACCAACGCAAATTCGTTGCCCGATTGCGGTCGTTCTGACCAGTTGCAATCGACCCCAAGCGGCTAAGGTAGGAAATGTGAATGGCATAGTCTAAGAAATTCGGACTGCATTAATAAACAACGGGTAAAATTTCCGGTCTTCTTTAAGCATGTGCTGTGCGACTATATCGCCCGCAATAAAATTCACCCATTCGCCTATCGTGACATCGCCTTCTGCTGCCGCATTGCGAAGTTGATGTGCATGATCTATTAACAACTTATGGGCAACTTTATGTTCATCAAGATCAGCGTAGTCACGCTGCGCAAGTATGGCTTCCTCATCGGCGAAATGTTGCGCCACATGTGCGAGTAATTCCTCCATGGCCACATCAAATTTTTGCGGGTTCTCATCCCGTGTAAATGCAGACTCAATAAGTGCATTGGCAAGGTCAAATAGTTTATGATGCTCTTGATCAATAGTAGATTCGCCGCAATCATATGAGTTATGCAAATTCAGACGCAGTATCATGGCGGTGTGGTCAACTGGATAAAGAACTTCACTGTTCAGCGTTAGCATTTTATCAAACTGCTCGATCGGTACAGGTTTGCCGAACAGATACCCTTGGAAGTGATTGCAGCCATTGTGCTGAAGAATTTGTTGTTGCTCTTCCGTCTCCACTCCTTCGGCAATAACCTCCAAATTCAGGCTCTGGGCCATGGCGATGATGGTTTGCATAATCGCTTGATCATTATTATCTGAAACCAGGTCTCTGACGAATGACTGGTCAATTTTAAGCTGATTAAGCGGCAACTTCTTGAGGTATTGCAGCGACGAATATCCCGTGCCAAAGTCGTCCAGCGAGAACTGGACACCGATGTCTTTAAGTTGCTTCATGGTTGCAACGATTTCATCTATGTTTCCCAGTAGCACGCTTTCCGTCGGCTCCAGCTTGAGCTGCATCGGGTTGATCGAGTGAAATTGCACGGCCGTTTTCACTTCTTCCACAAATGAAGCCTCGTGGAATTGTTTGGCACTCACGTTTACTGACAAAGTCAGATTCCGGGTGAGATCATTTTGTTGCCATGCCCTGAGTTGGGCGCAAGCGGTATTCAGCACCCATTTCCCGATGGGCAGAATCAGCCCGGTATCTTCGGCCAGCGGAATGAATTCTGCGGGCGATACCATTCCCCGCAAAGGGTGAACCCAGCGAATCAATGCTTCTGCGCCCAATGCCCTGCGATTACTGTCTACCTGAATCTGGTAATACAACTGGAACTGATTTTTCTCCAGTGCGTGGTGTAATTCACCTTCAAGAGCTGCACGGGCATTGACGGTCTCCTGCATCACCCTATCGAAAAAGCGTAGAGTATTTCGACCAGCTTTTTTAGACTGATACATAGCGATGTCGGCTTGTTTCATCAGTTCATCTACCGACTGCTGATTGTCTTTGAACAGGGTAATACCAATGCTGGAGGAGTTGCGATATGTATGCTCAGCAAGCTGGTAGGTTTGGTTGAGCGTAGCCAGTATTTTTCCCCCAATAGCCTCAGTCTGCGATGCCGCGTCAACGGTTTGATCACTCAGGTCTTCTAGCATCACCACGAACTCGTCTCCCCCCAGGCGTGCTACGGTATCGCCTTCGCGCACACAGGACTCCAGACGTTTTGCGACCTGTTGCAGCAACAAGTCTCCCATATTGTGGCCGAGGGTATCATTCAGCGCCTTGAAATCGTCCAAATCAATAAACAGCAACGCACCTACCCGACCACTGCGCAAACTTGAAGACAATGACTTCTGGAGCCTGTCCATCAGAAGTCGCCGATTGGGCAAGCGAGTGAGGGGGTCGTAGAACGCCAGATACTTAATCTCATCTGCGGCTTCTCTGCTCAAGGTAATGTCGGCCAGTGTGGAAACGTAATTGCTAACGATGCCTTCTGGGTTCTTAACGGCGGTAATAGTAAGAAACTCAGGGTAGACTTCGCCATTTTTGCGCTTGTTCCAGATTTCGCCTTCCCATACTCCCGTTCTGTTGATGCTCTCCCACATGGCAATATAGAATGCCTTATCGTGCTTACCCGAACTGAGCATGCGCGGATTCTTGCCTATAACTTCTTCTGCGGTATAACCCGTAATTTCGGTAAAGGCGTGGTTAATCCGAAGAATTGTGCCATTGGCATCCGTAATAATCATGCCCTCATGCGATTCAAAGGCTGTGGCGGCAATGCGAAGTTCACTTTCCGCCTTTTTGGAAACGGTAACATCACGGAAACTCCACACCCTTCCTACTGCTTCTCCATCAACAAATTGTGGGATAGAGTATCTTTCTACTATTCTCCCGTCTTTGAATTTTAGTGTATCGAATGAAGTGGCCTTAGGTAAGGTATATAGTTCATGTACTTTGTTCAAGAAGCCGTCTGCATCAACCAATTGAGTTATTGCATATGACAATGCGGCCTTATCATCCTTCGCAACAGAGATTTCATCCGGGATATTCCATAATTCAACGAACTGCTGATTGTACAATCGCCATTTATGGTTCAAGTCGACAACAAGGATGGCATCAGCGGTAGATTCCAGAGTGGCATTCAGCAATGATAATGATTTTTTGATTTGCGCTTCTGCGACCTTGCGCTCGGAAATATCTATAGAATTACCAATGTAAAGATGGGTCTTCCCACTGTTATCTTTCAGTGAAGAAACATTTACTTCTGCCCAAAAATAACTGCCATCCTTTCTGAGTAATCGTTTTTCGTAGCGCAGTTTATCGACCAGCCCACCAGAGAGCTCCTCGAAATGCTGCTGCGATTCCTGCCGATCTTCCGGGTAGGTAACATCTGCCACGGTCTTGGTCAGGATTTCGTCACTAGTGTATCCAAGCATGTTTAATTCGTAGTTATTAGCTTGAATGATGCGACCATCCTTCGGATCTACTGCAACCATGCCCGATGGGGAATTCTCAAACATCACCCGAGATAAATTCGCCGCATTGGCACGCTCCTGCTCTGCAATTTGGAGTAGAAGCTGCTTGTTTTTCTGAGCTACTTTGGCAATCGCTGAAAACTGCTTTCCCAGCACTAAAACAGCTACCGCACCATTGTTGTGGCGAGAAATACCATCATCGGCGACGGCATCCTCACCAAAACTGAAAAACCCAGCCATTGGTGCCGGACCAGCTATATCCAGCAAATTGCCAATTTCTATCTGTGCCAACGATTCACCGATGATTCGAGATCGCAAAGCACAATAATTGACGAGTATCAAAGCGGGAGTATTTGTGCCAGCCCGTATCATTGCCTTACGGACAGCTTCTTGACCTGCCAATACAGAATTATCTGCATCATGTCCTAGCAAAGTTAATTCCGAGCCAACACTAACCGGCTGAGTCATTCTTACGCCGCCGCGTTGAGTGAAGTAAGACGCGATATTGACGCTGTATTGGCCCATTGGGTCGGGCGAGCCAATGGGAAATCCAGTCGTAAGGGTGATGTGCTGCCCTTCTAAGTCATCTCGGTTTTTGCCCATACAATTAGCCATAACATCTGCTGCTGAAGACTGATCCAGAGAAATAAGTTCATGCCCTTCTATCGCTGTCACAGTCATTTTCTGCCCAATCGGTAGAAACCCGTGACCAAGGCTGATACCGACCTCTAGCTGGGTTTCAAATATGGCGACGAGAACGCTGTCATGATGAACTTGGCCTCCAAGGAAAACCGCGTTGCTTTCCATATGCCAGTCATCGGCGGAAGCTCCACCAAAGACAGGAATGCGACCGAGGTTAATTTGTTTGAAGGACTCCAGAAGCTCATAACCCATTGAGCTTACTGCTCGTGTATTACCCGGATAGAAAATCATTGCGAACAAAGAGTTCCCGCTGGCTGTAAGATCAGAGCTTAAATTCTGTTCACCTTTGACGTAGGTGGAAATCGCCGGATTATCGATTGCTTGCGTCAATGCCCGTCGCCAGTCCTTTGCCACCCCATTTCCAATGGCGGCATGCACTGACAAATAAGAAGAGGCGATGACTACGACAGTAACACTATGCTGATGTGCTCCCCCACAGATTTCACCAGCCGTCGTGGTGCCTAAAATGGGGACATTCCCAACGTTAGCACTGATACCAGCTAGAACCTGATCCAGGTCGTAATGAACCGAGGCATAAACCAATACCACAGAAAGTGGAAATTGCCTTATGCTCAATCTGGCGTCACTTGCAGCACTTCTACCTGCTCCATAACCATCAGGAACCTGCGAAACTCCTGTTCCAACTTCTATAAATAGTTGTTCAGTATCCACGAAGATCATTTACCGTGTTTTTAACTTGATCTTTTTTGTTATTATCAAACAAATCAAACTAAACAAGACAAATAGGTTGTACGTAAGAGGCTAGTCGTTCAACTTGATGTATGTGAAGTTCCGCCGGGCGCGAACCGGATTTTCATCTTACTAAAATCATTGCCGGAAAGCTGCCACTCGCGGAGAACCGTTCATGGCCAGTAGTACGCAATCAGCCAACGCAATTTTCTATGTCTGCTATTTGACCAGCCTACATCAGAGGCATCATACTCGTTTTACTGGCTGGCAATAGGTAAGCCATTGTTGTCATTAGAACCTGACCAATTGCTAATAAAGTGACGAGTTATCTTTTAGCTTTGTTCTGATACATCAAAATATCGGCATGGCTGAGCAAATTTTCCACAGAAAATTCCTGATTAAAGTCTATAGTTTTGACACCGGCGCTGAACGAAACGGTATATCCAGGATATTTTTCTGCAAAGAATGACGCCAACGATTGCCTTAGTCGCTCAATTGTTTCATGCGCCTTTTCACTTGCGGCTCCCGCCAGTAATATTGCAAATTCATCGCCTCCTAACCGTGCCAGCACGTCCGAATCCCTAAAGATTATTTTTAATTGTTCTGCAAAACCCATCAATACGTTATCTCCTTCCGCATGTCCAAATGTGTCATTTATCTCTTTAAAGTTGTCAAGATCAATAAATATCAATGAAGCAGAAATATTCTGTCTGGCACATAAGTTCAGGCTTTTTTGTGCAAGAAAAATAAATCCCCTTCTATTAGAAATTTTGGTCAATTCATCAAGAGTCGCAAGTTGCACGGCCACCAGCTCGCTCTCGACCAATTCAGCGAGATCCCTCAAGGCTTGATAATCCTCCGTGTTGAAGTAACGTGGTTTAAAGTCGGCTATACACAGCGTTCCCATTTTGCTTCCGTCGATAACTCTGAGCGGTACGCCGGCATAAAATCGCACATAAGGCTCTCCTACTACAGCAGGGTGATCAAAAACGCGCTCATCTTGCGTTGTATCCGGGATGATAAGAATTTCATCGCCAAGAATGGTGTGGCCGCAAAACGACAACTCTCTGGGAGCTTCCTTCACGTCTATGCCGGCAGTGGATTTAAGCCATTGGCGGTCTTTATCAATCAGGCCCACGACGGAAAATGGCACATTGAACATCCGTTTGGCCAGCCGGGTTACTCTGTCGAAGCGCTCCTCCACCGGCGTGTCCAGAATATTCAATGAATGAAGAACTCTTAAGCGATTCTCTTCATCAGGAGGGATGGGCGGTATTTTCATTCGTATCCTCAGGCGGGGCCTCAATTAATCCTTATTATAATTAGAACCGCTTTGGCTATATATTTTGTCCATTTTGGGGCGCCGTAAAATTTGATTCATTCCGGACTCTGCAGACTTTCCAGTTGCTTAATATGCCCTATCTCAATGGGTAATAAAAGAGGCAAGAAATTAAAACGTGACGGTACGCTCTTGGCCGACTGCGGAAGTCTACTCTTAGTTTTTCGCCGCCGCAAAGCAGACACTCGCAACCACTACAAATTATGGAACATCAGTTGGCTGCAACGCCTGATGCCGCAGGCGCCGCAATTTTTGCTGTAGTGCCTAGCACCAGCTTTACTGGTATATCTCGCCCTTCGGTTTCTACTTTTTCGGCGGCTAGCACAGCCAGTCGCTCCGCTGGTGCTCCTGCTGCTTTTAACGCCGTGGCCGTGAACTCTCCGCGAGCGGTCGCCAAGGTCAAAAGGCGCTCGTTATCCACTATTGTCTGGTCACGCAAACGGGAAAACAGGACGGCATAAAAGTCTGCTCCCTTCATCTGATTTACTTCCTGCTCATTAAGGTTTCGCTTTGCTTGGAACAGACCAGATAACCGGGACATTACTTTACCAGTGGCACTCTCTTCAAGTTGACCAGGATTGGCTTGGCGGAACCCTGCTTTGAGGGCGGCTAGTTCCCCACTTCCAAAGCGATCTGAAAATATATTTTCCAGCGCCGACTGTATCTTGGGTTGGTGCGTGGATATCGGACCGGGATCGCCTTCGCCTTCGATGTGTTGGCCGCTCTTTTCAAGAACGGTGCGGCGCAACTGCCGATCCTGAAGCGCCACCCGATCTGCCTCGGCATAGACACCATGAATCTCAATGGAAAGATTGGGCCGCTTGTTCAGCGCAGCGGCAAGCTGTACCAGTTTCTCGCGTTCCGGCGGCGTTAGGTGCGCGTTGCCTGCTTCAAAAACAATGCTCTCAAATTTCTCTCCGCCGCCGAATAGCGCTCCGAGTGCTCGAAATGGCGCGGTGGCAATTTTGGTAAACACGTTGACAATCGCTTTCCAGATGATCGCGCCATAGCTGAATTGCGGATCGTCAAGGCTGCCGGAAACGGGCAAGCCAAGGTCAATACGGCCATCGGAATCTTGCAAAATGGCGATGGCCAGATCAAGCGGGAGATTCTTGGCCTCCGGGCTTTCCACACGGTCACCCAGAACCAATTGATCCATGGTAACTTGATTTTCGCCCTGTAGCTGGCGCTGGTGAATCTTGTATTCCAGATTGAGGGAAAGCTTGCCGGAAGCAATTTTACGACCCGCAAAGGTGGCAGAGTAAGGTGTGAGCCGGGTCATTTCAACGTTGCGAAATACCACCTTTAGATCCATGGAGTCCGTGGGATTGAGAAAGTCGATTTGCCCAACGGCACGAGCGAGGCCGTAGTCGTCCACTTGGCCATCCAGCTCTAACTGTCCGGGCGCGCCCGGCTGCGATGAGATACCCGTAACGATTCCTTTGAGATTATGAATCCGGGTGCCGAAGGGTAGTGCCAGGGAATAATCGGCAAAGTCCATCTCGCTTTTATTGACACGAAACCGGTCGATATTGACAATGAATGGATGCGCAGGCGCTGTCGGCGTTGACGTAGCGGGCGGCGAGGCAAGTTTCATCGAGGCAGCGGATGCCGGTTGCTTGAGAACGCGCGAGAAGCTAAGTGTCTTGTCCTTGTTGATGATCAGTTGAGTATCGAGTCCGGAGAGAGTGAGCTCTCCGATATCAAGTGTCTTCGGCGTAATTTTAAATTCACGGCTGCCCAAAGATTTCCAGGTCAGGAAGAGATTGCCCGACTCGGCCTCGTTGAGGCGCAGGTTGTTCAAGGCGAAGCTGCCCTGATAGCCAACTCCCTTGGTGTTGTAGCTGACGCGACCTTCAGTGGACAAACGTCCATCTACCAGATTCAACTTGGCGACAGTAGACAGATAGGGCTGAGCCGGGATAAGGCTAAGTTCCGTGAGCTTTAGCCAGATATCCGCTGCCGGTTCGGCAGGCGTGATTTTTCCCTCTGCCTCAAAGCTGCCCCCGCTATGCGCCTTAAAGGAAGCGCGGAGTGGCAGCGCAATTTTCCAATCGTCGCTGATCCCTTCTAAACCTAATGCGATATCTTCGAAAGCCAGGTCTGCAGCCGGTGCAACGGATTCGTCCCGGAAGGCTGCGGAGAAACCGCTCAGTTCCAGTTTTTTCACTTGGTAGTGCCAGCCGGTTTCAGTGGCGGTGTGCGCGGATACGATTTTTTTATTTTGTTTTACTTGAGTGGGAGGAGAGGCAGCCTGCAAAGCTTCCATGAGGTCGATGCGCCCTTTTGTATCCCGCGTGGCGCGAACTGCCCCGCCTTTCAGGGTGATATTACCCAGCGTCGCTTGGTGTGTGTTCAGATTTACGTGGGCATTTTCAAGGGTTAGGCTACCCAGTTCCATTGCTTTTTTGGCTTCAATTTTATTCTGCTGAAGGTCTAGCTTACTACCCATGATGCTAAGAGAGCCAAAAGCAAACTCGTTCTTCATCAAGTTAAAGCTGCCTTCTTTCGCTTCGATGGTTTCAACCGCGATATCAGGGGAGGATTTACCATTTCCATGAAGCCCGAGGCCGGTGACTTTCGCTGCCATATGTTCCAGATTAAGATCCATATGCCCGGCAGAATAGGCAAGCTTATAATCAGCCGACAGCCCGGCTTTTCCAGTGGGTGGGGCAATCGGCAGGCTATCTTTGAAGAAGGTCGCCAAGCGGGCGATATCCACATCTTCAATACTGAAACTACCCGTCATGGCTAACGGATCAAGGCTGGTCTCACCATGCCAAGCGATGCTGGCACCGAATATCGTACGCGCATAGACCTTGTATTGCCCCTTCTCATTGGGCAAAGTAGAAATATCTGAAAGTTCAATATCTAAGGGCTCGATGCGAGTAGCGAAGGCGGGAGCGACCCTCTTGTCAGAAAAATCCAGTCTGGCACCGCTGAGACCGAAGTGTTGAATATCGAGCTTTGGAAGAGGCGAGTTCGATGTCTCATCCTTACCTTTTAGTGAGTCGATCAGGCCTGACCAGTTGAGTTGGCCATTGGGTAGCAGAGTGACCGTGGCTTCAAGCCCATCAAGACGAATGTCGTCAAAAACCAAGGCGCCGCGATAGATGCTGGCAGCAGATAGATCTACCATCAAGTCTCGAAATGCCAGAAGCGGTTCATTATCGGGTTGTGTGAGGCGCAGCCCGGATAAATGCAAACTAAGCTTAAAGGGATTGAACTCAGGCCGGTTCATCGTTAGGTGATGGCCGGTTTTTTCAGCAATGAATTTTTCTGCTTGAGTCTGAATAATCCGTGGAAGGATCAGCCAGCCGAACAGCAGGTAGGTGGCAGTCAGACCTGCGAGGGTCAGTACCAATTTTTTGCGTGAAGGCAGCCGAAAGGTCATGCTCAATCTCGGTATGTGAGGTGAGGTTCAGATTGTAGCGCCTGACCATCGAATTGCCCATAGTTACGCGATAGGCATATCCGAACACGCAGCAGTTTGAATATCAGCTTGTGCAATGAATCGTCCCGAATCGCCTGTACACAAACTTAAGGTAGTTTACCCGCCGCCACCATTTTCCCGAGCAGGATATTGGGTGACAGCCAGATGACGATGTCGTCGAATTCGCCGTTCGCGGCGGAACTGGCCGTCGGTGCATGGCTGACGAATACGCGGTCATTGTTGTTGCTATTGGGGTTGGGATTGGCCGCTTCGTCGGCGCCGGTTCCGCCGTAACTGCCGTTCTTGCCAGTCGAATAAATCACCAGCGGGACGCCCGGACTGGCGGTGAGTGCTGTCCCCGACGCGCAACTCGTGGTGCTGATGCCGGTGGAAGTGCTGCATACCAGAAGATCGGGAGTGAGGCTGGACATGCCGGTTGTGCTCATGCCGTTGATGCTGGTGAAGGCATTGCCGTTCGATTTGGTCAATGCGTAACGGATGCGATTGTCCCATGGGTCGACCGCATAGCCGTCCGCCGTGACCAGCCCCAATGTTGCTGCGGGCACATAGCCATTATCAAAATTTGAGCAGTTGCCATTGGTGGGGTTGCCGCCAGCAGCAAAACTTTCTGTGCCATTGCTGGAAGAGGATGCAGGGCACGGCAGACGCCCGTTGATCAGGGCGTAGCCGATCACCGCCTGTTCGATTTCATCCAGTTGCTTGCGCACTTCACTCAGGCGTTGCTGTTCGACCCGGCTAGACAAAGTGGGCAACAAGCCGCCCAGCAACAGCGCCACGATAAGCAGTACGACCGCCATCTCCACCAGAGTGAAACCTTCTGTCCGGCAGTGCATTGGCATGGCAATTTTCATGACAGACATTTCAGCACATCCGCACTGGGACTCTTGGAGCTGAAGACCGAGACGCCGCTGAAGCTGCTGGCGAAGGCGACCGGTGTAGCGAAAGCGGACAGATTTGCGCCCTCTATATAGTTGGACGGGGTCGCCTTGTTGGCGGTAGTCAGGCGAAGTTGGGTTACGTTCTTCTGCCCGCCGAAAAGCAGTATGCGGGAGCAAGTAGCGGTTGGTACACCGTCAATGGTGACGGGCGCAGGGGTAGGAAGTTGGGTGAGCAGCACCATTTCGATCCAGTTCTTGCAGAACGCCCGGTTGCTGCTGCCGAGGAGATTGCAATTAACGTTATCGGTGCCTTTGGCGCCCGCGATGACGACGCTCTGGAAATAGGTGTCGTTCAATAGCGCAGACACCTGAACGGAAAAATCGGTGCGACGCATTACCACGCGAAAAATTTCATCGGTGGTGATAAACAGGAAGCGGTCGTTGTAGTGTCCGCTGCTCGTCATCACTAATAAATTGTTACTGGCGTTGAGTGTAATGCGGTTGTTCGTGCTGCCGATGAAATAATTGATTGCACCGGAAATGGCATCGGATGAAACATAGGGATCAAGATAGTTATGGGCGTCATAATTTCCACCACATTGCGCATACGTTGGATCAGAGAGAGCCCGATTTTGCCCATCGAGCGGATGGCCTGCGGCGACTACCAGTGCGGCGAGATTGTTTGCAATGATATTCCCGTTGCCATCGGCGAGGTTAATCTGCCCCTGCGTGTCCCAGTTGAGGGTATCCGTTGTCGGAGTATTCTTGAAATGGCCGGAGACTATGTACCATAGGCATTCTCCCTGCCCGTCGCGTAGCGATTCGAGCCCCAGTGTTTTCCATGGCAATTTTCCGATCACCGAATAATCCTTGCTGTTCCCGCTGAAGTTCGGTGCGGCGCTTCCTTCAGATGGGGTAAGCCCTATCCCGAAGCCCAGATCAGGCAGGCGCAAGTAGCCGGCCGAGGTTATGGGTGTCTGTGAAACCGCATCGCCGATCAACGCTTCCTTGGCGTGTGCCAATACATCGGCAGTTTTCTGGTCACGTTCGATTTGCGCTGCCGAGTGGCTGAGTGAACTGACCAGCAGGGCGGCTGCACCTATCACCAATATGGTCAGCATTAGCATCAGCGCCGCGCCCTGCCGTTTGTAAAAATTATTGTGCTGGCGGTAGTGAGGCATGGCTTATTCGGAGGGAGCAGGCGAGATTTGTGGTGCGGCCGTATCCAGTAACAGTTTTTCTCCGACCTTGATTTTAATGGGCTGAGATTTCCCCGGCACGGCAACAGTCGCTGTAGCGGTATCACCACCATGACCAGCGTTTTGCGCTGTGCCGTTGATCCATACAGTGCGTGCGCCGCCATGTTGTTGTACGATGCCATTGACCATCAGCGTGGACGATGGCTCGTCTGCGCCGGGTGCATTGTGCGCATGCTTGTATTCAAGTTGGGCACGCTGTTCCGGAGTGAAAAACAAGCGCCCAAGACCCTCGGCTTGTATGCTGGATACAGGGAAAATAGCGAACAGCAATAGGCTGGTTAAGAACCTCATTTCGCATCCCGGTTCTTCAGCGTCAACCATCCGCCGGTGCATTCCGCCTTGATTTTTGCTGTTGCAACGGAGTCGGAGTTACGCTCCATGGCGCAATGGTCGAGGATGAACCAGCCATTGATGCCAGTACGCAGGGTGTCGAAAAAATCCATCAATTGATATTCATGCAACAGATCGAACTGCAAGTTCATATCGCTGATATTGAGTTTGAAGTTGCCGCTGTCCAGCGGCACAGGCGGCGTGTAGGGGTGCTGCGGAGCGATGGTGTAGTTGAAATCCAGTACGTGATGCTGTTTGCGGATTTCTTCCAGGCCCTCGATCCAGTTCAGGCGCTGGTCGTCGCCAATAATATTTCGCTTGAGTAATTCGTCATATGCGGATGTGTAAATCTTCATATTTTCCTGGTCTGCGTTGGCGGCAGCAAGTTGGCTGCGTGCTGTGTTCAGTTGATGTTGTGCGGCCTGCTGTTCATGTTGTGCATGGGAGACAAAATTCTTGCTGACCACAAGCGCCGCTCCGCCTGCACACAGCGCGAACAGGGAAATTAGCAAGCCCCATTTAAGGTATGAGAAATCCGCTCTGGAGAAAATCATGTTGCCATCCGCCAGAAAATTTTCAGCGAGAACTGTGCCGGTTTGTTACTGCCATCGCCGGTATCGGCTGCGATGCTGCCTTGCGGGCTGACATCCAGCGGCAAGGTCAGCACCGTAACGCTGTAACCACGCTGGATCAGCGCTTGTCGGAAGCGTTCCAGATGATCCAATGCTGCGCGATAGTCACCGGTGAATTCTTCCAGTGCGCCGCTAAGCAAGATGACTTGTGCCGGGATAATCGCTGCCGCACTACCTTGTGGTGCGGCAGCGGATGCTGCGCTGGTCTCGCCAGAACTGGTTTGCCAAGACAGTTTGTCGATGCGAATAGCTGGAAACTCGTTCAATGTTTTGGCTAGGCTGTCCAGTATTATTTGTGGTGGAGGAGAAATGTTATTCAGACTGCGTGACAGGAGTACGGCGGTTTTCATGTCGGTGGCAGAAACCGGTGTGCTGGGTAATCTCTGGACGATTTGCCGAATTTCTTGCGACAACTGGCTCGTTTGTTCCTTGAGTATTTTGCTCTCATTCTCCAACGCTATGGTTTCCTTGATGTTGGCGGCAACCCACAGCAGGCTGGCTGTTATAAAAGCGGCACTCAGCCACAGCAGGCTGCGACGAATAAGCAGCAACTGGTGAGAATGAGTGTGTTCGGCGGCAGCATAATGGTTGCGCGGCGTCTGGGCGGCGAGCAGATGCAAGAATAGCGGTGTAGCATCCGAGTCGAGGTAAATTGTTTTTGATCCGAGATGCCGTCCCAGTTCCTGAATGTCGAGATAGGCATAGTGCATGTCGTCGTCATTGCTTAAGTGCGATTCCAGTTCACGCCTGTCGATGGAATGGCAAATGATTGCTACATTCAGCGCCTGACCGGACGGCAGCAGACTCAGGTTTTTCAGGTACTGCTGGGTGCGTGAAGCTTCTGCTCCAGCGGTCGCGCAGAATGAATTGTTGCCGTTGATCGAAGTCAATCGCGAGAAGCGTAGGCGCTTTGCATCGAAATAAGTTTGGCGCAATCCCGCGTGTTTTTCCCATGACAGGAGCAACAGGGAGTCGGATGGAATGTCTTTCACCAGCGGGGCGCTGGTGTTGGGTATGGAGTAAATGCCGACCAGCGCTATGCTGTGCGCCAGCATGATGTTCAGCCAAGGCGTGATGAGCGCCGGGTTGGTCAGTGCGGAGAACAGCATGTTATCGTCGCGCCGTCCTTCTTTGCTGCGTTGCAACGTTATTGCCTGACGGAATAGGGTATCGCGGTAGTATTGTTCGAGCTTGCGCTGGATCAGTGCTGTGCGGTCGTTGCCGCGCAAATGCGGTACAGTTTCTTGGCGGAAATCTTCTTCGACCAAGTCGGTGAGGAGGAAGGTAGGGTTGCGGTGGGTTTGCAGGAACGCAGTGAACTGTTTATGTCCTTCGGCATTGTCGGAAAAATATGTCGGCGCAGAAAGTTCGCCACTCTGCCAAGTGCATACTTCGCAATTGGCAGCGCTGAGAAACAACAGGTTTTTGCGGCCCATCACACTTTCACCTTGCTGATGAGATCATATATCGGCGACAGCACGGACAGCATCACCCAGCCGAGCAGCATGCCGAGGATGATGGTCATGGCCGGTTCGATCATGACCTGTATTTTCTTGATCGAGTCTTTCACGTCGCGGTCATAAAAATAGCTCACGTTGCGCAACGCGGTATCCAGATTGCCGGTGGCTTCGCCCACCTTGAGCATGCGGATCACCAGCGGCGGAAAGATGCCGGTGCTTTGAAAGCTTTGGGTGAGATTTTTGCCGGATTCTATTTCCTGTGTGACTTGTTCCAGACTCTTGGCTATTACCTGATTGTTGGCCAGGTCGCGCGAGTTGGCGATGCAGTCCAGTATATTGATGCCGGATGCGTACATCATGGCAAAGGTGTTGGCGAAACGCGCCAGGATGATCTTGCGCAGAATGGGGCCGGTGGGCCAGATGTGCAGTTTGAGCTTATCCAGATGGTATTGCAGCTCGGGGTGATATTTCAGTGCCAGCTTGAAAATCGCAAACAGAACCAGCGGCAGTGCCAGCATGACATACCAGTAATGCGCGAATACGCCGGAGGTGGCCAGCAATAGCCGGGTCTGGAATGGGATTTCCTGCCCCATGCCTTTGATGAAACCTACCAGTTGCGGCACCAGATAAATCATCAGGAAAAAGGTAACCGCAATCACTACAATGCCGACGAAGGCCGGGTAGATCATCATGTTTATGGTTTGAGCGTGCATCTCATCCTGCCATTTTAGCGAGGCGGTGATGTGCTCGAACACTTCCGGCAAGCGACCGCTTTCTTCCCCCGCATGGGTCAGGCTGACGAAAACCGTGTTGAACGCTTGCGGGTGTTGTGCCATTGCTTGCGACAGCGTTGCACCGCTCTCGATAGATTCCATCATGCTGGCGATAATTCTGCGGAATTGAGGATCATCCATGCTGTCATGCAAATCGGCCAGACACTCCAGCAGTGGCACCCCGGAGCGAAAAAGTTGATCCAGATTGAAGAAGAAGGTGATCAGGTCTGAGTGCTGAATTTTTCTTATACCGAATGTCGCTTTGTTCTCGCTTACTCTGGCACTAATCAAATCCAATCCGTTGCGTTTCAGGCGCAGTTCGAGGTCAACTACATTGGCGGCGTCTTGCAAGCCTTTGGAAGTCTTGCCGTGGTTGTTGATCGCCTTATAAGAATACAGCGCCATTTGTTTAGCCCATGCGGTCGGTAAGATCAACTACCCGCGTGACTTCTGCCAGGGAAGTGACTCCGTGTAATATGCGCCGCATCCCATCCGCCGCGAGTGGACGAAAGCCTTTGTCCAGGGCGGTTTGTTTCAGGTCGCGGATGCTGGCGCGGCGTGCCACCATGTCGTCGAAGTCGGAATCCATCTTGAGCAATTCCATGATGGCGAGCCGTCCGCTATAGCCTTGATGGTGACACAGCTCACAGCCGGTTGCGCGGTACACCACAGGCGCGACACCGGGGTGCAGGCCGAGCAGTTTTTGTTCGTTGTGGTCGGGGTGATAGGCGAGCTTGCAATGCGGGCACAGCACGCGCACCAGACGTTGCGCGATGATGCCGATGATATTCCCCGCCATGATGTCAGGCAGGATGCCGATATCCAGTAGCCGCGGAATCGCGCCGATGGCCGAGTTGGTGTGCAACGTGGAATACACCTGATGGCCGGTCATGGCGGCGCGGAACGCCATCTCCGCCGTGGGATGGTCGCGAATTTCGCCGACCAGAATGATGTCCGGATCCTGTCGCATCATGGAGCGGATGCCGTTGGCGAAATCCAGCTTGGACGCCTCGTTTACCGAAGTCTGGCGGATCATCGGGATGGGGTATTCCACCGGGTCTTCCAGCGTCATGATATTGACCGATTCGGTGTTAACGTGATTGAGCACCGAGTACAGCGTGGTGGTTTTGCCGCTGCCGGTGGGGCCGGTCACCAGCACAATGCCTTCGGGCTTGGCGATAATTAGCTTGAGTGTGGATAGCGAGGCATCGTCCAGCCCGAGCTTGTCTATTGGAACGATGCCCTTCTGCCGATCCAATATGCGCAGCACGAGATTTTCACCGTGCGAGGTTGGGTGCGAGGAGACGCGGAAATCAATCGGACGCCCGGACAGTCGCAGCGAAACTCTTCCATCTTGCGGCGCACGGGTTTCCGCGATATTCATGCCGCTCATCACTTTAATGCGCACCACCATCGCAGGCCAGAAACTTTTGTGTAAGCTGCGCATCTGGCGCAGCACGCCGTCTATGCGGTAGCGGATGCGCAGGAAACTGCTTTCCGGCTCGAAGTGGATGTCGGATGCGCCCTGTTGTACCGCCTCGGTGAGTAGCGCATCGATCAGGCGCACTACCGGTTGGCTGAATTCGTTGACGCCTGTTTGCAGCGTCTGATATTCCATTTCGCCTGGCTCGATTTCATGCAGGATGCCGTCGATAGACAACTCAAAGCCGTAATACTGGTCGATGGCGCGCAAAATATCTGACTCATTCGCTAGTTGCGTACTCAAGCGATACTCATCCTTGATTAGTGCGCGCAGTTGATCCAGTGCGATGATGTTGTCGGGGTCGGCAATCGCAATGGTGAGATGCTTGTTGGCAATATCAAGTGACAGCGGCAATAACAGGTAGCGCCGCGCGATGTCTTTTGGGATCAGCTTGATGGCAGCCGGATCGATAATGAAGGTCGAGAGATTGACGCTTTCCTTTCCCAGATTCTCCGACAGCACATCGCGGATGGTGGCCTCGGACAGAAATCCCAAGCCCACCAGCAGACGACCCAATGGCTGGTGATTCTTTTGCTGTTCCTGCATGGCGATGCGCAATTGGTCGTCGCTGATGACGCCTTTTTCCAAAAGGAGTTCGCCTATGGGTTGTTGTGTTTTATCGGTCATGTCGTCGTACTCAATGAGGAGTTAGTTCATCCAGGCGCAACTGCGTTTGCGCGCGGTCGAAGCTGGTGTTGCCCGGATTGGCATTCAATGGATCGGTATTGACAGCATGATCCAGTCGCAGCGCGCGCCGGTAATGTAGTGCGGCGAGTTTTGCTTGCCCCAGATGATCAAGACTGACTGCCAGGTTATAGGTAAATTGAGCATTATCGGACTCCAGTTCACAGGCGCTGAAATAAGCCTGCTCCGCATCTCCCCAGCGTGACTGTTCCGCATAATGATTGCCCAGCGCAAAGTGCAGCGCCGCTGCTTCGGGGTGTTGCACAAGCAGGAGCTTCAG
>Ga0302281_10000708_pt1 | contig 24498 bp, 18 predicted proteins | sample III_Fen_E1_2_FD_198762 | JGI IMG/M metagenome (GOLD analysis project Ga0302281, IMG submission 198762) | Peat permafrost microbial communities from Stordalen Mire near Abisko, Sweden - III_Fen_E1_2 | ecosystem: Environmental > Terrestrial > Soil > Wetlands > Permafrost | place: Sweden: Abisko...
TTGCGCCATGCTACGGCTGATTGCCGCCTGCAAGATGCTTCGCTCATCCTGAACGGCAGACCGCTCGAAGACATGATTGCGAGCATAGGTAACGGCCTGTCGTTCAATCTGTCGTTCAGTCGTGTCCGGGCGGGGTGCGTGGCGCTGCGTATGTTCGCGTGCCAAGGCCACCGCGCGATCCGCCTGATGGCCGTGCTGTGCGGCCAGTTCACGGTGTCGCTCTAACACTTCTTCCGGGGAGCGAATCTCCTTGCTGTCCCGCGTGCGATGGGCAGCAACTTGTGCTGCGCCCGCGCCTTCTCTCCCGATCTCCTGCAAATGATTCTTGATCTGTTCTCGTCTCGGACTGGATGCATCCAGATATTCTTGCGTGTAGCCCTTGATCTCCGGCTGACCATGTTTTCCGCGGTCGATCTCGTAGCCGAGTCCCTGCAGCCGAATCGCAAGGTCAGAACGATAAACGCTGGTCGCATATTGCTGCGATTGGAAAAGGCTTCGCTCCTGCAGCGCCCGCGTCTGGCCATTCTCGCGCACGGTCAGATTGAAAATGACGGCATGAGTATGAAGTTGTGGCGCAGCGTAGCCATTCACCGGACGGGCAGTGTCATGCTCGAAGGTGGCGGCAATGAACTTGGCCGTCGTCTCCGGCGCGTGGATATTGCCGATCCGCGCTTGCGTATACCGCTCCAATTCGCTAAGCGCTACGCGGACACTTTCACGGTGCGCTTGACGCACACGCTCATCGCCGCCGACGAGTGCGGTGAGAGAGACGGATTTCGGCGCTGAAAATGTAGCGTCCCACCCGGCGCGGTGTTCGACGCTGGTGATTTCCTTGCCGTACTCGTTGTCGTAGGTCTTTGCCGGCTGGTGCTTGACGAGTTGCACGCCGCTTGCAGGATGCTGTCCTTCGCTTAATCGAGCAAATTCATCGGCACCAACGGAACCGCGCAGTCCCCACTCCTGGGCGAGCCGTCCCTGCCACTCGCTATGCACCTGCGCGTCACGACTCCAGTAGTTCTGCTTCTCCGACACAAACTCACGCGCGTGATAGGTCCGCGCCTGGCCAGCCGACAATGCTTTGGAAATGGTTAACATGTGATTCAGCTCTAGAACTGCAGTAATATCTCGGTTTCCGTGTTTTGACTTAGACTAACTACGTCTCGCAGGAGATGCCCACTGTTTGTATTATTTGTTGGCTTATTATTCAAGGCTCATGTATGTGGAAAACCTATATTTCAGTAGTTCCCTTGTCTCGCGTCATTTATCCGACTTACAACAGTGACCCGAATCGACGGCGCGACAGCACGCTCATGGGCGCCGTTACTGAGGGTTAAGGCAAGGCAGAAACACTGGGCATTGGCACCTATTGATGCTGCTCATTTGAAATGGTGACAGCATGTCATTCGCGAGACTAAAGTCGAGGAAGATAGACAAGGAATATCTGACGGGTAAGAGACGGAATGTGGAGGCGAGTTATACCATCTTGTCAAGCACACTAACCTGAGCTTTATGCCCGCGCTTGACAGCCTTCAAGGTCGCTACTTGGTGTCGTGCAAAATGGAGCACGTTAACGCCGTCATTTGGTATCGGATCTCTTGCGATTGGAGCGCCGATTAGCTCGGTCGATTGCTGCGACTTGTCCCGGCTATTCGGCTTTCTCATCCCTGGTCGTTTACCCCGGCGACCCTGAGGATATCGTCTACCTTTGACGTGCTTCTTTGGAGAACTGAGAGGTGGTGTCTTGTCCCCTGGTTGCGGGGTCGAATGCGCTGACTGAGGCTGCGGCAAGGAGTGGCTAGATGGTCGTTGTATGCGGTGTACCATCGCGGGCCGATTTCACCTGCCAAGAGGGTGCGGTTGACCTCGACATTAGTTAGAGTTGGCGAGTCCAATTGGCCCAGTTTGGCAGAAGCTCTTGGGCCACCTGAAAGAGGCCATTTTGTCGTCACAATTGCCCGCAGATGCCGTACTGATTCGCCTTCCAATTCCCATGGATGTTCGATGGCGATACCAGCCTTGTGAGCGTCGTAAGGATCTCAATTTGGTGCCCGCCAAGTTGTCCTTTGCAGAAGTCGCAATTGCCACTCATACCAGGTCGCATCGGCGATTGCTGGAAGGGCTGAAGAGCGGGCCAAAGTGGCTACAATCCCCCGCCTCGAACGCCGGGGAAAGCTACGGGAGACGTGGTTCCTTCGCCGGTGTATGAGCACCGGCATTGGCACGCGATATCACCAGGAACTCGTCGGGCTTTCTGGTGCTTGATCGACTCGTCATGCGCTACACTTTTGCGCACTATAATCGTCGGGGAGAGCAGCGCCAGCACCATCTCGTCCACTTTGTCTTGGTCGTATTCCATTGCGCACCCGGCTTGGAGTTCGCCGCAAGGGTAACATTTCGTAACTCGGCCAACTACCGGACGGACACCGAACAAGGCCGGACATACACCGGATGCGCGGGCCCCGGCGTCAGCGGCCCGGAGTTCGCGTTTTCGCGCAACCCTCGCCGGATCAACGTATTTACGCCATGCCCGCCTGCAGCGGTCCTGCCGTTTCCGAACGGAAACGGCAGGGACGCGGGGAAAAGTCTAAGTCGCTGCCTCACAACAAGTTTACGCACGTAAACGCGCCCGTCGCCCCCGGTATCCCTGCAGCTCCCGAAGTGGGGATGACGTGTCGAGGCGTCAACCCGGTGCGTAAGCACCGCTCTTAGAACTCATCCGCGCAAATCCGCCTCCGCGAGCGGCAATCCGCCCCTTGCGGCACACCTGCACCAAGTATTGCCTCGCTTCCGGGCGGCCAATCGGCGGCGTCATCGGCACCGCAAAGCAGCGCCAATCGGATCACAATCGAGATGCAAATCGGGAGGACAAAAGACGGCGAATCGGGTCGGGATCAGCGCAAGAATCGGGATCGGAAAGGGCGGCTAATAAGGAACGGGATAGGGCGCGAATCGGCGGGCCAATCCACCCGCAATCGAACACACGCCGTATGGATGGCCAAGTGAGTTTGTCCTGTAACTAACTTTTAACTTGACACCAATGAGCGGTTTCTTTTACCGTCGCGCCCACGGTTGATTCGAGGGGGCCAACCGAAATTACTTACGAGGTGAGCCGATGGCTCGCTATTGCTTTGTTGTGTCCCTCATCCGGCTTTTTGTTTCGGTAGCGTCCGCTCAAAATCCTCTACAAAGCGTTCCTCAAGCCGTTACTCTTTCGTCTCAGACAATCGCCGCGTTGACTGGGGGGAACCATCCAGTGATGTAAACCTGATCGGCAGAATCAGGCGGGCGTATGCCCGAAATGAGTGCTCGCAAACTGATAGTCCCAGCCCTGAAAGGTATGAGTCCACAGCAGAAGGAGCTGAAATGACGAAGAACATTAGCCCAATTCGCCAGCCGAATAACGGACCCCGCAGATTTTCGACTGCCTTGGTCGCGACAGTGTGTTGCGTAGGCCTTTTCGCGGCTGCACCGATAGTTCTCGTACTCTGGCATGTTTCATTGCCAGTAGTCCGAGCGGATTCCATCGCTTCGGCGGACCGAAAACTCGAACAAGGGAAACGCGCTGATACGCCGAACTCGCGACTGGTAAAGCTCAACGAAGACGAGGTCAATTCTATCTTGCATGACCGGCTAACGAGAAGCGGCAAGCTAACGTCAGATTCTGAAGGTCTACACGATTTAAGGATTCGTCTGAGCGGGGAACAAATTGAAATCTTCCTTGTTCTTGGCCACCGAGGAGCCGAGATCACGGTGGATCTGAACGGCAAGCTTTATTCGCAGGAAGGACTCGTGCATTTTGATCCTGTTGCGGGCCGGATTGGTGCCCTGCGGTTGCCACAAGGTGCCCTCGTTAGCGCCATGCACCAAGCAATGAGCAGCCCTGAGGAGAGTCAGAAATTATTGTTGCCGCCGAACATCGCAGATCTCCGAGTTCAAAATAGTCAGGTTCTGTTGCGTTACAACTGATGAAAGGCATGACAGAGCTGTTGAGACAGAAAGCAAGAACCACCGAAGAAGGGAAAATCGAGATGCGTTTGCCATGGCTCAGTCCGTTGTTGGTCTTCCTCATGTTGTCGAATGTGGGCGTAGCTCAGCACGTAAGTTCCATTCCCGTGCGCCAGGCCCAGGCGTTGGATGTCCTCCAGAAAGTGGTGATTGCGGCCGGGGGATTGCAGACGATCAATGCTTTCCAGAGCTACTCGGCGTCAGGTCAAATCATCTTCCATGCGGGCGATGAAAAGACTGAGGGCGAGGCGACGGTCAAATGGAAGGGGACCAAGGACTTCCGCATTGACGTGCAAATGCCTGATGGAAACCAGTGGTGGTTCATTAAGGACGGTAGGGGATTCAAGAAAGAGGCGGATGGGACGGTGCGGCCGCTTTTGTATCAAGAAGCTTTAAACATCCAGAGCTATTGCTGGCCTCTGGCTCAAGTGGCGCAAGCTATTCGCGATTCCAAGGTCGGGATCTCCTCCGAGCCCCCCAGTGTGCGTCAGGGGCGTCCAGTACTAAGCATTCGAGTCCGTCCTGCGGCAGGAGGATTTCATGCGGAGCTTTTGGAGAAACAGTTCTATGTTGACGCCCACACCTTTCAAATCATCACCGTCGAGGACAAAGCCTATCCGAGAGACAGGCTTGCGGATGGCATTCATCGGAGCGTGACCTTTTCGGATTATCGGCAAATTGGTGGTGTCTCTTTCCCGTTCTCGATTTCGGAGGACGTCGCCCACCACCGGCATTTGATGGAAATTCACTTGAAGACGGTGTCGATCAACGGCCCTGTCAGCGATCGCGACTTCGAGCCATAGATTTCGAACATTACGCACTGAACAACTGCAACTGCTAACGAGCAAGGAGCGGGGAAATGTTAGATAACTCTCAGAGGTCCGGTCACTCAATCGAGTCACGGGTAGTGGACAGCTTTTTCGGCCAGTCCAAGCGCCTTCTGCTTGCGTTTGGTTTTCTGTTCCTGGGTGGAATATCTAGCGCGCAGAACTATCTCACCAGCACAGGGACACCCGCCTTCGCCGCTCCGGAGCCGGCTGAGTACGGCTTTGTTGATGCTTCGAACGGTAACCTGCATCTTGAACTTCCTATTGGCGCGTATCCCCAGCGGGGCACTAATAAGCCCCAGAAGGTCTTAATTACGTATGACGCGAATAATTTATGGACAGTTCAGACTACTGGTGGCCCCGCTCCTTTCTGGAACCCTCAAATTGAGGGTGCTTGGACAATTCAGCATCTCTACGGAACTATGACCTATGCACCGGATGGATCTGCGGTAAATGGGCAAGGTGTCCCCTGCGCAACAGACGATACCTATACTGAGCCATCAGGGACCCAACACCCGTTTCCCCCAGATACGACGGGTGGCGTCTGTGGTGGTAACCCCATACTTAAAGCTGACTATCTTGCTACTGACTCCTCGGGCTACCACGAGTATGTCGACCTCACTAAAACTAAGTATCCTACGAATACGGTCACTGTTGTTGCTCCAGATGGGACAATGGTTTGGCAGAGCGGATATTTGAAGGACATACATGGAAACGCCGTTTTCATAGAAGATCCAAATGGTAATTACATTTCGTCGAACCCGAGTGGGGGACCATACTTGGATACTTTGGGCCGGACGATCGGAAGCGTAACGGAACCAAATTCCCAGGGTACGACATCGAACTATGCGGTCACCTTCACGGGTACGTTCAATGTTAAGACTGCGTTTGGCCAGTCAGGAATTAACGAATGTCCGCAAGGAGTCGCTTGCGGAGTCAACGCCTTTCAAAGTATCACGCTGCCTGATGGTTCAAGCTTTTCGTTTACTTATGATTGTGACTCAACTTCTGGCGTCGCCGCTTGCGCTTCACCAGGCGGACAGTCAGCGTACTACGGCAATCTGCTTAGCATGACCCTGCCCACCGGAGGAGCGGTCAACTACACTTGGACCACCGTTACCGATCCATACGGCAACAAGCACCGGTGGTTGACATCGCGTACTTCCGCGGGTGGTACTTGGACGTACAGCGTCAAGAACTTATCCACGTGCAGCCAGAGTCAGGTTGGGTGTCAGCAGCAAGTGACCTCGACGAACCCCAATGGAGATTACACGATCTACACGTTCACGATCGACAATGGGGACTGGCCCGTCCAGGTTCAGCGCTATAACGCGGCCGGTACTCTGATGAGTACGGTAAACACGACTTGGGATTTCTCGGTGGCATGCCCTTGGTCAGGCTGCCACGGCCACGCCTACGTGCGAAAGTTGTCCGAAACGGTGACCTACGCGGTACCGGGCGGAACGAGTATTACGAAAAAGACCGCTTACACTTACGACAGCCCGCAAAACGGAAACGTGACTGCAGTACAGGAATGGAAATTCCTGCCCGGGACAAGCCCGACTTTTGCCGCAGTTCCGAACCGCGCTACATACGTGACCTATTACAGCGCTGGAACGAACATCATCAACAAACCACAGAAAACGACCCTCTGCAACAATCAACCTGGCAGCGACTCGGACTGTTCAGGAGGCGGACTCAAAGTAGCACAAACCATAGTGACCTACGATTCCTATGGCACAAACGGCTTGATAGGATTTTCGGGTGCTTTCAACCACGACGACACGAATTTCGGAACCGGGACTACCGCGCGCGGGAATCCCACTCAAATCCAACAGTGGGTCAATGGTACGTACTTGACCACTAGTCGTACATATGACACCACCGGACAAGTTCTGAGTAGCACCGACCCTGCTGGCAATAAGACAACGTACAGCTACGCTGATAAGTTTTTCAACGACAATGGATCCAATCCGCCGCAGGCGTATACCCCCGCGACACCAACGAACGCGTACCTCACGGGCGTGACGCTGCCTGCGGTGAACGGTGTCACGATGACGGTCTCCATGGGCTACTACTACGGCAGCGGGAAGCGCGCCGTCTCCACGGACGTCAACGGTCAGGCTAGCTACTCTCACTTCGTGAATCCGGTGACGTTGGTGAACGATCCCTTTGACAGGAATACTGAAAATGTTCTGCCTATCGGGTGGAACCTAACAAGCTACTCCTCTCCAACCCAAGCTGACACTTATGCCGCGGTGGCAGACACATCTCCGTCTTCGAGTTGTTCGAGTTGCCGGCACAACGAGTTCCTTTTCGACACTTATGGTCGTAAAGTGGCGCAAGAACTCTACGTCCCCGGCGGCGGCACAGTGAATGTTAATACCATTTATGACACGAACGGCCGTGTTTCGCAGGTGAGTCACCCGGGTACCAGCGTTTATGAGACATTCGCTTACGATGGGTTGAACCGGAAGACTTCCGTCACGCACCCGGACAATCAGTCGCTCCACACCGCCTTTGGACCGAATGTGACCAGTCTGGCCGGCCTCGCGAGTCAACAACTCTCTGCCACGACGTACGGCTACGGTTACCCCGTGATCTCTGTCGATGAAACTGGAAAACCCAGGCAAGAATGGATTGATGGTTTTGGCAATGTGGTAGAGGTGGACGAGCCGTCTGGATCGACCGCAGGCAAGGCCCCGACCGCGACCATTACTATTTCAGGTAGCGAAAGCACGCATCAGGTCTGCAATCATATTACCGGCGATTGTCGGGACGTATCGGATACAGGCTCCGTGACGGTCACGGTCAATGGATATTCAGCTTATGCTCCCTGGGGGGCGAGTTCGACTTCTGCAACACTTGCGGCGAGTTTGGCCTACTCTCTTAGCTCCAGCAGTTCGCCCGTCACGGCGACAGCCAGTGGCTCAACCCTCACTGTGACCGGACTCACTCCGGGGGCGTACACAATTCCTTTTTCGACGAGCGTCACTAGCCCAGACAACATCGATTTCGCTTTCTCTCCGACTTCGGGGAGTCTCTCTGGAGGTTCCGGAGGACTATTGACTTCGCCAGTTGCCACCGGCTATGCCTACGACGCTGCCGGACGTCTGACCAACGTGTATCAGGGGGCGCAGACCCGAACCTTCGTCTACGATGGGCTGGGAAGAACCACATCCGTCACCACGCCTGAGGCGAAGACCGACACGCTTGTCTATGACTCTGATACGACCTGCCCAACGCCGAATTCTTTCCCCGGACAGCTAGTGAAAAAGTTGGACGCCCGTGGCATCCGCATCTGCTTCCAGTATGACGCGCTGAACCGGCTGACCGGCAAGAACTACTCCAATGGACAGGGAGCCGTGACTTATCAATACGATCAGGGGGGCGCTCCTCAATACGCGCTTTCGCGATTGACCAAAATCACCGATCCCTCGGGTTCCGAAACGAACACCTACGATCCGGCTGGCCGCATAACGAAAGTGCAAAAGGTCATAGGGGCAACCACGTATACGACAAGCTACGCCTACAACGCGGGTGGAGAAATCACGCAGATAACCTACCCGTCTGGTCGCCAGGTGACTCAGAATGTCGATACCATTGGCCGGCTCTCGTCGATTACAGATACGCTGAACAGTGTCGTGAAGACTCGCGCCAGCAGCTATAGCTACAACCCCGCGCAACAGACCCTCGGTTTCAACTACGGCAACGGAGTGGTCGCAAGCTTCCTTTACGATCCAAACAGGCAATACCTGACGAACCTGAGCTATACGAGCGGCACGCAGACCCTGTTCAGCTTGAAATACTACTACCAAAACGATGCGACAAACTGTACGGGCGGGACAACGGGCAGCGATGGTTTGATTAACTGCATCTCAGATCTTGTGGACTCGGGACGCACAGCAGCATATACGTACGATTCGCTTGGCCGCGTGGTCACCGCGGCGACCAACGGTTCGACCGCTTACCCCAAGTGGGGACTGTCGTGGGCGTATGATCGCTATGCCAACCGTCTGAGCCAGACGGTTACAGCCGGGAGCGGTTATAACAACTCTCTGACCTTCGCGAATCCGGGCGGGGCGCAAACGAACCAGCCGGACGGGATGTGCTTTGACGCGAGCGGAAACATTTTGGCGCAAACCAACGCGACTTGTCCTCCCACAGCGCCCACTTACTCGTATGACGCGGCAAACCAGATGACCTCATACCAAAGCGGTTCTGGTGCTGGCGGATATATGTACGACGATCATGGAAAGCGCGTAAAGAAGTGCCTACCCAACTGCACCAGCCCGACATCGTCGACCGTGTATATTTTTGCGGCCGGGAAAGATATCGCGGAATACGATAACGGAGCAGCGCCTGCCTCTCCATCACGCGAATACATCTACTCTGGCGGGACTCTGCTCTCGACCTTGACGAGCGCGTCCACGACCTACCACCATTCCGATCATCTTTCGGTGCGCGTGAGCACCGATGTCAATGGCAACAAAATCGGCGAGCAAGGGCACTATCCTTACGGAGAGTCATGGTACAGCGCGAACACGACGACCAAGTTCATCTTCACCAGCTACGAACGCGACAGCGAGTCGGGCGATGACTACGCCATGAGGCGCTATTACCTTGTTGCTCTTGGCCGGTATTGTTCGGCGGACCCGGTGTCGGGCAGTCCCGGAGATCCGCAATCGTGGAATCGTTACGTGTATGTTCGAGACAATCCGATCAATATGACTGATCCCAGCGGGTTCAGTTGGCTCAGCAATTTCTTCAAATTCCTGCTCAACCTGGACCCGAACATCTTCAACCCACTCAAATCTCCAATTTCGCCATCAGGATCGGACAATCCGTGGGCAGAACTGGATAATGTCCTTAAACCGCCTATGCGGCTGCCTGCCGGGGGCATCATTGACGAGAGCGGCGGTTTTGGCCAAGGTTTTGCGGCTGACTCTGGGAATTTCGGCAATCTCATGAATCAGGCCGAGAATGAGATTTTCAAATCGGATTGTTGGAACTTCATCAGGTCCGTACTAACCAACGCCTTTAATGCGCGTGATGCGGCGCACCTGCCGGATCGGAAGACGGCGCTTGAGCAGATATCAGGTGAGAATCCTAGCCATTTCATCGATGTCCTGGCAGCAGCTCCTGTCGTAAAATCTACCGGCCAAGATTTTTATTCCGACGCAGTGGCCCATGTCGACCAGGGTGCTGGGAACAAGATCTTTGTCGATCAACCCTCGCTAATTACTCCAAGCGTGCTGGTCCATGAAGGATTTCACCTGCCGTCCAACGGCGGACTGACCGACGTGCAAGCAGCTTCTGGGGCAGGTCTCCCGTTGAGAGGGCGTACGCCACAGGAAATCGCAGATAATGCATCCGAAGATTTTCAAAAGGCGGTGAGCCAAAATTGCGGAAAGTGAATACGATATTTGGCTTGTTGATTGTCTTGTCGTGCGGCGCCGGCCACTGCTGGTCCCAGTGTCGCCAGCTAACTGAAGTTGTAAATATGAAATTGCCTATAAGTGACACGATTTCTTCCACGGCTGCAACTGTTGTTCGGTTTGAAAACGACCGGGATATTGAGATCAATGCGGTGAGATCGCTTGCGAGGCCAGCATTTGGTAATGCCCACTTTAGTTTTGCTATCAGTCGGGATTTTGGGGTCTCCTGGAAATGGTTAGAGGACCCCGTCCCGTTTCGTTTACTTATGAAGGACCTGTCGATGGTCGAGGCGCCGTCGGACCCGAGAGTCCGTTATAAGAAGACAGGTTTCTCTTACTATCGATCTAGGGACGGTGGAAAGACATGGCACATTTTGCAGATAGTTCTTCCTCGCCAATCAGGCTCGACGCCTACTGGCGAGGAGTCCGCCACGGTCGGTTCTGTCCTTGACCTTACGCTAGTAGCAATTCACCCTAGGGATCCCCTGACGATATTCGGTAGTTTCAGGTCAATAAAGGGAGCAAGTCAGAAGTGGCTTCAGGGGGTGTATGTTTCCCATGACGGTGGCGATGCCTGGAATGAGTTCGCAACAGTGCTAGTCGGCGGCAACATGTTGGGTATTTCTCCAAGGGACCCTTCGGTAATGCTGGGGCTAGGAAGGGATGGGATCATGAAAACCGCTGATGGCGGGACTCACTGGTTCAAGGTTTCAAGTCTCACGCTTCCGAACGTAAAACCAAGTCCTGCGACCGCGACCAAAATAATCGGCGGAGATGCTTTTTGGCCCGAAATTCACCAAGTGGCATTCGACCGACAAAATCCGGGCATAGTTTATCTGGTCTCGAACCTTGGCCTCTACCGTTCTCAAGACAGCGGAGAGTCGTGGTGCTTGCTGAACCTCGGGTTCGATATCTTAGGCGGTATTAATTCAATTGCAATCAACAGTGCTCAGACCAACGAGATTGTTGTAGGCACAAGTCTCGGTGTCTTCTGGTCTCAGGACAAGGGGAACACCTTCGCGCAGATCTACCCGAACAAAAGAGATTAAGGACATCCATCGACTCTAGTGTTTAGGTGGGTCAATTGGGGCGACCATGCGGTTTCTTTTGCTAGTGATCTTGAATTGTTGCCTCGCGGAGAACGCCCTTGCTCAATGCCCGGTACTACCGAGTCATATCTCCATAGATTCGCATAACAAAGACATCTCTATCCGTTACTACAACTCAGGTGTTCGGGTAGTGCAGGCAGTCGAATTCACTCTGCAAAGACCGCAAGCGGAACAGAAGGACTCGGCAGTTCTATCCCGCTACAGTGCGGTTGGAACTCTTCATCCGAAAGCCGAGAAAACCGCCGTCTTCCGTTGCCCAGCACGAAAGTCAGACGGAATTAGCGAGGCGGCGCAGGTTGAGGATCTCGAACTGCAAGTGACCCGCGTTGTGTTCACTGATCAATCCACCTGGAAGCCGGGTCGCGCGGACACTTGCAAGGTCTCATTTTCTCCGCGCTGATGTTTGCAGTTTATTTTGATAGCCAGATGGAATTGATTTTGCAGCCACGACACAAATCCCAGGGGAATCGTCATCAAAGGAGATTGACGACAGTGCACCGTGCCGTCCCTTTTGCGATTGTGTTCTGCTTCTTCCTGTACGGCTGTGGGGGCGGTTCTTCCAGCCAACCGCCGCCTCCCCCTTCCTTCTTTATCTCGGTAACGCCATCCTCGGCTTCGATTGCGCCCGGAACTTCCTCCACCGTGCAGGTGTCGGTCACCCCCCTGGACGGTTTTAGCGGCTCGGTGTCGGTGACCGCTTCCGGACTGCCGTCCGGGATTAGCGCCTCACCCTCATCATTTACCCTACAGACAGCTCCGCAAAGCGTGATGATTACCGCTGATCAGTCGATTGCGACTGGAAGCTACTCTTTCCAATTTAGTGGCACTAGCGGAAGTTTGAGCAAGTCGGCCACGATGAATGTTGGCGTGGGGCCGCTCCAGACCTTCAACATTGATTCTCCCGCCGTACTCGAAGTGGTGACGAGGTTTGGTTCGACGACATCCGTGCCATTGCAGACGCAGGTCTGCTGTCCTCCGGGGCCGGACAACTATCAAGTGAATTTTGCGGTTCAGGGTTTGCCCGCAGGCGTGACTGCGAATTTCTCGCCGAACCCAATTACTCCGGGCGATTCGACGACGATGACCTTGACGGCGCCGTCGAACAGTCCGTGGATTCAAAATACTCCGATCAACGTGGTAGCGACGCCGACGGCCGCTGTGCCGACCGCGAGTCTTGCTCTTGACTTGGTCGTGGCTCCGGAGCCAGGAAATATACCAAACAACCGCAGCGACTACTTGAGAACGGACGATACGCCTCGGGCGATTGTCTATGATTCGACACACCAGCTGATTTTTTCGAGTGACTTTTCGCTGAACCGCGTCGATGTGGTGTCGCCGTCGACCAGGCAACTCCTGAAGAGTATTCCAGTCTTGAGTCCGGGACCGATGGCCCTGGCCCTGGATAACAGTGAAATTTTTGTGGGCAGCGATGCCCAGCAGATGACGGCGATTAGCACAACCAGTCTACAGGTCGTGCAGCAATGGAAGCTTCCGCGCCTCGCTGGAGCAGACTATGTCACGAAAAACATAGATATGCTTTCCAATGGCACTTTGGCCGTCCATATCACCGGAGCGGACGGTGGCGCTTGGTATTTTGCGATTTGGAACCCGGCAAACAACGCGATGTCGTTCATCACTCCACCAAACGCTTTGAGCCCATGCTTTCTTGCGGGCGCGGGTACGAAGGTGCTCGTCGCGGATTGCAATTCCTCCAGCGGAGCAGTTGTTTATGACACGCAGACAGGGCAGTTTGGATCGATCCTGACCTTCCCAGGATACGTTGAAGGGGTCGCGGCAAGTCCAGATGGATCGCGGTTCCTGATCTTTGACGATACGTACGGCATTAATGTCTATAACGACCAACTGCGAGTCACAGCTCCGGTGTCGGCTGCCGGATATGTCGCGGGCTTCATTTTCAGCCCTGATGGATCGCGAATTTATATCACCGCATCGGATGGAGTGCCGGTGATTTTCGTTTCCGATGGAAACACCGGAGCCTTGATCAATACTGCACCCGCACTTGGGACGATCCCACCTGGCTCGCAAATCTTCCCGTCGCCTTTCACGGAGACACCTTTTGCGGTAGATTCCACGGGAATCATTTTCGGCTCGACGGACCACGGAATTGCGTTTGATGATTCGACCTTTTCGGTCGCCTACAGTCTTGGCTTCAACGCGACACCAGGTTTTGAAAACGTTGTCACACCGAGTTTCGGCCCAGTAAACACAGCAACGCCGGTGACCTTCCCGATAGAAGAAGGGTTCAGTTTCCTGCCGGACGTGTGGTTCGGAGGTGTTCGTGGCACCGGTGCGGCGCTTGGTCAAGCTGGGGTCCTAACTGTCTCCGTGCCTCCATCCGCTCAGCCAGGGCCGGTAAATGTCAAAGTTATTCAGCCGGACGGCACTCCCATTTTTGATCCACTGATATTCAGCTATGGTCCCGCACCAATGTTTGTGAATGGCGACACCGCGACTCCGGCTGGCGGAGTAACTTCGGACATCATCGGACTCGGACTGCCTACCGATCCAAGCCAGATTCAAGTGACGATTGGCGACAGCAGCGCCAGCATCGTTAGCGCGAAACTGGCTGACATTCAGGGAATATACTTTCCCTTTTCCTATCCATACCCGGTCGTTGACGTGAAGATCACTCTGCCGCCAGGAACCGGTGATCAAGACCTTCAAGTAACGACCTCAGCTGGGTCCGCTACGCTCCCGAAGGCTATTCACTACGTCCAGAGTGTTACTGACTACAAATCGTCCGATAAGTTTCAGGCGATATTGCTTGATCGCAAGCGGAACCAGCTCTATTTGTCAGCTGGTGATCACATTGACGTTTTTTCGTTGGCTACCCTGCAGTTTCTTACTCCGTTTGCTCCTCCGGCGTTAAACGGGCAGAAGGCGTTCTGGGGGATGGCCATAACGCCCGATGGTGCAACATTGATTGCTGCTAACTACCCAGACGGCAGCGTGGCCTTGATCAATCCGGATCAACCCTCTTCGGCAACGGCGGTGCAGGTGATTCCATCCGGAACTTCTGGCAATCCAGGACCGCAACGTATTGCAGCCACGAACACGGGGAAGGCATTCATTGAGCCAATGTCAACTCAGGAGGCAGGATGCGGGTCGAGCTTTTACGAACTCGATCTTTCGACTCTGCAGCTTACGACGATTACCGATATCCCAAATTTCTGCATCCAGCCCGAGGGATTTCCGATGGCGGCATCCGCCGACGGATCGAAAGTCCTAATCAACACATCTGACATCAGCGGGCCACAGCAAGTCGCCATCTACGATGTAGCGAGCAACACGTGGTCGTCGAACAATGCTGTTGTGGAGAATTTCGGTCCGAGTGCGGCAATTTCTGCGGATGGCTCCGCCTTTGCCACTGGGAGCGGGGTCGTAGACAGCAACACTGATGTGCTGGGCTATCTGTCATGGCAGGATGTGTTTGAGTCGGGTGTGGACTTCTACTTGCCGATGGAAAAGGTCCCTGATGGCGGAAGCTTGGTTTTCATCCCTAACACAAGCTTCGTCGATATATTCGATCTCAACCACGGCGCACTTTTGCATCGCATTACCCTCGGGGAACAGGTTCAGCAAGTGACGGATGCTATGGCGATCGATTCGTACGGCCAAACCGTTTACTTGATAGCAAATGCTGGCTTGACGGTTGTACAACTTGGCAACGCGCCGCTAGCGATCGGTCATCTCACACCAGCCACTGGTCCGGCCGGTGCAAAGGTCGTAGTTCACGGCAGTGGATTTCAGCAGGCAACGAGCGTAAGTGCTAACAGGTCGGCGACCACTGCGACGTTCGTGGACCAGAATACGTTGGACGTGACGATGCCTAGCCTTTCCGCTGGCTCTGTCCAAGTCACTGTGACGAACCCGGGAGGAGAAACCTACTCTTTGGATAACGCATTCGCGGTGCAGTAGGTCACAGTTCTGCATGTCCAGGATCGTCGGATCGCCAGCGTGCAATGGCGTGCAAGGGTGCGCGGCGAGCGTAGTAAATTCGGCATCCGTGGCAATGTAGAATCTACAAGTTATCGAAGCGATTGGGCGGGGCAGGGTTCGAATCCCACTCTCCACAACAGAAAAGTTCTTTTGTTCACAAAAAACAACAGGGGCCCTGGCAGATCGGGTGAACCGATTGGCGGTCGTGCGCAAAACTCTTGGATTCTGGTTTATTTATGCGAAGAGTGTGCCGGGAGCGTGCTGCGCCTTTATGCGCGATTTTTTGAGCACACGATTCCAACCCACGATTCGCATGTCTCTCACGTCTTCTCAAGTACTTAGGCGGCCACCTGAAGTCTGTTAAGTCGTTGAGAGTGCAACAAAACGTAGCCCTGAAAAATCTGGCGTCAGCTGTGGGGGGCTCGGATCGCTTCAGCTCATCACCACTCGAAAACATGCAATCACTTTGCAATCACTTAACGTGAACTACCCGATACTACGACGTCCCTAGAGTGCCGTCCGTGCTCTGTAAGTCCTTGGATTGACGTTTTCAGGTGGATTCGAGTCCTACCTGAGGAGCCATTCTTTCAGTAAGTTACGAATCCCTCCGTGCCGCTTCCCGTGCCGTTACTCGGCTTGCAAAGCCAATTGCACTATTTTGGCGTGTGCCTCACGCATGTCGCTGATGCCGCATCCCCGTAGATGTTCATGGTTGTGCGGATGTCGGCGTGCCGCATGAGTTTTTGTTGTACTCCCACCGTAGTTCCGGCTGCGTCAATCTACATTCGGAAGGAATGCCGGAACGTGTGGGTGCCAATGTGACTCACTCCGCAAGCCCTTCCCGCTCTGTCAAGCTCACGCCAAAATCCCGTGTAGGAATATGGCAACCTGCCGAGCTTTAGAAGACTAGCGAAAATCCAATCATTGTCCGCTGGATAATCCGTGCTCTGCTTCCACAGTTTCAAGCGTTCAAGCAGGTCACTTGCGATAGCCAATGACTTGCGCGATTCTCGGGTTTTCAAAGCGTTCTTGAGGCAGAGTCAAGAGGCGTCCGTGGTTGAGGACTAATCCCGAAACTGCCCAATCACAAGTCTATTTTCGGGCGCGGTAGAGGCTAGGTCAAAGGATTTCGCGTTCGCTATGGCGCGGGAAGGGAGTGAAGGTCAGAAAGGATCCTGACTGCAGGATTTCTAATAGGCCACTTCTCAAATGCGAGAAGTGGCGCACCCCCAGTTGTTTCTGTGTCGACAGTCAACGTCACAAAGAGTTATAGTCGCCGCGGAGATGTGGCCCACCCGCCTTTCCCTAGTGTGCATCCGTGGGACTGGGGATTTGCCTATTCTGAAACATCTCACCGCATTGCTGCCTTTTTACGTGTCTCTTCGTGAGGTCAACCGAATAGCACCGTGACATCTCATCTCGGACGAAAAGGGAGTTGCCTACTAACTGCAGGTTAGTTATGAAGACCCACTGTACGTCTTCCTCCACCCAGAACTTGATGTGCGTATGGAACACCTTCACTCTCCACAACACGTTACCGCTTGAGGCATCCGCCGCCGCGACGTATTGGTCTCGTCCGTCACCCTCGGCGGAGTACCGAACCCCACCAGAAACAACCGGAGTGACCGGTTTCGGGGGCATCCGTTTTGCCTGGGCAGACACCGTGACGAAAACGAGGACAACGCATGCGATGGGCAGCTTCCAGCGGAATGTGGCCATTGTTCCAGCCAGTTTACGACACCCCAAAGCGGAAGACGTGGGTTTTTCCGCACCCTGCTAGGGCCTTCCATTCAGCGATCAAAGAGTCATCACTTCAACAGTCGTAAGGCCTTTAGTTCGAGCATAAACTCCAAATTCTTCGGTAAAGTCATTCTCGCCACGGGATTTTCCGTCCCAAACCAATGTCGCTACAACAGGAACCCGGTGCTGTTCCCCAAGGGACAAGGCTTCATCTACGATTGCGTGGTTTGCCTCAACATAGGCTTTGTCCTCTGAACTCGGGTGAATAACCAGCAAATCTCTCTGTTTCTCAACCTCGTTCACCACTTCATCAAATAGCAACCCCCAGTCTCCGGGTCGGTCTGTAACCGACGTAGCTCGAAACTTATTACGGTCGAAAGGCAATACGATCCGTCGCCGTAGACCCAAACTGCCCGCCTCCGAAAGCGCCAGTAGATCCGCGCCGCAAGCCGCGGAACTCACCAGTAGTTCAGCGCCCTCAGCCCGCAACATGATGCCAATTCTTTTTCGTACGATTTCGAGGTTTTCGGCTGTGGCGGGGAATCGACTTTGTTTGGCGTCAGGACTATCGACTCGTCTTCCGGCCAGCGCTATGATCATAATTTCTGCCCCGTGTTCCAAGTCCTGTAGAGACGGCTCTGGCCATAATACGTCGAGCCCGAGGTTTAACAATGCTTATCCACCCTGATCGCTGGAATACTCTACGTAACCGATATGAGAAAGAGCGCCCGCGCCGGATGCTGGCTTTGGACGGAGGTGGCATCCGCGGCCTCGTCACCTTAGGGATTCTTCAGAAAATCGAGGACCTCGTTAAGGTCAAAACCGGAGGTAAACTTTGCGACTATTTCGATTACATCGCCGGCACCAGCACGGGAGCAATTATCGCGGCTGGGTTAGCTCGCGGGATGACGACATCGGATCTAGTCAACTTTTACACCTTAACCGGAAAGCAGATGTTCGACCCGGCCTGGCTCGTCGAGCGGATCAAGTATTTATATTCTGCCGATCCACTGAAAGCGCAACTGCAGGAAGTATTTGGCCACGACACCAACCTTGAACCCGCGAATCTGAGGTGCCTTCTCCTGGCGGTTACGAAGAACGTGACCACCGATTCGCCGTGGCCCATTAGCAGCAACCCCGACGCCAGGTACAACGACCCCATGCGTAAAGACTGCAACCTGAGGATCCCCCTGTGGCAGTTGGTTCGCGCCAGCACCGCCGCACCTGTTTATTTTCCTCCCGAGATCTTGCAATGGGATCCGAGCGACCCGTCCAAAACCTTTGTGTTCGTGGATGGCGGTGTCACGCCCTACAACAACCCCGCTTTCTTGCTCTACCGTATGGCGACCGATCCGGCTTATCGATTGAACTGGAAGAAGGGAGAGGATAATCTGCTCATTGTTTCGATCGGTACCGGCGCTGCGGAATCACTTGGAGCCACTGCGGCCCGTCCCAACAAGAACATCGTTTCAACAGTGGCTGGCCTTCCCGGGGCGCTGATGTACGGTATGCAAGTGGATCAAGACATCAATTGTCGCACCGTCGGACGTTGTACATTCGGCGCGCACCTAGATCGAGAGTTACTCGACCTGGTCCCCCGAACATTAGGCGACACAACAGGCGACACATCATGCGGCGGATTGACCCTGGAGGAACAGTACGCTTCTCCGGCAGTTCCGCTATCCACGAATCTTGGCCGCCATTTCTTGTATGCGCGCTATAACGCGGACCTGAGCGCGTCCGGTCTCGAAGGACTCGGCTTTTCGGAAGTGAACGCTGCGAGCATTCAAAAAATGGATGCCGTCGAAAATATTTCGGTCTTGCTTGAGATCGGCCGAGCCGCTGGCAAGCACGTGGAAGCCGCGCACTTTGGACCTTTTCTCTGACCTTGTTGTCCGCTATCGAGGTTCTCTCATCGAGGTCCGCGATAGAGATTGGTATTAAGAGAATTACGGCTTACCCACGATTCAGCAATCAACTAAATTTTTTTAGAGGAGAAGCGGCGAGAAGCCGGCGGAGATTCTGCAGTTGCTCCAATGTACTGTTTCGCATCCACTGACTCGGACTTGGTTCCAACGAAAACGCTGCGTCTAAGCTTTCTTGGGATTTTGCCGCATCCCCCAACCCCAGCCACGCTTCCGCCATCGTCGCCCGGATCCAGTACTCCTCTTGATCTGGCAGCTTGTAATCTGCGTGCAACAAAGAATCACAGATTGCAAGGACCTTCTTGCGCGCTCGTTGTGCCAGCACAAAATCCGCCACCGATTCAGGCACCTCCGAAACCGCACCGCGTTCGTTGAAAAGATAGGCCAGATTGATACCATTGTAGTAATCGTTCTTCAAGTAGAATCCTTTTTCATAAGCGAAAATTGCAGTCTCTATGTACGATCGGTCGCCCGTGATCTCCCACAGCCTCTTGTGAACGGCCCCCCACAACCCCAATGTTTCAGTGTCGGTTGAGACCTCCGGATTGAGTTTTGCCAAAATATCGCAAGCGTCTTTCAGAGCTTGCGTCTGACTTGGAACCTCGCTCTTGTAGGTTGCTAGCGCCAGCCGTTGAGCTACAAAAGGATCATCCGGCACTATCTTTCTCACCACCGACAATAACGATTTCGCAGTTACGAAGTCGCTCGTGGCGATTGCCGTTTGCGTTTGTGCCAGCAAAATGCTAACTGTAGCGGTATTCGTAGAATCCTCGCGGGGCGGCTCGCTGGCAGGCATGCTCCCGATGATTCCCGCTACCGCTGACCTCAACGCGGCTTCTTTTGCCCCGCGGATCGGAGGGCGCAGGTCTTTCAGAAACGTGTAGACCGGGCTGTCATCCGTGGGCTTGCTGGCAATCGTTTCAATCGCCTCCTTGAGCGCCGCCTTCATGCGCATTACCTCGGCGAAGTCGATTCCTTTGCCTAGGTGTTGGTACCTGCGGATTGCGATATGGTTCACATCGAACGGAAAGACCATTTTGTCTTCGGCGATGGTGATCGTGGTGTACGGACGCAATGCATGTCTGACTCCCAATTCGTAAAAGGCATTGCAGTTCGACGTCGATACATCGGCCACAACTACGTCCGCAGTGAGCAGTTGTTCATACATTGGGACATCAATGGTTCCCGAATGAATGATCTCATCGGCTCGAACACAGCTCAGCCCAGCCTCTTCCGCGGCGGGTTTGATGATGTAATGGTATGACTTGTCTAAGTCGATGACCCGTCCGGTTGGGTAATCCGTCTTCTCGCCAAATCCCATCACCACGAAGCAGATCTGCTTTTCGCCCATGCCCCCTCGCACCCGTGATTCGTCGTCGTTCCGTTCAAGCCCGGTTCGTTATTTATTCTGGCGTTGCTCTCATCATGGGACCGAAACTGTAAACTCGCCCGGAACGACGACTTGAATCACTCCTCCCCAGGTGCACATCAACGTGCAGGTGTTATCCAGTGTGGGATTGCCAGCTAAGATAACCGTTGGAGCCCCCGGCGTCCAGGGAGCGGGCGTCACCGGAATACAGGGCATCGGCGTGAGCACACCCATGGCGGCCGCAGTGGCCGACGCCACCTCCGGATTCGCCGGCGACATGCACATGCCAAATGGCATGATGTTCGTCAGCGGGATGCTATCCATGATGTTGGCATCGGGCTGATCGGCAGTGTTGACGCGATTGACCGGCAACACCACCAAACTGCTCGGGGCCATTCCGAAACTGCATTGGAGGGTCGCTCCATTACATACTTGCTGTGGCATTGATTCCATCCCCAGATGTACTTCGTGGCACTAACAAGAGCGCAACATCTTCAACGCTTCCGACCTGGACTCCGACTCTAAGTGACAGCTTGCGTCTAGCTCCGTATATAATGATAGTCAAATCAAGGGCTACGACATGATCGTAACTGCTTTAGGAGTTCTCCTTTTGATGACGACTGGCGTTGTGCCCGAGAATGTAGCGGTATCGGTCGAGGGATGTTGGGATCTGGGGCAGAGCTATCGCATCGTTCTTCGTCGCACCGACTCGGGGCTCCGTGCGGATACCGAGGCTGACACGCGACTGGGCAAGCGAGTGGTCCGTGATGAGCCTGTTCAATATGATCCTCACGAACAAACGCTCGGATTTGCCGGAGTCGGCGCGATACATCGAACTCTCGTCGTGTTGCGTCCATCGGGCTCCGATCTGAAGTTCGCGCTTAGTTCCGAGATCTCCTCTGGGAAGTGGACGCAGACCGCGTGGGAAAAAGCCCGCCGCTGTACGCCCGATCAGGCGAAGTGACTTACAACGGCCATCTTAGAGCCCATACCGGCCGACGTAATTCGTCGTTCAAGGCATCCTTTTGAGCTACGGACCATGCACTGGTCACGAAGGCGACCGTCTCCTTCACATAAGTATCGGTATCCGCACAAGAGCACTTACAGTCGATGCCCTTGAGGTTTCCCTGGATGCTCTCACCCGTGTTGGTGATCGAGCTTCTGAACCAGGCGGCCAGGCGAGTACGGGCAGGGTCGCCTGGCGGAGCTCCGGCTGGTACTGCGTCGAAAACAGCTGGGAATTCGCTTAGAATCGCATTCAGCTCGCTGAGTTCGGATTCGATATCAACCCGGGCACAGGTCGTGCCGGCCGGAGCGGCTGCCACTCCCACGGTTGTGTCGTAACGGACGTGCTGAACCTCGTGAGTCAACGTCTGCAGGGTCGCGATGCGCCAGTCTTCTCGTGGGCGCCCACCGATTGTAGTCGCGGTTGGGTCGGTGTTGAAAGCAAACGCCTCCTGATTCAGGCTTCCGTGAACAAAGACACAAGGCTTCGTGGCCCCGCGGATTGGCGGGACCATGGTGTCGCAGTCCTGTGTACTCGCTTCTACTCCGACGTCCATGTCCTGATCGACGAAAATACCATGTATGTTCGCGAGTAAGCCGGGTGCCTGACTGTTAAAGAAGGTTTCGAGAGCCCGCGCATGCCCGGTGTGCCCGGTAGCTACTTGGCGAGCTGGAGACATGGCAGCCCTCCTAGCCCGGGCTGCCGCCTCGGCACTCTGTACATGCGTACCGAACGTCGCCGCAGAACCCGGAGGAGCTGCGCATGAAGCCGCCGGAAGACAGGCGCGCTGGATCAAGGATCGGCTGGCGTGAATTTGGCCTCCTACACCTCCCTGTTGCACGACATGCGTCAGCTCATGGGCCAGCAGTCGATTGCCGTCGCTGGTGCCGGGAGCGTACCGGCCTGCTCCGAAGACAATATGATTGCCCACCGTATAGGCAAGAGCATCGACCGCCGCAGCCGAATCGGCTGCGCGCGAGTCATTGTGTACTCGAACATCGCCGAAATCGTAGCCGAAACTGGGCTCGAGTGCTGTTCGCGCGGATTGGGCGAGGGGATGGCCATGAGTAGCGAGCACATCCTCCACAATTGAAGGCGCTTCTAAACTAGCGCTGTCGACGCCAGCGGAATTTCTCCGCAAAGCGATGCGTTTGTTACTGCACTCGGCGCACTCCTCCTTTGACTCGCCTCCGCAGGCGCATTTCTTACTGACCTGGGGATCTGACGCTTTTAATGCGTTCTGACGAAGAAGTCGCCCGAAGGCCCTGTTGCCGAGCGTCTGCTGAAGGGTCTGGATTGGAACTCGTTGCAGAATGCTGCGCTGCGCGGAATCCTGGCTAGCAAGCCGTCCGGTCGAGTGCCCCCCATTGTTGCGATCATCTTCAGAGCCCGATTCGCCCGCCTCCGAACGTGGTGCTTGCTGCGACATCACCTTCTCTGCCACTTCGTCGGCTTCCTTTTCGTAGACGTCGTCGGGAGAGCCGATAGCGAGTTTGGGCTGCAGCCTGCCCACAGTCAGGGCGCGGCGGGTGATGCGATTTCCTAAACTGCTTTGCATGGCGTGCACAGGATGAGCGGGGAGGAAGCTTGCGACCGAAGCGACGGATCGAACGGCCGTCGATGACGGCGCGATGTTCGCATAGGACATCGTGTCGAGCGCTTTAGTCTCGGGTTCAGCTGTCTTCCCTTGCATCCTGTCCTTCCGCCAGTCCTACAAGCTGACTACTTAGTAGGATCTTAGCCTCAGCTTATGCAACTTATTCGAATTTGGCCGCCACCAGCCAGATCTCCGTTTGTCCTTCGGCTTTCACCCAGACTGCTAGGGCGTGAGATTCATCCATGTTGAAATCCACGTGAATGTCTTTGTGGAAGGATGCGCCGCTTACAATCTCCTTCACCAATTCGGTGCGCTCGCCTTTGTTTTCGGGAAGATTCCAGCCGGTTCGGACCAGGCTAACGGTTACGTTTCCATGAGTCGTTCCGGCGATGCGGAATCCGACGATACTTTTCGCGCCCGGCGGAACCGGAATCGACATCCAGCCCTTAGCGCCTTTCTCTTCGCAGTAGGTCCGATCTTCATCGATGATGAAATCCACCTCTTCGTCCGCGCCAATGTGAATCTTGCCTACACTTTTGGCGGCCGCAACCCGCACGGGTTTGAAGGGCAGGCGCATCCATCCCGCGGCGGGACTGGACGGGGCAATTAGTTTTCTGACCGAAGCCTCAGTTTCGATCCGATGTACATGCCCGACATCGTCCACATGAACTCGGGCGAGAGTGACGACCGAACCATCCTTCGGAGGGTCTTGTTTCGATTCTTTAATCTCAGTGGATTCGGTAAGCCGCGTGTAACCCTCCACGCCACCGGCCGCCTGATGATCGGCCTCATCCCACTTTTCCGCGTACGCGATGGTGACGTGGGTGTGTGAGCTCCGCTCCAGCGCCGTGAAATCGCGAGTGACCGTTTCGGAGAGGACCAGCTCCCGACCCTCTTTATCGATGGCCATTCCAGGGCCGATGGTAATTTCGCGCTCTCCTTTTTTCTGCACCTCAAGTCCACTGACCACTCCCCAGCCGTGCAACAGCCGGTTGTGGCGCCGTCGCATCTCGACGTGATAAGCCTGCTCATCTTTAAAATCCTGTTCTCGCAGGAACTGATGAGTAAAATAGTTAAGCCGCTTGATAGACACGAGCAATCTCCTTTGGCGAGGTTAGGCGGCCGGGGCGCCTAGTACCGTATCCTCACCTACTGTCGAACTGATTCCTAATTGCAATTTCGGCGAAACAACATCTAACTCATAACTGGTATGCGCGGGCTTGGCTAACTCGACTGTCGCGCGGGCAATCTCGCACTGCACTCGCACTTGAGTCGGACTCAGCATGGGAGCAAGCAGAGTGACCCGGAAGAAGTATGGAGCTCCGCCGCCAAGATACGTATCGCTATCCGTGGTGGAATGCACTCCGACTTGCATCTCTGGCAGTTCCGTGTCAGTGACCATTGCCACCGCATCCACGCACAACAGCAACAGTTCTTCTAGATACTTTCTGGTTCCGCGGATGCGGTACAAAGGAATGATATGAGCCAGCAGCTTGCGCTTCCGAGCATTGCTCAGTTCTGG